>Ga0326728_10010019_pt1 | contig 22399 bp, 19 predicted proteins | sample MB3enrmetagenome_FD_207602 | JGI IMG/M metagenome (GOLD analysis project Ga0326728, IMG submission 207602) | Lab enriched peat soil microbial communities from McLean, Ithaca, NY, United States - MB31MN | ecosystem: Environmental > Terrestrial > Soil > Wetlands > Peat | place: USA: New York... | reverse complement strand
CGGCGGGAAGGACCTCATCCACCAAGCCAATGCGCAGGGCCTCGCGGGCGTCGATAATGCTGCCGGTGAGCAGCAGTTTGAGCCCCTCGCCGCGGCCCACGAGGCGGGTGAGGCGCTGCGAGCCTCCATAGCCGGCCATGACGCCCAGCTTGACCTCCGGCTGGCCCAGGCGGGCATCGTCGGCGGCCAGGCGCAGCGTACAGGCCATGGCCAGCTCGCAACCGCCTCCCAGGGCAAAGCCTTGGATGCAGGCGATGACCGGTTTGCCCAGAGTTTCTATGCGGCGCAGAACCCCTTGCCCACGGAGGGAATAGGCGCGGCCCTCCTCGGGGGTGAGCGCGACCAGCTCGCGGATATCGGCCCCGGCAACAAAGGCCCGGTCACCCGCGCCGGCGAGGAGAATGACGCGAATTACGGGGTTCGCGGCCAGCTCCTCAAAGGCTTCTGAAAGCTCGGTGAGGGTCTCGGCGTTGAGGGCGTTGAGCACTTTGGGCCGGTCGACTGTGACAACGGCTAACGGAGGGCGTTTATCGAGGAGAAGATTCTTGAATTCCATGCGAAGGAAAGGGTATCAGATAACGGTGCATGGAGGCTTGAGGAGGTTTTTCTATTTTGGGACAGAAAGGCAAATTTCCTTTGATGGTCTCAAAGCAAGCCGTGGGCACAGGACGCAGGTCATTCTGAAGCTCCGATTCCTGTATTCTTTCTGATGTTGGGAGCAGAAGGAATGTGATGCGCTTCTTAGAGACAAGGACGTTTAGCATCGACCTCGACGCCAGCCCGGTATTTGTGCCGGAGGGCTTTGAGGTCGTAAAGCACGTCAAGGGAGGCATCCTTAGGTGGAATCCCAAAAGACCCAAGATCGAACTCTATCTCTCCCCCGGTCAGCGCAAGGGAGTCGTTCACTGCGAGGAGGTGTTAGAGGATCTGGAAGCGTTCGATGGAATACCAGTCAATGCAAATGCGCTGGATTATTTCATCCATAACCTTCCTTATAAACCCTGGATTATTCCCGATAGTTGGAAGAATGTCGAGCTTCACACGACGAAATATATTCTTTTCTGGGGAACTCGATACCGGTATGAGGGGGGAATCTGCGTGCGAACGCTGTGTTGGAGCGCGGATGCCAGGTCGCGGGGGTGGACATCGGGGTACTGCTGGGTAGACCACCTTTTGAATTCCCAGTCTCCCGCAGCGATGATTCGTAAATTGGAGATCAAGGCCTGAGGTATTTCCCCGACGCTTGGAAGCAACACTGCCCTCCCTTTCGACAGGCCCAGGGCAGGCTTTCAACAAGCTCAGGGAAGGCCGTGGAGTGCCCGGCGTTTGCGAAACCGGAATGGCGAGTAGTACCTTTAAGCAAATGATGCAATTTTCGATCCCGACTCTGTTCAGGCGCTTTCGTCTGGCCAGCCCGGGCAGGATTTTCCGGGTTTTACCGCTGATTTTCCTCGCCGCAAGCACGGCTCTGAGCCTGCCCCATTTGCCCTTTGCCAGAGAAGCAAGAGAAGCAAAGGAATATTCGACGGCAACACTGGTTGAGGCGGCGAATTACCTGCCCTGCCGCAATGGATGCTCGGAGCACGCAGAGCCGGCCGCCGCTTTCTGCCTCCGGCAAGGCAATCAGATTGTTGTCGGGGACGGCAGCAGCTACCTTCACGAAAAGAAGTTCACCGGCCTGGAAGAGCTAGCCGGAAAGCAGGTTCAGATTCGACTTAGCCAGCGATTTGTGTGGGTCAGGCTGCCCGATGGCCCGGTGATGAAGCTGGAGCGCGGATCGACATACGAGAATTTCAGAGACGCAGGCTGCATCCGCGAGGTGCGCAGGCCGATTATTGATGCCGCCTACGCTCATAAGCGGCCGGGCAAGGTTCCCACCTACGCCTTTGCGCTGGCCGGCTCCGGCAAGGGCGACTTGTATCTCTGGTTCCAGTGCGACCTGAGTCCCGATAAATCCGTAATCGCCTGCCAAAGGTGGTATCGCAACGGCGATCCCTACGGCAAGGACTGGTACTGCGCGCGAACCGTGGATGGAACGCCTGTTGCGGCGGACTTTGAAATCGATCCGTTGCTCAGCCAGGAAGGACGACTAGTGCTGAAATCGGGAGCCATCGTGCAGGAGGACCACCGGGCACGAACCAACGACGTGCTCGACCGTCCCGGCGAGGCCTGCCGGTAGGACCTGTTTGCCGCGCAGAACCGCGGCTGTCTCCCCGGCACTTGAAGTTGACTCCGGCGTAACTTCTATGCGCTTTTGAAAATATAACTGGGGTATGATGAGAAGTAGAAACCTGCTTGCAGGACACCCCAGTCAAGAACACATTCCCAATCAACAGCAGGAGCCTATGAGGGAAGCTGTAACCAGAAGAGTCGAGTTGTTTGACACCAGCCTTCGGGACGGGATGCAACAGCCCAACATTGAAATCTCCGTGCCGGGTGCGGTCAACCTTCTTCAGCGCATGGCTGATTTCGGCGTCCAGTATGCCGAGATCGGCTTTGCCGGCGCAAACCGTTTTGTGGGAGATTTGGCAAGCGCTCTCGATTCAGTTGATACCAAGGCCATGAAGCTGGCGCTGTTCGGCAGGACGCGCGGCCGCGGCGCGAAAGTTCAGGACTGGCCCGACGCGCAGTTCATGATCGCCCACAAAAAGCGCGTACCTGTCGCTGTGATTGTGGTCAAATCCCGGCTGCTGGATGTAAGAAAGTCTCTGGAGGCTACGCCGGAAGAAAGCCTGCTGATGGCGTATGAAACCATCGAATGCCTTCACGAGCACGGCCTTGAAGTGATCGTGGACCTTGAGCACGCCATGGACGCCGCTTGCGGCCGCGAAGAATATGGCAGCGATTGCGAATCCGATTCGCGCCAGCAGAGCCTGAAGTATTTTAACCAGTTGACGGAGCAGTGCATTCGCCAAAAGATCAGCCGGTTGGTGGTTTGCGACACCAACGGCGGCTCCAGCCCGGAAGAAGTCGCGCAGGTGATTGACGGCCTTACACGAAATTACCCCGACGCAAAAATCGGATTTCACGGTCACACGGATCGCGGCCTTGGAGTTGCCAATACACGGGCCGCGATTATGGCAGGCGCCGTTCAAGTGCAGGGCACCCTTCTTGGAACAGGCGAACGCTGCGGCAATGTGAACCTGACAACCGTTATCGGCAGCATGCAACTGAAGGGCGAGGCCGAGTTCGTTGCTCCCGAATCGCTCCACAAACTTACCAGCCTGGCGCATTCAGCGTACGCGGCCTTCGGACTTGATCCGCCGCATGGCGTTCCCATTGTCGGCCCGGGCGCTTTTGGAACCTGGGCGGGCATGCACGGCAGCAGCGAAGGGAAAAATCCGGGAGCTTATCTGTGGTGCGATCCGGAAAAAGTGGGCGCCAAGCCGTTCATCGGGGTCAACAGCCAATCGGGAAGAGCCAACATCGTTCTGTTGTCCAAGGCTCTCGGGGTTCCACTAAACTCCCATCAGGCGCAGGCATTGTTGGACACCAACCAGGCAATGATCGAGGGCGGCGGTTTTACTGCAAGTGAAATTTCGTTCCGTCTGGCCTGCATGAGGGTACTCAATACCCTGCAGAATCGCTTCAGCATCAAGAGCTGGAGAGTTCTGGACGAATCCGACGAAACCAGGAACCGATACGTACAGGCTTCGATGTTATTGACCATCGGCGACTCCACCGTGACAGTAACCCGGGCAGAGGGCGCCGGCCCGGTGGATGCGCTGACCAAAGCCATGCGCCGTGAATTGGAAAAGTGGTACCCGGCAATCGCGCAGATGCGATTGGGCACGTTCAGCGTTGAAGCCCTTGACGTATCCGCACATGATACGGCGGCCTACGTTCGCGTCACGGTCAGCTTCCATGCAGACGGCTACGAACCATGGAAGACCGCGGGAGTGAGCAGCGATTTGAACCAGGCTGCGCTGATGGCCATCGTGGACGGATTCAATTATTGGTTGCTGGAAAGTACTGAGTAACCACGAAGAACTGTAAAAAACTATAGATAGGTGGAACTATCCCACCTTAACCGCAAAGAACGCGGCGAAGGTGGGGTACCCGCTTTCTTTGTACCCATACTTCGCTACTTGCCGATCAGCCCGCGGGCGATGGCGTCCAACATTCCGTTGAGGAAGTTGATGGACTCGGGGGCGGAGTAGCGGCGGCCGATTTCCAGGGCTTCGTTGATGACGATGGGAAAGGGCGTGCCCTTGAAGCTCAGCATCTCGCCGACAGCCATGCGCAGCAGGTTGCGGTCCACGGCGGGCATGCGCTCCAGCCGCCAGTGCTTGGAGTTGGCGGCGAGCAATTCGTCAATCTTTTCCTGGTGTTCGATGGCCGCGCTAAAAAGCTCTTCGGCAAAGCCGCGTACATCGGGCCCAACTTCATCGGCGGCCTTCCAGAAATTGGCGCGCACCTGGTTGGGGGTCTGCTTGCCGATCTCAGCTTGATAGAGCATCTGCATGGCCAGCTCGCGCGATTTGCGGCGACCCGACCCATGATGCGGTCCGGCGGTCACGCAGGGCCGCCTTCCACCACAACTTGCTGCAGCTTGCGGCTGAGGCTGACCATTTCGATTGCGGCAATGGCCGCTTCGAAGCCCTTGTTGCCTGCCTTAATGCCGGCGCGGTCGAGCGCCTGCTCCAGCGTCTCGCAGGTGAGCACGCCAAAGCTGTGGGGAATGCCGGTCTCCTGCTGCGATTGGCCGAGGCCGCGCGCCACTTCGTTGTAGATGGCCTCGTAGTGGGCGGTCTCGCCGCGCAATAAGCAGCCTAGAGGAATGATGGCGTCTACCCGGCCCGCGTTGGCCAGGGCGCGAGCGGCGGCGGGAATCTCCCATGCGCCGGGAACGCGAACCACCTCGATGTCGGCCCGCTTTGCACCGCTGCGGAGCAGGGCGTCGAGCGCGCCTTCCAGCAGCCGCTCGGTAATGACCGCATTCCAGCGCGCGACGACAACGGCGAACTTCATGCCGGCAGCGGAGAGTTCGCCTTCGACGGCCATCGGCTTGCCTTTAACCGGATCGGACCACGCCCAGAAAGAAAAAGAAAATCCCGGCTCCGGCTCGACGGTGAAGAGGCGCGATTTCCAGTGGGTTTCCGTGATGGCGGAGAGGCGCGCGACGGCAGTTTCGCCCCCTTCAGCGCGCAGCCATGCAGCGGCGGCCTGGTGCACGGCGTCCAGAGCGGTCACCTCCACCAGAATGTCGGCGGTGGAGGGAAACTGGCCATCAACAAATTCGAGATTGCCCAGCGGCGCCAGGAACGATGCACCGCGGCTGTTTTCTTCGTTCCACCCTTTGCCGGGCGCAAATCCCAGCGCGGAAAAGAAACTCGACAGCCGGTCATAGGCTGTCCGGCTGCCTGTGGGACGAAGAAAGGAAATCCCCTTGATCATTTCTTGATTCTATCGTGCGCGGATGGGGGAATTGGCGAACCGGATATGCGGAAGGCGGGTTGTGATTCATGGTTTCCCACTCATGCGTCAAAAAAGCAAGAAGCAGATCCTTCGACTCCGCTCAGGATGACAGCATGAATGGGACACGGAGCCTTTGTGGAACTGATCTATAAAAAAGGCCGGTGCAAGACCGGCCTTTTTTGCTTGCAGATGGATACGCTGCTCTCTATGTGGTGGAACGCGGCTTGACGGCGATGGCCGTGACCGGAACGATGGCAGTGCCGGGATTTGGACCCGAATAAGCGCAACCGAGGTCAGTGCCGCCAGCGGAGATGGGTGTGCAAGCCGGCAGGTTAGGGCTGATCTGCTGTGTATCCGCGTTGGCGGGGTTGGAGGTGACCAGGGGAACGCTGATGTAGTGAATCATGTTGTCCCCCGCGGTGGAGACGAAGAAGAGCTGATTGTCTGGGGTGAAGGCTCCGGCCAGGGGAGCCGTGATGCTGGCTGCCGAGCTTCCCTTGAACGTGACATAACTCAAGGCGCCGCTGCCCGGCACGTAGAAGGGCAGCTTGACGCCGGTTGCTGCGCCAGTTGTGGGCGGGGTATAGGTGATGAAGGCCAGGTTGGAGGCGGGCGAGGGCACTATCTGATTAATGGCCGCGGCGCTGGCGGTGATGGCCGCCGGCTGGCTCAAGGTGGTTTGGAGCACCAGCGGCGAAAGCGTATCGCCAAGCACGAGCGGATAATTGGAATTCGATACCGGAGGCAGGCAATTCAATGAGGGAATGGTGACACCGATGTCGGATAAGGCAATGCTGCTACCGGAGGTCGATGCCCCAAGAATATGGTTGCCATCCGTGGTGGCAGCCAGTACGTCCGTCTGTACAGCCACTGTATTGTCCGGGAATGGCCCTTGCGGATAGAAGCTCATGGCAGCATAGTTGCCCACCGTGCCGGTAGGGCACCAGGTGTGGGCCATAGTGTTGCTACCGCTGAAAAATGCGCCCACGCTCGGAATGGTAATCGCCAGGCTCTTCGCACCCGTGGAAGGGTTGGGACAGGTGTGGACGTCGTAGACGGAACAGGGCAACGCGTATGTAGACCAGCCGGTGTTCAGGCTATAGACGTACATCGTGTCACTGTGGGAGGAACCTTCGGCTGCGCTGTCAACGATGTAGAGCGTGTGCGTGTCGGGGGTCCAGGTCGCGGCTGTACCCATGCCGCCGAAAGTCGTGTAGCTCTGGGCGGAGACATTGTAGAGATAGAAGATCTGGCGCGCCTGATCATTAATCAGCAGTTGCGAGTTGTCAGGCGCTACGGCCAGGACCACGCCTGGAACGGCGGTGCTCGGAGTGCCGAGCGAATTGTTTGCGGTGCTTATAGACATCAACTCGTGGGAGGAACCGAAGTAAATGGTGTTACCTAACCGGTCCATCGCCACTGAGTTGGGCACGTATGGCAGACGCACCGTTGAGCCGACCGTGCCGGTGAGCAACTCGACAGGAACGACATACTCAGACTGGCCAGGGGCGGCGAACCAGACGTAGTCACTGGCCGTGCCGGGGGTGGTGACGGTAACCGGGTTGGAAGAAACGGGCAAGCCGGTACCGTAGACGCCGATCTCGTTGGTGGGAGCAGTATTGCAATTGGGCGGCTGGCAGACGGCATAGATTGAAGCCACGCCGGGGAAGTTCGTGGTGATGGCTCCCGCGCTACCCGCCGAAATGTCGATCGGGTCGGTGGACTGATAGGTCAGGGCGAGACCGGTGATGGGATTTCCGTATGTGTCGGTGATGGTGGTGGTCAGGTTCTGCGTTACGCCCTGGGTGATAGTTCCCGCTTTGCTGCCATTGGCCAGAGTCACCGAGATGGATGCCGGAGGACAGGCGGAGAAGAAGCCGGCCGAGGAACCCGAGCCCGCCACCGAAGCTGTAATGGAAGTGGTGCCTGGCTGCAGAGCTGTGATGGTCACCAGGTTTGTGGAGGTATTGGTGGTCACGTTGGCGACTTGGGGGTTGCCCACCATGTAGCTGAGCGCGCCAATGGCGGCCGTGCAGTTAGGAACCGAGGTCACGCCCGGAGGCAGCCCTCCAGGACAGGCATAGTGGCTGGTCACCGAAGAAGGCGCGCAGAGCTCATATTGCGTATTGTTGCTGACAAAGCAAGCCTCCGCGTCGAGCGTGGCCTGGGCGCCCTGTGAGAAGCACTGCTGCGCTGATCCGGACGTGGGGGTAGTGACAAGGCTGACAGAGGTCACCTGGGCATGCACATACACCTCTACCGGATTGGAGGTCACCGCCTGGGCGGAGGCTGTGACGTAGGCTATGCCATAAGGCAGACCGCCGGTCGAGGGCAAGGGATTTGGCGGGTTGCAGATCGTGTAGTCTGCAATGCCGCCGCCAGAGTTCCGGTTCCATGTTCCGGCACAGATGTTGCCGGCCGGCGAGATGTCCACCAACTGGTTGTTGGTGGTGCCGTAGGAAAATGTTGCGGCATTGGCCGTTGCACCCTTGCAGGTAAGGGCGGTCGGCGTAGATACCTGACGCGTCTGCCCGTAGGCCATGGAGATGCCGGTGGTCACCGGTTGCAGCGTGAGCGAGGCCACATCTCCGATCTTCATCCCGTAGCCCAGTCCATTGCAGTAGCTTTCGCCCGGGTTACGGGTGCAGCCGGAGATCGAAATCCCGGCTGGAATGGCCAGGCACAACAAACAAACAAGCGTTAAGAACCGCCGCATGAATCCTCCCCGCCCCGCTTTATCGAGCCGCGGAACGGTCACTCCCGAAATCATCGGAAAAATTATGAAAACTCTCTTTAGAGCTATCCGCCAACACTTCATGGCCAGCCTGCCACCGGGCAAAAATCGATCAAATGACCGATTCCCTGCGACCTGCCTGCCGCGTAGCCAGTTAACGAGACGCGCTCACGAAACTCCAAGGAAAAGTGTATCAGGGCGGGGTGGTCTCCGGCTGGCAGCCGGGCGAAGTACCCCCCTCCCGCTTCTCATAGACTCCGACTGCCCCGAATGGGGAGCAGACCTCCGGTAAGGCCAGACCTTAGGGCGCGGGCGGAAGGAAGCGGGCAAACCAATCCGCGGCCCTCTCTAATACGTCCTGCCAGTGGGCCGGATCGGTAAACATGTGCCCCTCATTCGGATACACCACGAGCCGTGTGGGCACATGCCGGTCTCTCAACGCATGCCAGAATTCGTAGGACTGCGGCGCAGGAGCCTCGCCGTCCCGCTCCCCTACCACCACCAGCGTCGGCGCCGTCACGTTCTTGATGAAGTTGATAGCCGAGCTTTTGGCGTAGATCGCGGGATCGTCGTAGACCGGAGAACCGAAGTAGGGGGTCATCCACTGGTCGATGGAGTTCTCGCCGTAGTAGCTCTGCCAGTTGGAGATGCCCGCTCCGGCCACCGCCGCCTTGAAACGCTGCGTCTGAGTCACGGCAAACATAGCCATGAACCCGCCATAGCTCCAGCCGGTAATTCCTACGCGGTTGGGGTCCACCGGGTAGGCGGCTTCGACCGCGTCCACCCCAGCCAGGATGTCCCGCAGATCGCCGTAGCCGAAGTCCTTGCGATTGGCCTGGGTGAACTCCTCGCCCTGACCGAAGCTGCCTCGGGGGTTGGGTTGAAGCACGAAATACCCCAACGCAGAAAACGCCTCCACGCCCAAGCCGAAACCGCCTCCCCAGCGCGATACCGTCGCCGATGCCGGCCCGCCATGCACGACGACGATGAGCGGGTACTTTTTGGCTTGGTTGTAGTCTTTGGGCAGCGTCAGCCAACCTTGCACGATGAATTGATCGCTCTTCCAGAGAAGCGAAACAGTCTTACCCCAGGCCGGCTCCACGCCATCGTTGATATGCGTGAGTTGGATGAGGGCCCACGGGTGGCCCCAGGCCGACAGGTCAGGTCGCGCAAGATAGATCTCTTGCGGATGGTTGAAGCTGCTTGCGATGAAGGCAAACTGCTCGTGATCCCTGGTCGCGGAGACGCTCATCTCGAAACGTCCATCGCCGATTGTCTCCGGTATGCTGATGAAACCGGCATCGAAGGTTGATGTCCTGCCGCTATACAGCGTGAGCCGGGCTAGATCTGAATTGCTGCCTGCGAGTCCGCTCAATATGATCCGACCGGGGTCGCTCCACTCCAGCCAGGATGTCGTCCCCGGGAACTTCGGCGTCAGGTTTATCGGTTCGCCGCCGCTTGCCGCAATCTCCCACACATCCCCGCCAGTAGAACCTTGATCGCTCATCAGCCCGCCGATGAAAGCGATCTGCTTGCCGTCCGGCGACCAGCGCGGCACGGCAATCTGCAAGCCATGCAGCGGGCCGGGAATCTCGGCTGGAGCCAAAATCGCCCTGGGCTCGCCGTTCAACTGCTGCGTATAGAGCTTTGCCACCCACCAGTTGTTTTCTCCGGGCGGATCGGCGGCCACATAGGCCAACCCTTGCCCGTCCGGCCGCCAATCAAATTCGTAGACGTGCAAATTGGCGGGAGTCGCCCACTCAATGGTTTCAGGTTTTGCTACATCGACGTGAACGATAGCCACACGCTGAATCTCCGCGCCGCCCTCGCCGATCACGCCAGACGGGGGCTTCATGGCCGCCAGCGCCCCGGACGGCCGGGTTGCGCCCTTCACATAAAGGAAGGCCACACTTTTACCATCCGGCGAAAAGGCAGGAGCCTCGACGTAGCCCTTCAGCTCGGTCAACCGCCGTGCCGGACTGCCTTGCCATGCCAGATAAAGGTCGGATTGACCAGGCTTGGCGCAATCGGAGAAGAAAACCAGCGCTTGCGCATCCGGCGACCACGCGATCTGGCCCTCGCGGCAATGCTGCTCCGGCTTGGCAGCCGCCGTCACACGCTCATACTTTGACAGATTGCCCAGCGGCGCCACGCGTATCTCCGCGCCATCTTGAGTCCCTTCAACCCACGCCAGCCGTTTGCCGTCCGGGGAGATGGCCACTTGGCCTATAGAGCGGCCGTGGTTAAGCCCCTTCAGCACCTCTTCGACGGCTGCGCGCCCAGGGGAAGCCGGTGCTTGAGTTTGCGCCGGCGCGGTAAGCGAGAAATCCGCGCCCAGCAGAAGGGCTACACCGGCCAGCAGCGCGGCGTGGAGAGTGATTCGAATTGGCTTGAAAAACATAGAGAAATGCTATCAGGAGACGCCGCGGGTGAACCAGAAATGCAGGCCTCTACACAAACGTGGAGCAACCTCCCCGCCCTTGCTCGCAATCAATGAATATATCCCTGATCGAGCAGGGCGCTGAGGAGAGAGTCCTGGTTTGTATCTTGCGCCGCAAGTGTATTTCTGACTTCTTCTGCCTCTTTGCTTCCGAACCTCACCACGCCGCTCGTCTCAAAATTCATCGTTGGACTTTTATAAATGAGGCCCATAGAACTTTGTGAATAATAGTTTCCGCCATAGTAAAACCCCGACGCCCCAAACATATCCATTTGCAAGAAGAGGCGGCGCCGGCTGATTTCAGGAGCATAGACAGGCAGGCCTTGCTCGTTTTCACGGTCTGCCGAAATTCCCAGCAAATCGAGCAGCGTCGGAGTGAGATCAATATGCGAGGTGGGAGTGTCGATGACCGTCGAATGCTGAAGGACTCCGGGCACATAGATAAGCATGGGAACGCGCAACTCGATGTCTTCCAGCCGCCCCTGCGCAACGAGAACGACCTGACCTTCCTGATCCCCCGGAGTCCAACGCATTCCGTGGTCGCTGGTAAATAGAATGATGGTGTTGTCCAGCGCGCCATCGCGCCGCAACTCGTCGAGCAATTCGCCCAGCCAAGCATCCTGATATACCGCCAGCGCATGACCGCGCTCCATAAGCGGCATGGAGGGTTGCCCATCCAGCTGCCTATATGGATCATGCCCAATCTCCGGGAAATAGGCGGCGGCAAACCTTTGCCCCTTTGCCGTCCAGTTGCGGATATCCTCTCGCAGCGCGAGCAGCCCGCGATGGTCGTTTTCCGCAACGTATTTTACCGGGCCAAAAAAGGTTGCTTTCCCTATCTGATCGATCTTGGGGTCTATGTGCGCGGCGGCGGTCTTCTGAAAACCAAGGCTCGAGAGCATCAGATCATCGCGGCGTTGCGGGATGCTCCAGACGAAGCCATAGTACGCGGTCTGATAGCCTTCCGTTTGCAGGCTGCGAATCAGCCCCGGGATCTCGACTTGATGGTCAACGATGCCGCACTGCCGGCTCACATAGAGCGAAGTGAAAATCGAGAAGGCCGCGTTATCCGTGAGGGGATAACTGGTGTAATGGCGTCCCAGCAGAAAGGCGTGATCGCGGAGACGCCGGAGGTTCGGCATGTCACTCAGAGTATGGTGTGCAGGATCAAAAACCTGCGCTGAGATGGACTCCATCACGAACAAAATAATGTTGTAGTTTTTCGCTCTTCCGGTAAAGGCTGTAGGATGCGGCGCGGGGACGTGCGAGGCTGTACGGTATGTTTGCATCAGTTCCTGCGTATTGTGATGTGGGAGCCCGGAGAACATTTCGTTTTCAAAGAGTGCGGAATAGGCCGCCCTTTGCAGGAAAGACCGCGACCACGGCATGGCTGGAACCCTGGGAATAAAAGCGATGGCTGTGGAAGCAAACCCCAGGCCGAATGCCGCCAATACAGCATGATTCAACCAGCGCGTGTTCCTTCTGAAGGCAACCATCGTGATGGCCGACAGAAGGACTGCTATGGCCAGACCCGCGAGCAGATACAGAATCGTGCGGCCAGGATGAGAAGCAAATGCGGTTTCATGACTCCTGATAATCCACATTGCATCAAACCACAGCACTCTCAGAGAGGCGAACGTATTGGTCGTCGTAAACGCAATGAGTTCGATGCTGATGAATGCCTCGACCAGCAAGGCGGCAATGATGGAGAGGATGATTCTGCGGCGCGGTGAGATCCAGAAGGTCAGCAAGCAAAAGGCCAGCGGGATGAGGACGAAGCAACAGAGCAGATCTGCCCGGAACAGGGAGACCTTCTCCCAAAAATAAAGCATCGGGGGAGTGCGAAGGCCCGCGGCGATGCTTAAAAACGCATTGCTGCTTATAATTGCTGAAAATTTTTCGCCTAAAACACAGGCAGCAGCTCCCAGCAACGGTAAGAGAATGATTCCCAGCTTGTTCTTCCTGAGCCAAGCAGCGATTTTCTGCATTTCAATCCACCCCCGCCGCCCGGTGAATCGCCAGCAGCTTTTCCAGCAGCGGCTTGAGCAGCTTCAAATCCAGGGCATTGGCGCCGTCGGATTTGGCGTTGGGCGGGTCGTCGTGGACTTCCAGAAACAGCCCATCGATGCCTGCCGCTACAGCGGCCCGCGCCAGCAGCGGAATAAACTCCGGCTGGCCGCCGCTGACTCCATCCGCCGCCGAGGGTTGCTGCACGGAATGTGTCGCGTCAAAGACCACCGGCGCGAGACTGCGCATTACCGCCAGGGAACGATAATCCACCACCAGCGTGTTGTAGCCGAAGCTGGCTCCGCGCTCGGTGAGGAAGACGCGCTCATTGCCCGTGGAACGGACCTTCTTGACCGGATGGGTCATGTCCCACGGGGCGACGAACTGGCCTTTCTTGATGTTGACGGCGCGGCCCGTCTTGCCCGCGGCCACCAGCAGGTCTGTCTGGCGGCAGAGGAAGGCAGGAATCTGCAGCACGTCCACGGCCTCGGCGGCCACCGCGCAGTGGGCCGGCTCGTGCACGTCGGTCAGCACCGGCAGGCCGGTATCCTTGGCCAGACGGGCGAGGATGCGCGTGCCCTCCACCAGGCCGGGGCCGCGAAAGCTCTTCACGCTGGTGCGGTTGGCCTTGTCGTAGCTGGCCTTGAAAATGAAGGGAAGGCCGAGATCGGCGGCGATGCGCTGGATGGCCTCGGCCATGCGGCGCGCGTGGACCTCGGATTCGATGACGCAGGGGCCGGCGATCAGGAAAAGCCGGCCCTCGCCCACGTGGACCGGGCCGATTTCAAAGGATTGGCTCACGGGTATGATTGTAATGCGTGCCTGAGACTGATGCCGAGAGGCCACAACCGGACTTGATGTAAAATTCAATGGGCGTCAAAAGGAAATCACGATGGAAGTCAATGTAAAACTTTTGGGAGATGTGAAGTTTGAGGTCGCGGCGCGAACGCATTCTCTGGTCTGCGACCAGCCCGCTGAAAACGGCGGCGGCGATGAGGGCATGACCCCGCCGGAACTCTTGCTGGCGTCTTTGGGCACATGCGCGGCCTTTTACGCCTCGGCCTATCTCCGCAAAAAGGGGATGCCGCGCGAGGGAGTTGCGGTGCGCGTGACGGCGGAGAAGGCCGGGCCTCCGGCGCGGCTGGACAACTTTCGGATTGAGGTCAAGATCCCGTTGGCGCTGAGCGCGACCGACCGGGCAGGCGTGGAGCAGGCCGTCCACCACTGCCTGATTCATAACACGCTGCTCCATTTGCCTACGATCCAGATTGAATTGCAAGCGCCAGCCGCGGCGTAATCCGGACAGCGCACGTGCCTGAAGGGACCGGCAGAGAGGATTTCCGCGTGGAGCTTTACCGAAGGCGAGCGCAACGGTACAATCTCAACAGAGGGCCGAAGTAGCTCAGTTGGTAGAGCAGCTGATTCGTAATCAGCAGGTCGTCGGTTCGAGTCCGACTTTCGGCTCCATACATATTTCTGACATCTGTAAGAGAAACAAGGGCTTGCATGGATTAAAACAAATGGCCTCTCAGCTCGGAGAGGCCATTTAATGTTTGTGGCGCAAGTTTGCGATCCAGAACGCTCTCGTAGATTACAGTACAACCATGCTGCTTGTTCTGACCTACCATCGCGTTGTGAAGAATCCAGGCGACATCAACGGATTCTTCGACGTGTGTGCCGGCGAAATCGAGGCTCATCTACATGCTGCACTGCAAATCTGGGGAAGAGCCGCGACACCGGCTGACATCCAAAATGAACAGTGCGAAGGGAGCACGCGCACGGGGTTCCTGATGACCTTCGACGACGGAACGGCGGATCACTATTTCACAGCCGCGCCGCTTCTGGAGCGTTATGGAGTGCGTGGCGTCTTTTTTGTAAACACGGCCCGTTTGGGGGCGGAAGGCTACCTCACTTTGGAGCAATGCCGGGAACTTCAGGCCCGCGGTCACGCGATTGAGAGCCATGCGCACCAGCACATGCCGTTAGTTGGTTTGCCGGAGGAGCAGCTACGGAGCCAGCTTGCCGAATCGCGCCAGCGTTTGAGCGAGAACGGATTGGGACAATGGAGCTTGTTTGCGCCGCCTGGAGGACTCTACGATGCCACCGTGGTCCAGGCCGCCAAAGCGTGCGGCTACCGCTCGTTGCGCACGGTGAAATGGGGCTATAACAGGAAGCTGAATCACTTTGCCGTGGAGAGCATTATCATCAACCGCCGCCTCGCTGGAAGGTGGTTCAAGCCGATGGCTTCGCCCAACGCGGAGACCGCGAAGAAGGCTGTATTTCAGGTCAAGGAGACGGTCAAGAATGGCCTGCCGTTCACTTATTCATTCCTGAAGAAACTCCGTTGAAATAGATAGCCAGTACAAGTTCGTGCCGTAAGGCCTCAATTTTTTATGCATATTTCCATAAATATGCTGCATAAATACATAAATGTGCTATATTATTCTCATGCGGACCACTATCGACATTCCGGATGAGACCTATCGCGAACTGAAGATCAAGGCGGCGCGCGAGGGCAAACCGGTGCGGCAGATTGTCATGCGTGGAATTCAGCGGGAGTTGGCGGGGGCGGAGGAGAAGCCGGTTCGAAAGCTGCAACTGCCACTGATTCGCTCCGCTCACCCAGGCACGCTGGAATTGACCAACGAGCAGATCGATGAACTCACCGCTTTTTCCTGATGTGAACGTATGGATTGCGCTGAATTCCGAGGTGCACGCGCATCACGAGACGGCAAAGCGGTGGTATGATTCCATTCCGCCCAGCACAATGATTGTCTTTTGCCGGCAAACGCAACTCGGCCTCTTCCGAATCCTGACGACGGCCGCGGTAATGGGACAAGAAGTTCTGACACAGCTGCAATGCTGGCGGATCTACGACCAATGGAGATCAACCGGCCAGGTGGCCTGGGCAGACGAACCTGGCAACCTTGAGGCTGAACTGCGGGCATTGACTGCGGGAGCCGCTTCATCACCAAAGATATGGATGGATGCCTATCTGGCCGCTTTCGCAGAAGCCGCGAACCTGACGCTGGTCACGTTTGACCGGGCGCTGGCGGGGAAGGTGAAGGGGGCGATGCTGCTCAATTAATTAGAACTGGTTCGACGGATTTCTGAGGCCCGTTCGACGTGGGCTGCCAAATGTGACCGATGAAGCTCCCATTTTTACCGCTATCCTCGTTGTAATCTATGAAGACATAGGTTTCTCCTATCAAGTTATGACCGTAGCCTTCCAAGTCCACCTTGAGGCCATTTAGGATGACTTTGTTGGTAACACCATCTCGCTCACTCGAGAAAATCATCAACTTGAAGGCACTCTTCACAGCGAGGAGCTTCTCGAAATCTTTCAGAACCTCTCCTAAACGGTTCCTTCCGTTATCAAGTTCACTCTCCACAGCCAGAAGAATTCGTTTCGGAAACAGCCTTTCCTCAACGCAAACATCGAGGGTTAAGTATTCCCCCTTAGTGCTGGCTTTGCTTAGTGGTGATATGATCCAGCGATCGGAGCTAACCAATTCATAGAGATTAGCCTTGATCCACCGCGTCCATTCCTCCCTGGAATCTGAATGTGGAGCAGAGGGGCCACGTGCTCTGAGGTATAGAATCAATTCCTTGGCAGTCTCTAGCCTTTCGGCAAGGTTGTCACTAGGCAATGTCAAGCAAGATTCGGGAATGTTCCAAAACTCAGCCATTGGGCGTTTCCTCCATTGCATGAAGTCACAGACATGATAAGCCTCTCCAACGGTCCTTATCAACTCTGAGCCGAAGACGGCCACTGTGCTATGCCTAACAGGACCGAGAAACAACCGCAGGTCCTTCGACTCCGCTGCGCTCCGCTCAAGATGACAGGGCGCTGGTTAGGTTTGAAGCTTCACTTGACTCTGAAACTAGTCGTGCCTGCCGGTTCTTGTAACTGGCAGTTATAAACTCGCGAAAGATGGGATGCGGCTCCAGGGGTTTGGATTTGAATTCGGGGTGGAACTGGCAGCCTAAAAAGAATGGATGGTTGGGAAGCTCGACTATCTCGACATAGGTTGCATCGGGAGTGGTGCCGCTCAATCGCAGGCCGGCACCGGTCAGAAGCGCTTCGTATTCTCGGTTGAATTCGTAGCGATGGCGGTGGCGCTCGCTGATTTCTGTCACGCCATAGGCGCGGGCGGCGAGTGAACCCTCTTGCAGGATGCAGGTCCAGGCGCCGAGACGCATGGTCCCGCCCATCTCCTCGACGCCGGTCAGCTCGCGCAGCTTGTAGATGATGCGGTGCGGGGTGGCGGGGTCAAATTCGCTGGAGTTGGCGTCCTTCAGACCGCAGACGTTGCGGGCAAACTCGATGCAGGCGGTCTGCATGCCCAGACAGATTCCGAAATAGGGAACCTGCTTTTCGCGGGCGTAGCGGATGGCGTTCAACATACCCTCGATGCCGCGCTTGCCGAAGCCACCGGGAACAAGAATGCCGTCGAATCCTTGTAACTGCGATTCATAACTGCGGTCCTCGGGAGTCTTCGATTCCAGGCCCTCGGCTTCAATCCATGTAACTTCGAGTTTGAGATTTTGCGAGACAGCGCCGTGAGTTAGTGCTTCCTTCAACGACTTATAACTATCCTGATACTCCACATACTTGCCGACGATGGCGATATGAACTTCGTCCTGAGGGTTGTAGCAGCGGTGGACCAGCTCCTTCCATCTGGACAGATCGGCTTCAGGCGCTTCCTTGCGCAGGTATTTGAGGATGAGCGCGTCGACGCCCTCATTGGCAAAGCAAAGCGGCACCTCGTAGATGGAGGGCACGGTTCTGTCTCCAATGACGGCGCTCTCCTCGACGTTGCAGAAGGCGGCAATTTTTTGCTTGATCTCCTTGCTCAGGGCGCGCTCCGAGCGGCACATCAGAATGTCCGCCTGTATGCCGATGGAGAGCAGCTCCTTGACGGAGTGCTGTGTCGGCTTGGTCTTCAGCTCCTGAGCAGCGGCGATCCATGGCACCAGCGTGAGGTGAACAAAGATCGTGTTTTCGCGGCCCAGCTCCTGGCGCATCTGGCGGATGGCTTCCAGAAACGGCAGCGACTCAATGTCGCCCACCGTGCCGCCGATCTCGACGATGGTCACGTCCGCGCCATTCGAGCTGACCTTGCGCATGGCGTTTTTTATTTCGTTGGTCACGTGGGGGATGACCTGGACCGTTTTGCCGAGGTAGTCGCCGCGCCGCTCCTTGAGGATGATTTGCTCGTAGATGCGCCCGGTGGTGAGGTTGTTGTCGCGGGAGAGCGGCGCATGGGTGAAGCGCTCGTAGTGGCCCAGGTCGAGGTCGGTTTCGGCACCGTCGTCGGTGACAAAAACTTCGCCGTGCTGGAAGGGCGACATGGTGCCGGGATCGACGTTGAGGTAGGGATCGAACTTCATCAGGTTGACGCGCAGGCCGCGACTTTCTAGCAAACAGCCGATGGAGGCCGCCGCCAGGCCCTTGCCTAAACTGGACACAACTCCGCCCGTCACGAAGACATATTTTGCCGACATGGGTGCGACCTCTTGAGGGGAATTTTTGGATGGACCGTACAGGGTGGACACTATCGAGTATGACAGAGATGGGGGCTCGAAGGAAACAGAAAAAGCGACCGGAGCGCGGATTGCGGCCGACAGCGGCAGAAAGTGTATCTGGATTCAGGAGGTTACGCAGCGGCCGGCGGCAGGTCCTTGCCTGATTGAGTTTCGCATCCTACGATGCAGAATGGAAGGATGCAAAAAATGACGACTACAACTATGCAGCGGCGCAAACTGGGGTCGACCGGCCCCGAGGTCTCTGCCATCGCCCTGGGATGCATGGGCATGAGCGGAATGTACGGCGCGACGGACGAGGCGGAGAGCCTGGCGACCATCCACGCGGCTCTTGACGCGGGCGTCAACCTGCTGGATACAGGCGACTTCTACGGCATGGGCCAGAACGAGATGCTGCTCGGCCGGGCATTGCGCTTTCTGCGCGAGAAGGTTGTGCTCTCGGTAAAGTTTGGTGCGCAGAGGGCGCCCAATGGCATGTGGCTGGGTTTTGATGCGCGGCCCGTGGCGGTGAAGACCGCGCTGGCCTACTCGTTGAAGCGGCTGGGCGTGGATTACATCGACATCTACCGTCCGTCGCGGCTAGACCCAACGGTGCCCATCGAAGAAACCGTCGGCGCCATCGCGGAGATGGTCAAGGCCGGTTATGTGCGTCACATCGGCCTCTCCGAGGTCGGCCCGGAGACCATACGGCGCGCGGCGGCGGTGCACGCAATCGTGGATCTGCAGATTGAGTACGCGCTGGTCAGCCGCATGCCGGAGGCGAAGATCTTTCCCGTACTCGCTGAGCTGGGCATTGGCGCTACGACTTATGGCGCCCTGTCGCGAGGACTGCTTTCGGGCTCGCAGCCGGCTCCGGCCGGCGACTTTCGCGCCCACTTACCGCGCTTTACCGGCGCCAACCTGGAACGCAATCGGCTACTTGTTGCAAAACTCAAGGAAATCGCCGACGGCAAGGGAATTACGCCTGTGCAATTGGCCATTGCCTGGGTGCTAGCCAAGGGTAGCTTCATCGTTCCGGTGGTGGGAGCGCGCACGCGCGCGCAATTGGCTGAGAGCCTGGGCGCGCTGCACGCGACGCTCACCACCGAAGAGATTGCGGCTCTCGAGGCCGCGGTTCCCGCCGGAGCCGTGGCGGGAACCCGCTACGATGCCGTCCAGATGCGGGTGCTGGACAGCGAGAAGTAAAGAGGCGGCAGTTACTTCATCGACCCGCGGCTCGCCGGGGGAACAATCCCGTTCATGCGCAGATACACGACCATCTGGCCGTAGTGGTCCATGACGTGCGCGATTCCAAAGGACGCCATGCCGGCGCGCGTGCCATGCGCCGTTTGTATAAAGGCGTTCTCCGGGGTGATTTTGCCCACGTAGGCATGGGCCAGGGCAAAGGAATCTTTCAGGGCCTTCAGGATGTCGGCCCTGGTGGTGAGTTTCTCTATCGAATCCGACATTGCCTTGCCTTGGGCTTCTGTGAAATCCGGGCCGCCGAAGAAGTAGTAGTTGGACTCGGCCACGTGCTTGATCTGCTGGGCGAAGGTGCGCACGTCTTTGAACTCGCCCAGGCTGGCTGGGGGCGCAAAGTTGAATTTGTCTTCCGGCATGGCCTCGGCGGCCGAGACGAACTGCTGCTCCATGATGCTGAGCACTTTGTCGTAGGTTTGCGCGGGGGAAACTGTGGCGCCCACGGCAGGCTTGGCTGGCGCTGCTGCCTGGGCATGAACGAGTGAAGCTGTGATGGACAGCAGGCTACAACCGAGAATGCAGACTGCAATGCGGGGAATTTTGAACATGAAATCTCCTCCTGCGGCCTGATAGCCGCGTGTAGAAAATTTATCAGATTACAGCCGGTTTTTGACAGTCGAGGCCGGTTAATCGCCCACTGAGCGCCAATTGCCTTAAGCAAGATTCAGATTCCCGTACAATCGATAATAAGGAGACGGCCCGATGAAGCGAGTCTATATGGACGCCAATGCCACCACCCCTCTGCTGCCGGAGGTGATGGAGGCCATGCGCCCGTATTGGATGGAGCATTTCGGCAACGCCTCCTCGATTCATCTCGACGGCCAGCAGGCGCACACCGCCGTGGACCGCGCTCGCGCGACTATGGCCGAATTTTTCAACTGCCACGATGCCGAGGTGGTCTTCAACTCCGGCGGCACGGAAGGCGACAACACCGCCATCTTCGGCCTGCTGCATCCCGGCGACCACTTCATTACGACCTCAATTGAGCACTCCGCGATTCTCCGGGCGGCAGACCGCGTGGCGCAGCACGGCGTGGAGACGACCTTCGTCGCGCCCAGCGCGAGTGGCCTCATCAATCCGGCGGATATTCTTCGCGCCCTCCGGCCTGAGACGCGGCTGATCAGCGTGATGCTGGCCAACAATGAGACCGGCGTGCTGCAACCCGTGGAAGAGATCGGCAAGATCGCCGCCGATACCGGCGTTTTCTTCCACATCGACGCGGTGCAGGGCGCGGGAAAAGTTAAATTCGATGTCCGCCGCTTCGGCTGTCACCTGCTCTCCATCAGCGCGCACAAGATGCACGGCCCCAAAGGCACAGGCGCAATGTTCGTGCGCCGTGGAACTCCGATTGAGCCGCTGCTGGTGGGCGGCAGCCATGAGCGCCGCCAGCGCGCCGGAACCGAAAACGTTCCTGGCATCGTGGGCCTGGCCAAGGCCGCGGAGCTGGCCATGCACTCGCTGGAAGATGGCACGATTGACCGGCTGGCCAAACTGCGCGACCGGCTGGAAGCAGGCGTTTTGCGGATTCCCGGCACCGGCGTCAACGGAGCGCAACTCCCAACAAATCCGGGTGCCCCCGGTCCCTCGCATTTGGGGACCGGGGAATCGATAAACCCAAAGGAGCCGGGCACCTGGGAATCCACAAATCCCGTCCCCCGCGTGGCCAACACTACCAACATCTGGTTTGATCATGTGGAAGGCGAAGCGCTGGTGATCGCCATGGACCTGAAGGGCGTGGCTGTTTCCGGCGGATCGGCCTGCCACTCCGGCGCCACCGAGCCCAGCCACGTGCTGATGGCCATGGGCCTGGATAAGACCCGCGCCCGCGCCAGCCTGCGCTTCAGTTTGCTCAAAACAGCAACCGAGGCCGATGTGGATTTTGTGTTGAATGTGGTTCCCGAAGCCGTTGAACATTTGCGGGCAATTTCGCCGGTAGCGGCGGGAACGGCGGGATAAGAACTCATGGGCAATGTGAAATACGAGTTGAGCCGGTCACCAAATGCGCCTGTGTCCAGCGCTGAATTGTTAGCCGATCTTCAACGTGCCTCCGAAGCTGCTGGAACCAAAAGTATAGGCAGCAGATTGTACCCAAAATACGGGAAATATTCCGTCACAACATTTCAGGAGCGCTTCGGCACATGGAACCAAGCACTCAAAGAGGCTGGACTAGAGATTTCGAATGAGGTTTATATTTCAGACGAGCGTCTGTTTGAAAACTTGATGGTATTGTGGGAGCACTATGGAAGACAACCAAAGCGCAGGGAGACGGCCAGTCTACCATCAACGATTTCCGAGAGACCGTATAATCGCCGCTTTGGTTCTTGGACAAAGGCACTTGAGCAGTTTGTTGAATACGCAAACTCACAAGACAGAACTCCTCCGACCACAATAGAGGCGGACAGTGGGCATCGAACAAGCCGTGATCCTTCTTTGCGATTACGATTCTTCATTTTGAAACGCGACAATTTTAGATGTTGTACATGTGGAAGAAGTCCAGCCACGACGCCAGGTCTTGAACTACACGTTGACCACATAACAGCTTGGAGTCTTGGTGGTGAAACCGTTGAAGAGAACCTCCAAACCAAGTGTGAAAGCTGCAATCTTGGCAAGAGCAATGTGCTTTAAGTGACTTTGCATCAAGCAAATGCACATGAAAATCTCCCTCAGGGGCTAAAGCCCGCAAGTATTTTGCAATCTTTACGGCACGACTGAAGTCGTGCCCTTTCAAAGAAACGAGTTCTTCCCCATGACCAAGCCCGAAACCATTGCCGTTGCCATGTCCGGAGGGGTGGACTCCTCGACGGTGGCGGCGATGCTCGCGCATGAGGGCGGCGCAGTGGTGGGCTTGACGCTTCAGTTGTGGGACCAGACGCGGCTGGCCGGGCAGCACGGCATTCCCGATGCGCCCAAGGCAGGCCGCTGCTGTTCTTTGGATGACGTGTATGACGCCCGCCGCGTGGCCGAGCACCTGAAGATTCCCTACTACGTCGTCAATCAGCAGCAGCGATTTGAAG
>Ga0326728_10010017_pt1 | contig 22402 bp, 11 predicted proteins | sample MB3enrmetagenome_FD_207602 | JGI IMG/M metagenome (GOLD analysis project Ga0326728, IMG submission 207602) | Lab enriched peat soil microbial communities from McLean, Ithaca, NY, United States - MB31MN | ecosystem: Environmental > Terrestrial > Soil > Wetlands > Peat | place: USA: New York... | reverse complement strand
AGGATGTGGCCACGGTTGTCCCGGCGCTCATCGGCCCGGCGGTCTACAATGCGCTCGGGGTGTGGGTCGAGGATTTCCCGATCACGCCCGAGAGGGTGCTCAAGGCACTGGGAAAGGCTTAAGGAGGATTAGGATGAGGACATTCGCGCATTTCAACCCTCGTACTCTCAACGAGGCAGTAGCGATCTTGCAGAGATACGGAACCAAGGCCAGGGTGATAGCCGGCGGCACGGACATCCTGGGCAAGATGAAGGACAGAATACTTCCCGTATACCCCGAGGCCCTGGTCAACATAAAGACCATCGCCGACCTCGATTTCATAGAGACCACGCGGGGCACCGCAAGGATAGGCGCTCTCGCGAGGCTTGAGGATATCGCCTCGAACGAGATGATAAAGGAGAGATATCCGGCGTTGGCGGAAGCTGCGAGAAGGACTGCCTCCCCCCACCTGAGGGCCATGGGCACCATCGGGGGCAACATCTGCCAGGACATCCGGTGCTGGTACTACAGAAACGCGAACAACCGCTTCCCCTGCATGAGAAAAGGCGGGGGAAGGTGCTACGCAATAGAGGGGGACAACCGCTTCCATTCCATATTCGGCGGCAGCGTGGAGGGCGGCTGCTACGCGGTCCACCCGAGCGACACCGCACCTGCCCTTCTGGTCCTCGGCGCCCTTGCCAAGACCACGAAGCGGACGATCCCCCTGGATGACTTTTTCGGCGTCGACGTGCGGAAAACAACGGTCCTCGACCCGGACGAGATAGTGACGGAGCTCCGGATTCCCGCGCCCGCCAAAGGGGCGAAGAGCGCGTTTCTCAAGTTCGCCTTGAGAAAATCGATAGACTTCCCAATAGTCAACTGCGCCGCTGCAGTGACCTTATCTGGCGACCGGGTCGCGAGCGCGAAGATCTGCCTCAACGCGGTCTATGTGAAGCCTTACAGGGCATCGGCCGGGGAAGAGCTTATCCGGGGAAAGACCTTGGGCGACGATGATATCGGGGCAGCGGCAGACGCGGCGGTCTCCGGGGCCGTTCCAATGACCCGGAACAGGTACCTGATCCAGGTCGCCAGGACCCTCGTAAAGAGGGCGCTCATAGCATGCAGGTAGGGAGCATCGGCGCTAGGAAGCGGTCTCTTTTAGCGAGACGGCCGGCGTCGATCTTTTCAATAGAGAGTTAACGGTATGAGGGTTTATGTGAAGATTTATGCGTCCCTTCGCCAGTACGTGTCCAATTCCGCCGAAATATCGCGGAAGGAAGGCTGGGAGGTGGCGCAAGGGGCATCGGTGGACGACGTCTTGCGGGAGCTCCATTTCCCTGAGAACCTCAAGATACTCGCCCTCATCAACGGGGCCCATTGCCTGGATAGAGGGGCATCCCTCAAGGACGGCGACTCCCTTCTCCTCTATCCCTTGATGTCCGGCGGATAGGTCGAAAGCCGGAATAATGGCGAACCCCTTAAAACAGGAGAGCTGGAAATGGCAAGCAGGATAAAGGCCATCGTTATCCATGAAAAAGACACCGTGGCAGTTGCCCTGGAGGCCCTGTCCGCGGGCTCGGAAGTGATTGTGGCGCCCGGTGACGCCCCGGCGCTGCGCATCAAGCTGATCTCCCCCATTCCCATGGGCCACAAGTTTGCCCTGAAGGATCACGAAAAAGGCACGCCGGTCATCAAATATGGAGAGCCCATAGGGACGAGCACCGCGCCTATCGCCCGGGGAGAGCACGTGCACGTCCACAATGTGGCGGGCAAGAAAGAGCCAGGGGGACGGCCATGACATTTTTTCAAGGATTCCGCAGGTCTGACGGATTGGCGGGGACGCGAAACTTCGTGCTCGTCATACCGAGCGTCGGCTGCTCGCAAGGGGCGGCCCGGGCCATCGCCAGGGGCCGCAAAGACGTTGTCTATCTGCCCAACATCCTGGGATGCGGTCAGGTCGGAGATGATCAGGCCCTCGTCAAGAAGACCCTCGCCGGATTCGGTTGGAACCCCAATGTCTTCTCGGTCCTCGTGGTCGGGAACGGGTGCGAGACCCTCATCCCCGAAAGCCTGGGGGAGGAGATCGCCCGGAGCGGCAAGCGCACCGAAGTGATCGTCATCCAGAAAGTCGGGGGCGTGCGAAAGACCGTGGCCCTGGGCAGGAAGATCGTGGGAGAGATGCTCGCCGACGCAAGCAAGCTCTCGCGAGAGCCTGTCCCCGTGTCGGAGCTTATTCTCGGCACCGAATGCGGCGGCTCCGACTACACCTCGGGCCTGGCATCGAATCCGGCTGTCGGCTGCGCCTCCGACATGCTGATCGCTGAAGGGGGGACGGTCATCCTCTCCGAAACCCCGGAGCTGATCGGCGCCGAGCACCTTCTCGCGCGGCGCGCGCGGACCCCGGAAATAGCTCGGAAGGTCCTCGACGCAGTCGCCTGGTGGGAGAAGAAGGCCATCGAAGGGGGGCAGAACATCCGCGACGTCAACCCCTCGCCGGGCAACATGGAGGGCGGCATCACGACCCTCGAAGAGAAGTCCCTGGGGTGCATACACAAGGCAGGCACGACCACCCTGGAAGAATTTGTCCCTGCTGCGGCCCGTCCCACAAGTAAGGGCCTCGTCTATATGGACACACCCGCCCATGATATCGAGCAGCTCACCTGCATGGTGGCCGGGGGGGCGCAGATCGTCGTCTTCACGACCGGCAGGGGCACGCCTCCCGGCTCGCCCATCGCGCCCGTCATCAAGATCACCGGCAACCGCGACACGTTTCTCTGCATGAGGGATTCCATGGACGTGGACGTCAGCGGGATCGTGCGGGGCAGGCAGACGGTACGGGACGCGGGGCAGAAGGTCTTCGACCAGATCGTCGCCGTTGCCTCGGGCAAGACGACCAAGGCGGAGAGGCTCGGTCAGCGGGACTTCTGCATCTTCAAGGTCAACATGAACATCTAGGGTCTGGGCGGAAGAAGAGACCTCCGGTCGACATGCAGGGTGAGCCCGGGCTCGCGTCGCCCCCTCCACAGGGAAAGCCTTCCGGGGCCTCCCCCTCATAAAAAGGAAGAGACGGAAAAGGCCGGACCTCACGGGGTATTGGATCGGCTCACCTGTCGGCATACCACGCGGGAGGGCCGCCTCTAAGTTTTGAAAAGACAGGGTCGTCTTTACTTCGGCTGCGCCGTGATGTTGGTGGGACACGGTGCTGCCAAGGTGTAACATAGCAGCCAATGTGAGCCTCGTGAGGGCTCTCTTTCTTCCTGCAGCCATTAAGAGCGTTCCGCAGAATTCATTCCCGTTAGTGACCGGCTCCATCTTTTCCTTCGCTACGCTAGGCTTTCGCTTCAGGAAAAGATTACGCCGGGGCAATCGCTGCTTTATTCTGCTGAAACGCTCTAGGTGAAGCAAGGCTGCCTCTATCGTCGCCGGGAGGTCCCGCCCACTTGCGCGCTCCCTCCTTTAGCGCATGGGGCGGCGTCGGCCCGGCTTGTTTTTCGACACCGTCGCCCCGCCTTTCAACCCTTCCATCGGATAGCTCGCTCGCGTAGTTGTGCGGCGGTTCGCCGCACTTCATACGGTCCAGACGTGCGTCGTCGACTTAGGTCGGCATCGGCAATTACGAGAGCGCGGCGTCTAAAAGACGGCGGCCGTTTAAACCCACGGTTAAAAATCCACCAATTTTCGTGCAAGGATATCCTGGTGGTCGGGTGTCCTTCGGAGGTTAAAGCCTCGATGTGAACGGCTTTCTCCGCAAAAGAGAGACCGAAGCACGTTTCTTGCAGACCCTTCAATAGTCGCCAGGTGCGAACATACGATATTGCAGCACGTGGCTGGGGATCGAATATATGTTCCTTTTGAAGGCCCAATGGGAGCTTCTCGGCCTGAAAGCACCCGTCTTCTCATGGGTGGTTTCGTTCGGTCTGATCGCTTACTGCATCTATGTTTATCTGAGATTCTGCAAGGAATCGAGAGACCAGGCTCGCATCTATTCTATAGCCAAAGGAAAGCTCGCCGCCCTTCGACATACTGCTTCAATCGGACCCGGCAAAGGGATTTCTCGTCAATTCTACGACTCCATAGATGAGATTTTTGACGGTTTTCCTTTGCTTCGGGCTTCCTGGCTGCGTATTTCCTCTTTCGTCGTCGTGAGGGCGGACAAAAATGGGGAAGATCGGTTCTGGATAACCGAGGAGATAGGAGACTTCCTTAATGAGACGAGCATGGTGGACAGTCAATCCTACAAGACTGCCCCCACTGTCATCTCCGGGGTGGGCCTGCTAGCAACCTTTCTGGCCATTCTTGTCGCACTTCTCGATGTGAGGCTCACAAACAACAAGGTTCAGGGACTAGATCTCCTTCTTCAGGGGCTGTCGGGAAAGTTTCTTTCATCGGTCGTTGCGATCGGCTCCGCGACCATACTCATCCATGCCGAAAAAGGGGTGTTCCGGAAAGCCCGGGCAGGAGTCACCTCGCTTGCCGCCAGCCTCACAAACCTGATCCCTAAGCTCGTACCGGTCCAGGTGTTGTCTGATATCCACCGGGAAGTAGCGGAGCAGGCGAGTGCCTTCAGGGTCTTCGACGCAGATTTCAGCCTCAAACTTAAGCGAGGCCTGAGCGAAAACATGGAGCCGGCAGCAGGGAGAGTAGTATCGGCTGTCAATGACCTTGGCCGATACTTGAAAGAAGCCGACACAGAAAAACGGGAATCAATGGGCAGCCAACTAGCTGCACTACGCAGAGATCTCGGACAGCCGCTGGAGAAAATAGCTGTGCAATTGAGCGACTCCCTCGCCGGCAGTGGTCAGGGAGAATCTGGCCGGATATCGGAATCCATGTCGGAGACGGCGATGTTGCTTCAGCAGATCAGCAGCCAACTCCTTCTCAATCAAAATGCTTTCAATGACCTGATAAATTCGACCAGAACGGCCGCGGTTGATGACATAACGGGCCGTCAAGCCCATATCGAGCAGTTGACCGGAGCCGTCAACCAACTCGTCGTTAGGCTGCAGGAAAAAACGGGAGAATCTACGGCCTTGACGGAGAGAGCGATGGCCGCGATAATCGAGGAGACATCGGAGAGGTCAGCAGAAAAACTGAAGGAGGCGCTCGATGAGGCAGGTTCCCTGAACTCGCGAAGGGGACAGCAATTGGCGGAACTCCTGGATAAGCACGGAGCCGAAGTCTCCAGGGTGGAAGATCTCAGGCTTCTGCTCGATGACACATTGAATGGGTTCGTGAAGGCAACCGAAAGGTTTGGCCAAGTGACCGAAGGTCTGCAGAAGCTCACCTCACAAATGAATATCAGCGTCGCATGCATCAATCAGATCGCAAAATCGGTCGGCCAAAGTGAGGGAGCCGCCACCCGGATTTTAGCATCCGCATCCGGCCAGATCGAGTCGTTGGAAAAGTTTATCCTGTGTCAGCGGGAGGTATGGGACGGGATCCACGCCTCGATGGGTCAATACGAACAGGTTTTCGAGAGGGTGGAGGGCCACGCCAAAGACTTGCTCGCCCAGGTAGCCCAGCACCTTGGTGGCTACTCTAAGTCCACTCAGAACCATTTTGTCCAACTGACCTCGGCTGCGGATAATTTGATTTCTCAAGCAACCGGGAGGCTTTCCGTCTCCATCGACGAGTTGAGCGAGCAGCTTGACGTGCTGCACGGCGTCGTCGCGGACATGGCTTACGGATCACAGGCAGCGAGGTAGCTGATGCCTCCGCGATACCGCTTCAGGGATGTCGAATGCGTGTGGGGAGACGACGAGAAATTCAGTTCTTGCCGCGATTCGGAAAGACCTGCAAGATCTCATGTCGGGGGGAATGGAGGCCAAGTCGGACGGCGCATCCTCTTCAAGATACGGGGCATCCGTTCTTTCGAAAAAAGAGCTTTCCTGCAAGTGCTCGGGCAAGAGAGAGGATGAGATGGGACCGGTTCAGGGAAATGAAACGATGTCGCTCGATGATCTGGGTCTCCTGATAGGCCGGATAAGCGACGATATGAGGGCATACGAGAAGGCTCTTGCCGGACAGGTCGCGGAATCCCTTTTTCCGAATCTACGCCTCACGGTGGAGGGAATCGGCTCGTCGCCTCCACGGCGCCCGCCGTTTCTTGACAGGTATATGTATCAGTGGAAAGATTTTGTCTCGGGCAAGAGGAGAGATCTTGACAGGGGCGCGGTAAGCTGCCTCTCATGGGAACCGGACATCGCCACCTCTATGCAATTCCTCCAATATTTGCAGAATTTCGGTTCCCAGCTGACCGTGCGTCACCTTGGGGGACTGGTACGCTCGTGTCACCTCAAATGGGAAGGCTCTTTCCCGGAAAGTCCGTCGGTTGTCACAATAGGCGGCCTTGTCAATCGCTACGAGAGACCAAGTCCAATCATCCAGAAATGGAAGTCGAATATGGACGCTGTACTTAGCAGGAAGGGTCCTGCAATACTGAGCCGGATCCTTGTCACGGAGAAGAAGAACTTTCGCGGCTTTCTGGAGGAATGGTATCTCGAACCCCAGTCCTCGTTTGTTCAGAAGATTGTTGAGACGGCTACTGCCATGTGCCGTGATCAGTTGGCTCAGCCTTCCCGGAGTTTATTGAGGCTGCTCTTCAAGGACCTTCTACAGTGGCCGGACTGGAAACTGCGAGATTTCCGGCAGGAGGTGGGCGCCCTCGTTCTCCACGGGAGCGCGTGCGGCCAGACCCGGGAGATTCTCCAGAAGTTTATCCTGCTTCACAGGGATCTCGGTGACCCGAGGCTACCGACCAATCTGAAGAAGTGGGCCGAAATCCCCGAGAAGGCCAAAGAGCGCGTTCTTCAATGGTTGAGCACGTACCCGCTCTGTTCCTTGGAGCGGGTATACCGGGAAGAGAAGGGATGGTTCTGGCGACGTCTCGGCGAAGGAACAAGCAAATTTCCCTAAAGGCAGCCTCCCTCGATCTTCTTGAGGACAGTTAGTTACGCCTGGCCTATTGTCCCATCTTCGCGGCCGGTTCCTGCCGTGGCCCTTTGCGCATCGGTCCCTGGTGGTGACCGGGAGGAAAAAGGGATTCTACTCCTCGCTATGGTCTTTGCTCACTGAAGGTCTCATCTGAAGGTTACATCTCGCGATACGATTTTTTTGTTGCAATCATGCTATAATGGACGTGTTCTGCTGGCGGCTATCACCAATCAACCCACGTTCAACCGCGTCTGCGTATTCCTGAAAAGCCCGCCGAGGCTCGGGGTGCTGTCAGTAAACCCCCAACAAAGGAAAGGTACCCGCCGTAGGCTCCAAACGGCCCGTATGGAAGGGGACATCAGGAGAGCTGCCATCGTGGACTACGTGAAGGGTGAACCGCCGAAGAAACGAAAGGCGCAGAAGAGCTTAAGCACTCCACCATGATGGCGGTAAGATCGACCGCAAAGGCATAGACTATGGAATCATTATCCACCTTAACTAAAGAGGCGGTTCTGCCGACCATCGCACAAGAGCGGGGGACCAGAGCAGCGGTCGTAATCGCATTTCCCTTCCTTTAGCCTTGGCCCATTACCCAAAAGGGAGTTCTTCGTGACACGTTTCTCAAAAACCGGTCTTCGGGATGTCTCCCCTCTAAAGACCATGCTCCATAGGAGCGCACTCACGCAAAAAGGCGCCGGCAAGGATGCGCCTTTGCGGTCGGACCTATTCAGCGCCTCTCAGATGGAACAGCACGGCAGAACGCTCGCAGCCCTGCACACCTTGGGCGAAGACCATGCCCCGGAGAGGCTGTTGGCAAGGCTGGCCGCCAATGAAGCCGTCCTTTTTGAAGTCCGTGATCTGGTGGCTGAGGCAGTGAAGGCAAGCCGCAGGATCACTCCGGCCGGAGAATGGCTGCTTGACAACTTCTATCTTATAGAGGAACAAGTTCGGGCGGCCAAGAGGCTCCTGCCCAAAGGATATGCCAAGGGCCTGCCCCGCCTCAAAGACGGCCCGTCCAGGGGGCTTCCCCGTGTATACGACATCGCCCTGGAGACGATTTCCCACGGCGACGGCCGGGTTGACCCGGAGAGTCTCCGCAGTTTTGTCGCCGCATATCAGACGGTTGCAATCTTGCGGTTGGGTGAACTATGGGCAATCCCCATCATGCTCCGCCTGGCACTGATCGAGAACCTCAGGCGGATTGCGACGCGGATCGCCACTGACAGGATCGACAGGAACCACGCTGACTATTGGGCCGATAGAATAACAGAGACGGCGGAAAAGGACCCGAAGAGCCTGATCCTGACGGTTGCCGACATGGCCCGGTCAAACCCGCCGATGGTCAGTGCTTTTGTCGCGGAGTTTAGCCGTCGCCTCCAGGGACACGGTGCCCCTCTTGCGCTCCCCCTCACCTGGATAGAGCAGCAGCTCTCCGAGTCGTATCTTACGATCGAACAAATGGTCCAATCGGAAAACCAGCAACAAGCGGCGGACCAGCTTTCCATGAGCAACAGCATCGGGGGCCTGCGCTTCTTGAGCGCCATGGACTGGCGCGCGTTCGTCGAACAGATGAGCGTTGTCGAGCAGACCCTGCGGCAGGACCCCGCCGGTGTCTATGGCGGAATGGGCTTCACCACCCGTGATCGATACCGTCACGTAGTGGAGGAAATAGCAAAGAAGAGCGGAATCGCCGAAGACGAGGTGGCCGGTCTTGCGATCGGCCTCGCCAACGAGGCTGCTGCCGGAACGGAGGGCGATAACCGGGCACGACATGTGGGCTACCACCTAATCGATCGGGCTCTACCGCAGCTCAAAGCCCGCGCGGGGGTCAGATCGTCCGTCGCGGACACGGTGAGAAGCACCGGTCGCCGGTTTTCTCTGCCGATCTATGTGGGCTCGATCCTCTTCTTTGCGCTGGTCTTCGCCGCCGGCATGGTCGCAGAGACCGGCTCTCACGGCGTACGCGGCCCGCTCGTGTGGGTCGTCGGCGTTCTTTCGCTCCTCTCGGTCAGCTCCCTCGCGATCGCACTGGTCAATCTCTTTACGACACGCCTCGTCACACCCCGTCTGCTTCCGCGAATGGACTTTTCCAAAGGGATTCCGCCTGAATCGTCGACTCTGGTAGTGGTCCCGACCATGCTGACCAGTCCTGAAAACATTGGGCATCTTGCCGATGCCCTGGAGGTCCGGTTCCTGGCAAACCGGGACGACAACCTGCGATTTGGCCTGCTTACCGACTTCCGTGATGCCCCCGAGGAAAAACCGATCGGGGACGAGGCGCTGCTGCTCTTGGCCCGGCAACGGATAGAGGCATTGAACGAAAAATACAAGGCCCCATCCGGCGATCTTTTCTTCTTGTTTCATCGGCCCCGTCAATGGAACGAGCAGGAGCGAACCTGGATGGGCTACGAGAGGAAGCGGGGGAAGCTTGCCGAGCTGAACGGCCTTCTTCGCGGGAGTGACGGCAGCGGATTCTCCCTCATCGTCGGCAATACGGAAGATCTATCGAAGGTCAGATATGTCATCACTCTCGACACGGATACGGAGCTTCCCCGTGATTCGGCCCGGCAGCTCGTGGGGGCAATGGCCCATCCCCTCAATCTTCCTCTTTACGACTCAGGAAAAGGGCGCATCGTGGCCGGGTATGGCATCCTTCAGCCACGGGTGGCGATAAGCCTGCCCGGCACGAACCGGTCGCGCTATGCCCGCATGTGGGGGATCGATGCCGGCATCGATCCCTACACCCGTGTCGTCTCCGATGTCTACCAGGATCTCTTCGGCGAAGGCTCGTTCATCGGCAAGGGCATCTACGACGTTGACGCCTTCGAACGGGTGCTCAAGGGGCGTTTCCCCGAGAATCGTATTCTGAGTCATGATCTTATCGAAGGGTGCTATGCGCGCTCGGGGCTCATCAGCGATGTGCAGTTGCACGAGGAGTACCCGTCGCGATACAGCGCCGATGTGAGTCGCCGCCGCCGCTGGATTCGGGGGGATTGGCAGCTTCTGCGGTGGCTGTTCCCGGGCGTTCCCGGCCCCAACGCGCGTTTTCGGAAGAACCCGCTCACCCCGCTGTCGCGCTGGAAGATCCTCGATAATCTCAGGCGCTCGCTCGTGGCGCCTGCATTGGCGCTTCTCGCCCTCGCAGGCTGGACCGCTTTGCCGTCTCCCTGGTTCTGGACTGCATCGATCTTCGGCATCGTCCTGATTCCTTCCTTGATTGCGTCTTTCATGGACCTCTTGAATAAACCCGGCGACGTGCTCGCGGGGCAACACCTCGCCGATGCGGCCCTGTCCGTGCGCAGAGGCATCACCCAGGCGATCTTCATGCTCCTCTGCCTGCCTCATGAGGCATTTTTCAGTGGAGCTGCCATTCTCCACACCCTATGGCGAATGGTCGTCTCGGGCAGGGGTCTTTTGGAATGGAACCCTTCAGGGGACGCCGAGCGCGGAAGCCGGACGGACCTTGCCGGAGCCTTTCGAAACATGTGGATCGCGCCGGTCATTGCGCTTTGTGCTGCGGGTTATCTCCTCTATTCGAGACCTAACGCCCTCTTTGCAGCCGGGCCGATTTTGAGCCTATGGTTTGTCTCTCCCTATATCGCCTGGTGGGTCAGCAAACCCCTCACGGAACGGAGAGCGCGCCTTTCCGAGGGGCAGATCGTTTTCTTAAGGAAGCTGTCCCGCAAAACCTGGGCCTTCTTCGAGGCTTTCGTCGGTCCCGATGATCATTGGCTGCCACCCGACAATTACCAGGAAGAGCCCCTCGCTACGCTTGCGCACCGGACATCGCCCACCAACATGGGACTTGCGCTGCTCGCGAATCTGTCGGCCTGCGACTTCGGCTACATTTCCGCCGGGCAGTTCATCGAACGCACGGAAAAGGCTTTGCGCACCATGGCAGGCCTCCCGCGGTATCGGGGCCACTTTTACAACTGGTACGACACTGAGTCCCTGAAGGCCTTGCTGCCCATGTATGTTTCATCGGTGGACAGCGGGAATCTGGCGGCAAGCCTTCTCACCCTACGGGCGGGATTGCTCGCGCTGCCCGACGAAAAACTGCTGGGAGCACGACTCTTTGACGGTCTGGAGGACACGTTTCTGGTGCTTTCGGATGTTGTCGGCACACCTAAGCCTGCGGCGCTGGCCCGGATGGAGAAGGATTTGAAGGCGGCCCGCGCTTTGCCGCCGGACTCGACGCTCATGACCGTGAAGGAGAGCATGGACCGCTTGGCGGCCTTTGCCGCAGAGATGGTGCGCGATCTTCCGCCCGGCCCTGAGAGCGATGCTCGCTGGTGGGCCGGCGCTTTTCAGGCGCAGTGCCGGGCTGCCCTCGACGAGCTGACTCTGTGGCTACGTCTGGCTCAGCTCCCGACATTACCCGGACCGGTTCTGAAAAACGTTCCATATCTCAATGGCATCCCGACCCTCCGCCAATTGGCCCGCCTTGATGATCAGCTGCCGCCGCTTGCCGGGGAGCGGATCGCGTCCCTCGGGTCGGCCGAGGAGCAACAAGCGTTTGATGCATTCACAGGACTCGTCTTCGAGTCAAGCCTGCGTGCCAGGGAGCGGATTGCTGCACTCGTTGACCTTGCGTCCCTTTCCGGAGAGCTCGCGCGTCACATGGAATGGGAATTTCTCTACGACAAGGCCCGCCATCTCTTGGCCATCGGCTACAACGTAGATGAAGGCAGAAGGGACGAGAGCTACTACGACCTGCTGGCCTCCGAGGCGCGTCTCAGCAGTTTCGTTGCCATTGCTCAGGGACAACTGCCCCAGGAAAGCTGGTTTGCCCTGGGCCGCCTTCTCACCGTCGCCGGTGGAGAGCCGATCCTCCTGTCCTGGAGCGGCTCCATGTTCGAATACCTGATGCCGCTCGTCGTGATGCCGACCTATGAGCATACGCTCCTCGACCAGACGTGCAAGGCAGCCGTGGCAAGGCAGATCGACTACGGAAGAAAGCGAGGAGTGCCGTGGGGTATTTCGGAATCGGGCTACAACATGATTGACGGTCATCTCAACTACCAGTATTCCGCCTTCGGCGTGCCCGGCCTTGGACTGAAGCGGGGACTCGCCGCGGAGCTGGTCATTGCCCCTTACGCCTCGGCATTGGCGCTCATGGTGGCGCCGGAGGAGGCAGCCGGGAACCTTGAGGCCCTGGCCTCATCAGGGTTTCTCGGCAGGTACGGTTTCTACGATGCCATCGACTACACCCCTGCCCACCTGCCCCGAGGCCGGGCGCACGCCGTGGTTCGGTCCTTCATGGCCCATCACCAGGGCATGAGTCTTCTGTCTCTCGCTTATCTGCTCCTTGACCGGCCCATGCAAAAGAGATTCGAATCAGATCCCGCATTCCAGGCGACCGTGCTATTGCTTCAGGAACGGCTGCCAAAGGCCACGGCCTTCTATTCGCACGCCTCGGAGTCTCCCGAGACGCATTCGGCAACACACGCCATAGAGGAGAAGTCAATACGCGTCTACACCACCCCCGATACGCCCACACCCGAAGTGCATCTCCTGTCGAACGGCAGATACCACGTGATGATCACCAATGCGGGCGGCGGCTACAGCCGGTGGAAAGACATGGCCGTGACCCGCTGGCGTGAAGACACCACGTGTGACAATTGGGGTGCTTTCTGCTACATCCGGGACGTCGCCAGCGGCGTTTACTGGTCAACGGCTCATCAGCCGGTCCGCAAGACATCCAAGAAATACGAAGCCATATTCTCGGAAGGACGGGCGGAGTTCCGCCGTCGAGACGAGGACCTTGATACCCACACGGAGATCGCGGTGTCGCCCGAGGACGATGCCGAGGTTCGCCGGATCACCATCACGAACCGGTCGGAAACAGCGAGAAGAATCGACATTACGAGCTACGCCGAGGTCGTCCTTACGTCGCCCGCCGCGGACGAACTCCACCCGGCATTCAGCAATCTCTTCGTTGAAACCGAGATCGTCCGGCATCAGAGGGCGATCATAGTCACCCGCCGGCCCCGTTCCGTTGACGAGCAGCCTCCGTGGATGTTTCACGTGATGGCGGTCCACGGGGCAGACGCGGGTGAAGTGTCCTACGAGACCGATCGCATGCGGTTTATCGGCCGAACGAACACGGTTGCCGCACCTCTCGCAATGAGTAGTCTATCTCCCCTCTCCGGTAGTGAGGGACCGGTGCTGGATCCCATCGTCGCCATCCAATGTCGTATGACCCTCGACCCCGGGGCATCGGCAACGGTTAACATAGTCACCGGCATAGGCGAAACCCGCGATGGCTGCGTGCGCCTGGTCGGAAAATACCAGGACCGCCATCTTACCGACCGCGTGTTCGAGCTCGCATGGACCCATAGCCAGGTGCTCCTACGGCAAATCAACGCGACAGAGGCCGACGTGCAACTCTACGGGCGGCTCGCCGCCTCCGTTCTTTACGCGAATTCGGCGCTTCGCGCAGGCCCCGGCCTCCTGCTCTCGAACCTTCGTGGTCAATCGGGCCTCTGGGGTTATTCGATCTCCGGGGATCTCCCGATCGTACTTCTTCGCATCGAAGATCAGGCGAATATCGACCTGGTGCGTCAGCTCATCCAGGCCCACGCGTATTGGCGGCTCAAAGGGTTGGCCGTCGACCTGGTGATCTGGAACGAAGACCATGCCGGCTACCGGCAAGCGCTGCATGATCAGATCATGGGGCTCATTGCCGCCGGCGCTGACGCTAACCTGCAGGATAGATCGGGCGGTATCTTTGTAAGGCCCGCCGACCAGATAGCCGAGGAAGACCGCCTTCTCTTCCAGGCGGTCGCCCGGGCCATCATCAGCGACAGCCGGGGAACGCTTGCGGAACAGATAGATCGCCGGGGCGTGCCCGAGCCGGTAGTTCCCGCCCTGGCTCCCACCCGCACGCATCGCCCCCTCCCGCCCACCGTTGCACCCACACCGAGGGAGGACCTGATATTCTACAACGGCCTTGGGGGATTTACGCCGGACGGCCGAGAGTATGTCATATCGACCGGCCGTGATCACGTAACGCCGGCGCCCTGGGTAAACGTACTGGCGAACCCTTACTTTGGCACCGTGGTCTCCGAGAGCGGTGTTGCGTATACGTGGGGCGAGAACGCACACGAGTTTCGTCTCACCCCCTGGTGCAATGATCCCGTGAGTGATTCCGGAGGAGAGGCCTTTTACCTTCGCGATGAGGAGCGCGGCCATTTCTGGTCGCTTGCGCCGCTCCCGGCCCGGGGCGCCACGCCCTATGTCACACGGCACGGATTCGGCTACACGGTGTTCGAGCATGCAGAGCGCGGGGTCACTTCCGAGATGTCGGTCTACGTTGCGATAGACCAGCCCGTCAAATTCGTTGTCCTGAAGGTGCGCAATGGCTCGGGCAGATCGCGACGGCTCTCTGCGACCGGATACGTGGAGTGGGTGCTGGGAGATGCGCGGCCAAAGTCGGTCATGCACGTCATTACGGAGGTCGACCCTCACACGGGCGCGCTCCTGGCGCGCAATCCCTACAATGCCGAATTCGGCAACCGGATCGCCTTCTTCAACGTTGATCATGCCACCCGAACCGTAACCGGCGATCGGACCGAGTTCCTTGGCCGTAACGGCACCCTCGCCAGCCCCGCCGCCATGAGCCGGTCACGCCTCTCCGGCAGGGTCGGGGCGGCAATCGATCCATGCGGCGCGATACAGGTGGCCTTTGATCTCGACGGGGGAGAAGAGCGGGAGATTGTCTTCACCCTCGGTTCGGGGCAGAGTAGCGATGACGCTGCCGCCCTCGCCCGTCGCTTCCGCGACTCCGTAGCGGCACGAGAGGCGCTGGAAGGGGTATGGCACTACTGGAACCGCACCCTCGGCGCGGTCCAGGTGGAGACGCCCGACCGGTCCGTCGATCTCCTCGCCAACGGCTGGCTCCTTTACCAAACCCTCGCCTGTCGCCTCTGGGGGCGAAGCGGCTACTACCAGTCGGGCGGCGCCTTCGGCTTCCGCGACCAGCTGCAGGACGCCATTGCCCTCGTCCACGCCGAGCCGCGCCTCACGCGGGAACATCTGCTCACTTGTGCGGGCCGCCAGTTTTCCGAGGGGGATGTCCAACACTGGTGGCACCCGCCAACCGGCAGGGGCGTGCGCACCCTTTGTTCGGATGACTTCCTCTGGCTGCCGCTGGCGACCTGCCGCTACGTGCGGAGTACGGGCGACACGGGGGTGCTGGATGAGCTGACTCACTTCATAAAGGGACGTCCGGTCAATCCCGAGGAGGACTCCTACTACGATCTTCCCGGCCGGTCCGAGGAGACGGCCAGTCTCTACGATCACTGCGTTCGGGCCATTCAGAGGGCCTTGAGATTCGGTGAGCACGGCCTTCCCCTCATGGGCTCCGGCGACTGGAACGACGGTATGAACATGGTAGGCCGGGAGGGCAAAGGCGAGAGCGTCTGGCTCGCGTTTTTCATGTGTGAAGTGCTCGGCCAATTTTCCCGGGTCGCTCGAGTCCGGAATGATCAGGATTTCAGCAAGCTCTGCGAGAGCGAGGCCGACAGGCTCCGTCGCAGCATCGAACAGTACGGGTGGGACGGGCAGTGGTACCGCCGCGCCTACTTCGATGACGGTACCCCCCTCGGCTCAGCAAGCAGTCCGGAATGCCGGATCGACTCCATAGCGCAAAGCTGGTCTGTGCTCTCGGGTGCGGGTGATGTTACCCGTTCGCGGATGGCAATGGACGCCCTCGACAAATATCTTGTTCGCCGGGACGACGGACTCGTCCAGCTTCTGGACCCACCTTTTGACAAATCTGACCTAAACCCGGGTTACATCAAAGGCTATGTCCCCGGCGTGAGGGAAAACGGCGGCCAGTATACCCACGGGGCGATATGGGCAGCCATGGCATTTGCTCAACTCGGTGATAATCAACGGGCATGGGAGATTCTCACCATCATCAACCCGGTGAACCACGGGAAGTCCGCACAAGGCATAGAACGATACAAGGTTGAGCCCTACGTCGTCGCGGCTGACGTCTATGCGATCCCGCCGCACACGGGAAAAGGCGGATGGACGTGGTACACGGGATCGGCCGCGTGGATGTACCGCCTTATCGTAGAATCACTCCTGGGTCTCACGCTGGAGACGAACAGGCTGTCTTTTGCGCCCTGCCTCCCCGCTGGATGGGATGGTTTCACGGTGCACTACCGTTTCCGTGAAACCGTATACCACATAAAGGTCCGGCAAAGAGGCGCGGCAGAAGCAACGGCCGTTGTCCTGGATGGGGTCGTGATAGAGGGGAAGGAAATACCCCTTGTCGATGACCGGGAGGTACATTTCGTGGAAGTGATGACAGGGTAGTGGGGGAGAGGCCACCTATCGTGTGTGCCCGTCCCCTTTCTCCCTATAGCGTTCCGCAGAATTCATTCCCGTTACGGGCCGGCGTAATCTTTTCCTTCGCTACGCTAGGCTTACGCTTTAGGAAAAGATTACGCCGGGGCAATCGTTACTTTATTCTGCGAAAACGCTCTGGATGAGAGGAGTTGTCGTTTTTCAGAACCAACTAGGGTAGACTTTTAAGCGCGTGACGTTTAGAGCGTCCCACGCCCGAACGTCACGCGCAGGAAAGGAAGCCTATGTCTGAGTCCGGTCCCAGGCCGTGCGCCGAATTCCGTTTTGCCCTTGCCGATTCCATCGCTTTCCTGAACCCCGACCACTGGGACCGTGCAACGGCCCGTTCCGGGTTGTTCCTCTCGCGTCCCTTCCTCGGGCTTCTGGAGCAACACCTCCCCGACAACCTATCCACGCACTATGCCATGGTTTATGCGGGTGACCGGCCGGTTGCTGCAGTGGTTGCGCAGAGCCTTGCGATTCGGGTCGCGGACCTATCCTCTGGGAGCGTTCCTGAAATGACGCCCGGTTTTTGGCATTCCCTGGGAGGTGCGTCGCACCGCTCCATCATCCGGGTTCGCAGGAGGGTTCTGCTATACGACAACCTCTTGCTGTGGCCCTTTCGCGGAGAAGCTCTGCCCGCGGCCGCCCCGGGGGAGCTGTGGCCTGACGTGGCCCTGGGGCTCTGGCACCGCTTCCGGTACCTCCTGAAGGTCGCAGAGCGTGCTGCAGAGCTCCCGGTTGCGTGGGTCCGCTTGCGCTTCCTCGTCTGCGGGAACCTGCTCGCGCCAGGCCCGCACGGCGTCGCCTTCGCCGGGGACGAAGACCCGGCGAGGCTCTGGCCAGCCGTGGTGGAAGCGCTTTACCGCATAAGGAGGTCGAGCACAATCTTCGGCGAGTCCGACATGGTGATGATAAAGGACCTCACGGACGAGCAGGCCGGGGCTGGTGCAGCCCTACGGAAGTCCGCTTTCCGTCGCTTCGAAACGGAGCCAAACATGGTCCTTCAGCTGAAGCCATCATGGGCCAGCTTCGACGATTGCCTCAACGACATGAAATCCGAGTATCGGACCAGGATAAGGAAGACCCTACAAAGCCTGGATGAATCGGGAATCGTGCTCGAGCGCATCACTCCGGACCAGGTGGAGGCCGCTGCCGCCGAAATCTACGGTCTCTACCACCAAGTGCACGATCGCAAGAAGCTTCGCCTTGCGACTATCGGGGAAAAGTGGATCCCCGCCCTTGCACGCCATTATCAATGCGATTTTCGCACCGTGGTGGCCCGTTCCAAGAAGGGCGGCAAGATCCTCGGCTTCGTCACGGTCATCCGGGACGGAGACACCGCCTTTGGCTACTACATGGGCTTCGATAAGGCCGGGGCGGCCAGAGGCCTTCCACTGTACGTGTCCCTGGTCTATGCGTGCGTGGGGCAGGCAATCGGGATGCGAGCGTCGCGTGTCGTCCTGGGGCGCACAGCCCTGGGACCGAAGGCCCAGATCGGCGCCAAGCCTCAAGCGATGTACGACTACCTGCGCCACCGGAGCTCGGTCCTTAACCTGGCGGTCCCGAGCATCCTGGCCGTGCTTCCCGCGCCGAAACAGGCCCCCGATCGCCATCCCTTCAAGAAATAGCCGGCGGGAAATGGCCGGGGCTTCCCTTCACGATGGCCTTCTCCAAACATGAGGGTCTGTTGTACACGATACGGATGAAGGCTCGAGGCCACGAAGGCGCTGGAGCAATCTCATGCCCGGGGAATGTTCACCGAGAAGGTTCCGTATCGAGCCATGTAATCTCTCGCGATCCCTTCATCACACTGATGGTCTGAAGATGGATCGCAAAGGTTTTGAGGATCGCCATCAATTAAACTCTATTCCAATCTGAACAGTCCCGGTTATAATTATGTCATCCATACCGCTCCCATCAAGGAACGGGAAGTGAGCTTTCTCATTGGAGATGTGTGCCGTGAGAGACCAGGATAGAACAAAAGAACAACTTATGAGCGAACTGACGGCGGTGCAGCAACGTGTTGCTGAGCTGGAAGCGTTGGAATTCGAGCGTGAGCAAGCCGAGATCGCACTTCTGGAAAGCCACAGATATACCGAGGCAATCATCGAGACGCTACGTGAAGCCCTTGTGGTGCTTGACGCTCACCTGTTGGTGCTTTCGGTTAACCGGAGTTTCTGCGATACATTCCAGGTAACATCTGACGAGACTAGAGGAAAGCTCATCTTCGATCTTGGAAACGGACAATGGGACATCCCCGCCCTCCGAAAGCTGCTTGAAGACATCCTGCCGGCGAACACCCAGTTCGATCACTATCGGGTTGACCATGTATTCCCCTCTATAGGGCACAAGATAATGCTCCTCAACGCCCGCAGGATCTATCGGGAGGGTAAAGGCACGGAAATGATCCTCCTGGCTCTTGAGGATGTGACCGCCCAAATGCAGTCGGAGGAGGCGCTAAAGACCTCTGAAACACGCTACCGGCGTCTCTTTGAAACCGCCCAAGACGGAATACTCATCCTCGATGCCGAGACAGGACAAATATCGGATGCGAACCCATTCTTAGTAGAAATGTTGGGTTATTCCCATGAGGCTTTTTTGGGGAAGAAACTCTGGGAAATTGGCGCCTTTGAAGATGTTGAGGCATCCAAAGCTGCCTTCGGGGAGCTTCAAGCCAAAGGGTATGTCCGCTACGAAGATTTGCCTCTAAGAACCAAAGATGGACGGCCCATGGCCGTGGAATTTGTCAGTAATGTCTATCTGGTTAATCATCATAAAGTGATTCAGTGTAACATCCGCGATATCACTGAGCGCAAACTCATAGCAGGGGCTTTACAAAAAGCCCACAACGAACTGGAACGACGAGTGGAGGAGCGGACGGTCGAGCTTCGGACGGCCCTTTCTGAAATCAAAATAATGAAAGACCGGCTCGAGACCGAGAATATCTATTTCCGTCAAGAACTCAAAATGAGACATCAATTCGAGCATATTCTCGGGCAAAGTGATGGTCTCAAATACGTTCTTTATCGAGCCGAGCAGGTCGCCCCCACGAACACAACGGTCCTCATCCTCGGTGAGACCGGTACGGGAAAGGAGCTGATCGCTGCCGCCATCCACCACATGAGCCCTCGCAAGGATCGACCTCTGATCACCGTGAACTGTGCCGCCCTGCCGGCCAATTTAATGGAGAGTGAACTGTTCGGCCGGGAGAAGGGGGCCTTTACCGGGGCCGATAGCCGGCAGGTAGGCCGGTTCGAGATCGCCAACGGTTCCACCCTTTGCCTCGACGAGATAGGGGAACTGCCGCTCGAGATGCAGGCGAAGTTGCTCCGGGCGATCCAGCATGGCGAGTTTGAGCGCCTGGGATCGAGCCATACCATCAAAGTCGACGTCCGGATCATTGCGACGACCAACCGGAACCTTGAGGAAGAGGTCCGCAAAGGGCGGTTTCGGCAGGATCTTTACTATCGGCTCAATGTCTTCCCTATCACTGTCCCTCCATTACGGCAGCGCAAAGATGACATTCCGATCCTGGTCCAAGCCTTCGTGGAGCGATATGCCAGGAAATTAGGGAAACAGATCCTGTCGATCCAGAAGGAGACGATGAAGGCGCTGCAGGAGTACCCATGGCCCGGAAACGTCCGGGAGTTGGAGAGCATCCTCGAGCGCGCCGTGATCCTATGCCCGGGTCCGGCCTTGCTGTTAGACGATAAACTGGAGACGTTATCCTCCCCATTACCATCCACCGCGAGGACCTTGGAGGAAGTGGAACGAAATCAAATCTTGAGAACCCTTATCGAAACCCGATGGCGCGTCAACGGGAAGGACGGGGCCGCAGCGATCCTGGGTCTCCACCCGAGCACCCTGAGAGCGCGGATGCATAAGCTTGGCATAACGCGGCCTGAAGCAAAGGCTTCGGATTAACCTGCCCACCTTTCGCCGCATTCCTATCAGAATATTGATACGTCACCAAATGCTGAGACCAAACTGATATTCCGGACTTCCCTGCCGTTCTCTCCTGTCGCCTTAAACCCGCGTTTCTTAAGCACGAGTCCAAACCTCTGATCTGCGGTAGCTGTTGGCAGACCATTTGCACTTACCGTTCGTATGATCTTGATCATCATACGAATGAAGGTCCTTCCCGAGAAGCGCATGGAGCTGTCACAGACGATTGCTTCGCTCATCGGCTCCATAAGGACGGAGAAGGGATGCAAGAGCTGCGACTTTATCCAGAGTACGGAGGATGAGAACAGACTCTATCTTTTTGGAGAATGGGACACACAGGAGAACCTTAGAAGCCACCTGAAGTCAGTCCATTTCAGGGTGTTTAAAGGGGCGATGAATCTTCTCAAAGAGCCCTATGAAATGATGTTTCATCCCGTTTTTCAGTTGGGGGAAAGGGAGTAGACATAACGGATGAACTGCTTGTTACGAAATGCCTCGTTGAAATGGATCGACGAGTTCTATCGTCAGAAGGGGGCCGACCATGCCTTGGGTCATATGTCTGATTCTCTTGATTTCGTGGTTCTCGGGATTGGCGAGCGGCCACACGATGAGTGGTGTCATTCATATTCTGCCGGGCATTGCCATCATCGTGGCACTGGTGCATGTCATTCAGGGACGAAGGCCATCCGAAACCTCATCGCAGCGGGACGCATCCGGAACGTACGATCTATCCCAATCTCTTATGGGGGCTCGCTCTTACCGTGGCCGGCGCCGTGCGGTGCTTGGATATCAGCCACACCCCTATGGCAAAAAAGTTCTGCTGCCTCGTTCCCATCATGGATGAGGGCGAGTCCTAAAGTGGTGTCCCGGCGGCTTTCCAACACATTGAACACGCCATTCTGGACGAAAACCCTGAAAGAGGAGCTTTCTCCCTAATAGAACACGGCAGATATTCGATACCGGCCTAAGGAAGCAAGTTTCCCCGAGCCGCTTTGCGGACATACTCAAAGGGAACAACATCAGGCCCGGCTGGACGGACAGGGCCGTGGCTTAAGTGAGACGTAATGACAGCGATTCAGTGCGTCTTTTAGGCGCAAGCGGCAAGGACACGAACGAAAGGTGACCACGGAGGTCACCCTATAAGGGAGGACGATGAAGATACTGCTTGTATATCCCCTGTACCCCGACACGTTTTGGAGCTTCAAGCATGCCTTGAAGTTCGTAGCAAAGAAGGCCCTCCACCCTCCGCTGGGTTTGCTCACGGTTGCCGCAATGCTCCCCAGGGAATGGGAGAAGAGACTCATCGACATGAATACGTCCAAAGTGAAGGACTCAGACCTCCAGTGGGCAGATTACGTCTTTATCGGCGGCATGGCGGTCCAAAGGGAGTCGGCCAAGGCGCTCATCGCCCGGTGCAGGGCGCTATCCGTCAAGACCGTCGCCGGGGGGCCGCTCTTCACGGCAGCGCCGGATGACTTTCCGGAGGTGGACCACCTCGTGCTCAATGAAGCCGAGACCACCTTGCGCCCGTTCCTGGAAGACCTCGCCCGCGGAGAGGCCCGGCACCTGTACAGCTCGAAGGCTTTTCCCGACCTGGAGACAACGCCCACCCCCTTGTGGGACCTTATCAAGATGAAGAAGTATTTTTCCATGAATCTTCAGTATTCCAGGGGCTGCCCTTTCAGTTGTGAGTTCTGCGACATCACGACCCTTTACGGCAACAGCACGCGTGCGAAAGGCACCGATCAGATAGTGAACGAGCTGGAAGCGCTGTACCACGCGGGCTGGAGAGGCGGCGTCTTTTTCGTCGACGACAACTTCATAGGCAACAAGCGGAAGCTCAAAGAGCACGTTCTGCCGGCCATCATCGAATGGATGAAGAAGAGGAGATACCCTTTCGATCTGGCGACGGAGGCATCGATCAACCTGGCCGACGACGAAGAGCTGATGAGGCAGATGATCCGGGCGGGTTTCGAGTCCGTCTTCATCGGTATCGAAACGCCGGACGATCGGTCTCTGAAGGAATGCAACAAGTCCCAGAACACAAACCGCGACCTCGTGGCGAGCGTGAAGCGCATCCAGCAGATCGGCCTGCGCGTGCGGGGCGGTTTTATAGTCGGTTTCGATAACGACACCCCTGACATATTCGAACGGCAGATCAGGTTCGTTCAGGACAGCAGGATCG
>Ga0326728_10010015_pt1 | contig 22403 bp, 17 predicted proteins | sample MB3enrmetagenome_FD_207602 | JGI IMG/M metagenome (GOLD analysis project Ga0326728, IMG submission 207602) | Lab enriched peat soil microbial communities from McLean, Ithaca, NY, United States - MB31MN | ecosystem: Environmental > Terrestrial > Soil > Wetlands > Peat | place: USA: New York... | reverse complement strand
AACATCACTCCGGTTCCGAACCTGGCCGCTAAGGCGGGAGTCAGCTATCAATCCTCGGCGAACGGAATCACCGCCAGCCTCTTCGATGTTCACCAAGGGCACTTGTCCGGATACTCCCAAGCCATCAACCCCAAGCCCACTGCCTATGACCTGCTCAACTCCCATTTCAGCTACGATCTGTCAAAATACATGCACAGCAATGGCTTCGGCATCTCTCTTACGGCGCAAGGAAACGACCTGATGAATACGTCCATTTGGCTCCCCGATTGGAAAGACGTCCCTGGGGACTCTATCTTTTTCATTCGTGGCCGTACAGTCTTTGCTGGTCTCGTCGTGACGTTCTAGTACTAAGACTGCCTGGTGCTGTGCCTCGTCAAATTCCATTCTTGCGAATCCGGGCCATATTCTGAATTTGAAGACAGTTTGGAGGCAATCCTATCGAGGCCCTATGGCGAGATCGGTCCCGAGAAATCGGCTGTAAAAAGGTTTTCCCTCTGCCGCCGGTCCCGCGCGGATAACAGACAATCCGAACAACGCTCTGTAAGTTGCGTATTCTGTATGGCGGTCTTAGGCAAAATCAGAGCCAGTGTAGCCGCCCATGGAGTAGGGACATATACCTGGCACACTCCAGAAAGACCCTTGTAAGATATTGATAACAAGTAACTTAATGGTGGAGGCGGCGGGAGTCGAACCCGCGTCCGAAATCGCTGTCAGCCAGGAGTGTTCATGCTTTGCCCGGTTCCTTTGGGTTCGCTCCCGGCGCTCAGAACGGGCAAGATGCGCCGAAAACTAGTCCGATGATCTCGCGGTTACAACACGGACCGAGCCGCAGCCGCCAGCCTACTGTATGACGCCCGCTCACAGCCCATAGGCAAAGCCGTGGAAGACGGCAGCTTAATTAATTAAGCTGCAAGTGGCAGACTATAGTCGGCAACTTTTGTTTTGCAGGCGATTACGGGTGCCCACACCCCGGCATGACTCCTTTGCCGCAATCGATCCCGTCGAAACCGTGACGCCCCCAAACTTAGGTGCAAGCCGGGCCAACTGGCTCGTGCTGCTACTTCGATTCTACGCCGAATACTGTTTTGCCGCCTGTCTACTGCTTCTCCAGATCGATGCTCTCGTACTCGTGGCGGATAATCGCCGCGCGAATCTGCGCCGGAGTCTTGCCCAGCTTGGTCTGCTGGTAGGCGAAGAATCCCTCCTTCGCGCAGTGAGAGCACTCGGTCGAGTGCGCGGTCTCATAGCAACTGTGCAGGCTGGTGTGACCCAGGGCGCGGTCGCAGCGGCAATAGCAGGGAAGCTGGTAGATCACGCTGCTGATCTTGATCGCCTGCTGGTAGCAGTGAACCTGCCAGGGATAGCGAAAGTGTTCGCCGGTGAGTTGCTTGCCGGAGAGAATCGGCGGCAGGGCACTTAAATTGAGCGGCGCGGAGGGATGGTAGGCAGGAATATCGTCGGCCGGGTTCGACCACTGCGCAAAGCTGGCCACGGTAACGGCGCAAACAATCAAGCCGAGAATCCAGTGGCGCTGTATCCAATTGTTCGTCATGCGACCCTCCTGGAGCCTATTTTAAAACGGAGCGAGTGTGAATCAAAATCGGAGCTGCAACAGAAAGAACAAGAGCTATACGGATATTATTTTGGGCGCAAAAAAGGCGGCACGAACGGTCTTGCTGTTCGTGCCGGGAGGCCAGTGACGCAAACTACATCCAGTGGGGAGGATGCCTCCTCCATGACTGGAATATATACAGCATAGCATAGGTTCAGAAGATGTCAAATACTAAAATCGAAATTATTTTTGTCCCTCTGGCCAATCTATCCTATGGGGCGCTCGGTATCTCGGTTCGGACCTTTTCAGGAAGATCTGGGGGCAAATGGCGCAACCCGTTAAAGCCAAAACAGCCAAATCCGCTGTAAGCTCTTTTATATCAGAAGCTTTCAAATGTCGTACTCAATTTCCCCTCATCTCTCCGGCTGGTACAAGGTAAGGTAAATGTTGTCAATTCGACTTTTTCGGAAGGTCGGCAGCTCTCGGAAGGTCCCTGACGGCTGTCAGTAATGTTAACCAGAAGGATGCGGCGCCAAAATCCAGATTTCAGGATTTCCTGTGGAAATCCGGCTTGCAATAACAACGCAGTGCCGTGCGAGTGCCCCGGGTGCTCTCAGAGTAGCTTGTTGACGGCGGAAGCAAGCTCAAAATCCTTGACCGTCAAGCCCCCGGCATCGTGCGTAACCAGCCCCAGCCGCACCCGGTTGTAACGAATGTCGATATCGGGATGGTGGCCGGCCGCTTCAGCCCGCTCACCCACCCGGTTGACGAAGGCCAGTGCGGCAGGAAAATCCCGAAATGCAAAGGTACGCGTCAACTCTCCAGCTTCGATCCGCCACTCGGGCAGAGCATCGAGATGAGAAGCAACTTCCTGAGCGGACAATGTGCGCATAGAATCTGCTCCATTCATGGAATCAACTTACTCGCGCTGTCGCCCAGAGCTGGCCGCAACCTACTTCTTTGGCCACATGGCGCGCCTGGCTGCGGCCCAGCCTTCCTTGACGACTTGGCGAGCCCGGCTCACCGCCAGCGAGTCCGCGGGCACGTCTCTGGTGATGCAGGAGCCGGCCCCGACATAGGCTCCATCCCCCACGGTTACCGGCGCCACCAGTGTGGAATCGCTGCCCACAAAGGCATCCTTGCCGATGCTCGTCTTGTGCTTGTTCACGCCATCGTAGTTGCAGGTGATGGTCCCAGCGCCGATGTTGGTTCTCTCGCCCACCTCGACATCGCCCAGGTAGGTGAGGTGGTTGGCCTTTGCGCCCTTTGCCAGCTTCGCCTTCTTGGTCTCGACAAAGTTGCCCACGTGCGCTTCCTCGCCAATCTCGCTGCCCGGACGCAGATGCGAGAAGGGGCCAATCCTGGCTCCATCCGCGACATTGCTCTCCGCCAGCACGCAGTTTTGGCGAATCAACACGCCGTTGCCCACGGTGCAGTTTTCTATCACGGAGTAAGAGCGAATCAGGCAATCGCCGCCGATGCGCGTGCGGCCCAGCAACTGCACAAACGGCTCGATGATCGTATCGGGAGCAACCTCAACCTCGGCGTCGATCACGCAAGTCTCAGGCCGGAAGATGGTCACACCGGCAGCCATCAGCCGGTTGGCCGCCCTCAAGCGCAACGTGGCGTCCAGCGCCACTAATTCGGCGATGGTGTTGGCGCCCAATACTTCGATTGCCTCGGCAGCCTGAATAGCCACCACGCGTTCACCGGCCTTGCGCAGCAGTCCGGCCATATCAGTCAAAATGATTTCCTTGTTGGCATTGTCGACGGTGAGCTTGTCCAGATGTGCCAGCAGCGGTGCAGTTTTGAAGGCGTAAATTCCGGAGTTGATTTCACGAATCTTCTTCTGCTCGGCAGTTAGCGCCTTTTGCTCGACGATGGCTTCCACCTCAGCAGAATCCGCCGACCGGCGCAGAATCCGTCCATAGCCTGTAGGGTCGTCAGGCGCGGCGGTCAGAATGGTCATCGCCGCCTTCTGCTCTTGATGAAATTTCCAGAGCTGCGCAATCGTTTCTGGTCGGATAAGCGGCACGTCGCCAGAGAGCACGAGAATATTTTCGTAGCCCTTGATGGCCTCGCGCGCACATTGGATGGCGTGGCCAGTGCCCAGTTGCTCCGCTTGCTCCACGAAGCCGATGCCAGTCGCGGCCACGGCTGAGCGCACCTTGTCAGCCTGGTGGCCGATGACGGCGTAGATTTCGCCCGGCGCAACAATCTTGCTTGCCGCCGCGATCACATGCGCCAACAGCGGCTTGCCGCCTATCTCGTGCAGCACCTTGGGACGCTGCGACTTCAGCCGCGTCCCCTTGCCCGCCGCCATGATGACCACCGCTAACTTGCCTTTGCCTGCCATACGCTTCTTCCTGTCTGAAATCTCTTCTCTCCCATTGTAGTTTCTCCATCCTATTGGCGAGTTTGAATGGGAACTGGATTACTCGAAGATCAAATCAATCTTCTTCATCAACAGGAAGAGTCTGTCTGGTTGGGTTGCGAAAGGGGTAAACTCGTTCTCCATGTAAAAATCGCGAGCACCCTCTTTGGCATCCACGACCACCGCCCAGCAGGAGACAAGTTTTGAGGCTTGCCATGCCTTGTGGAGTGCGTCCATCAGCAGCATTTCACCGACGCCTTTTCCTCGTAGTGATAAATTCCTTCCCATCCGGCCGATGAGCGTAGCGCCGATGGGCCGCTTAGGGAGCTTTTTCTGAAGGCTGGGTGGCAAATCCACGCTGAGGATGGAGATGGGAGACAGAGTATAAAAGCCTGCAACAAACTTTCCGTCGGGAGTCAGAACGAAGGCGTTGGTGACTCTCCTGCTGACGTCCTGACGAATGGGATCGCCCCTGAAGTATTGATCCAGGGCTTCGTTCCCGCACGAGAAAGCCGCCCGGTCGTGCTGCTCTCCCAGCGACTCAAAATAGTAATTGGGTTCGTCCTTTGCTCGATCTAAGCTCATCGTTGCAAGAAACGCTCCTTGTAACGTTTCGCTGCCTGGGCAAGCTGGGACCCGAGCGCCGCAGGCTCCATTAATGCCGCGGCGAAGATTTCCGCATCGGGACGTTCAAGAGTCCAGGTTTCATACTCCCGGATCGCCTGTCTGGCATTTGCCACGGCGTTCTGAATAATGAAATCTGTCACCGTGAGTCCCTTGATCTGGGCTGCCCTTTCAATCTCTTCCTTCTGCTCAGGACGAAGCCGCACATCGATCCGTTCTCGTGTTTTGCGTGTTGTTTCCTTGCGCATCGGTGCGGCAGCGGTAGCCATCATCCCTCCAGCGGTTAACGTACGGACACTTTCCGTACAAACTTAGTATATCGCCATTTTGAGAAATAAATCTCGAACCATGAGCTGTCCGTAAAAAAGTAGGCCTTCTCCGGGCAAAAAACCGGATTTTCCCGGAATTCCCGCGCCTGGGTTTCGCCCTTTGTTTGTTCTTTGTTCGCCCTTTCGAATTGGATATATTGTTGATACTAAGTTGTTTATTGGATTTGCTCTTTCGGCTTCGAAGGCGAAAACGGGGAAAACTTTTGTTGCATTTTGCGCCGACGGCGGAGCTAACTCACAGTTTCTGAGGGGGTTATGGAAGCGGTAGGGGTGAAAAGATGCGGTTTTGATGTCAGTGGACAGTGGATAGTGGTCAGTAATGACCCGCAGATTTGGTCGTGATTCATCCATTGATTGTGCGCCAAAGGAGGATAATTATCTGCAAGCACCTGCGGTGTGGCCAGCGGCTCACTTTTCGCTCGCATGGGGTTCGTGGTCTCAATTTAGTTGGGTCTCAGTTGTGGAGACGAGATCAGTCCAAGATTCCTTCGCATTTTATCCAACTGTTCAAGCCAGCGTGGGTCATCTCGATTTGACCATACCAATACACATGCCCCGGCTTGCTTGATACGATCGCTACGTTCTCCAAACTGCCCAACGAGTGCTGCCAGTTCAATTGCTGTTCCGACGGTTGCTTGGGCATCGGAATCGTAATATCCACCGCCTGCACCGGTCCCAGCTTCAGTTCTTCCAGCCCTGGCTTGATCTCCGGCCCGTTGCCCACCACCAGAATCGCCAGCTTGGCGGGGTGGATGTACTTTTTGGCTACATGGTCGAGGTCGGCCACCGTCACCTTTTCCAGCGCGGCCTTGTAGGTTTCCAGGTAATCGGGCGGATAGCCGTAGAACTCCAGGCGCACGCGCTCGGCCAGCACTTTCTCCCGCGTGTCGTAGCGGAAGAGGAAGGAGTTGAGGATGTTGTCCTTGGCCCGCGCCAGTTCTTCCCCGGTAAAAGGCCGGGTAGTGAGGCCGTCGAGCTCCGCCAGTACGGCTTTGGTGGCGTCCACGGTCGAAGTGCTCTTGGTCAGCACCATGGCGCGGAATGTTCCCGGATGATCCCAGGCATAGCCATAGCTTCCGCCCACGGCATAGGCCAGTCCCATCTCGGTGCGGACTTTCTGGAAGAGACGGCTGGCAAAGCTGCCGCCCAGAATCTCGTTCATCACCGCCAGCGCGGGAACGTCGGGATTGCGGCGGTCCGTGCCCAGTCCCACAATCTCGACGTTCGACTGGTTCACATCTTCTTTGTCGATGAAATAAACGCCCGGTTTGGGCCCGGCAAAATCATCGTGCCGCGCCGGCGCAATCTTCACCGCCGGCAACCTCTCGAAGACCGCGCGCAGTTTGGCTTCCATTGCCGCCGGGTCAAAGTCGCCGCTGATGGAGACAATCAGCTTTCCGCCAATTGTCCGCTGGTGCCACGCCTTCAGATCGTCCACGGTGACCGCGCCAATGGTGGCCAGCTCCGGCTGCCTTGTATACGGGCTGTTTGCGCCGTAGACCAGCTTCGCCGACTCGCGGCGGGCAATCTCGTCTTCGTCGTCATTGCGCCGGACAATGTTTGTGGCCGCCTGTTGTTGCGCCAATTCCAGCTTCTCCGCGCTGAAGTTGGGATGAAACAGCAAATCCAGCGCCAAAGACAGAACCTGATCGGAGTCGCCCTTCAGCGAATCCCAGGAAAGAGCCGTGGAATCCACGTCGCCGCCAGTTTCAATGTGCGCGGCCTTGGCTTCCAGCAGATCATCGAGCGCGTCACCATTCATCTTTGCCCCGCTGGTCCGCCACGCCTGGCCATAAAGCCCAACCAGACCAGCCTTGGCCGGGTCTTCATCGCGTGAGCCGCCGGGAATCAGTACCGAGCCGTAGACGAAGGGCAGTTCGTGATCCTCCTGCAAAAAAAGAACAATGCCGTTTTTGAGTTCAATGCGTTGCGGCTGGTGGGGCTTAAACTCGTGCAGCTTGTGGATGGGAATCTGTTCCCAGGGCTTGGATTGTTGCGCGGGGAGCAGAGCAGGCGCGAATGAAACAAGTAGGGCCGCAAATGCGATGGAAGATGAAAGGAAGCAATGGATTGTAAATGCTTTCAAAGAAAACCTTCCCTCAGGGGCTAAAGCCCCGATCTTTTTGGGTCTTTTTGCAGCACGACTGAAGTCGTGCCCTTTCAAAGCCAATGCATCGAAGAAATTTCGGAATAATATTTTCATCGCGCGCCTCCATCCTTCTGCGCTTCCGCGGACTTCCCGCTTGGTTCTGTTTCAATCCACGCCTCTGTCCGGTTGCTCGCAACAAAAATCTCGTTGGCCACGCGCCGAATGTCGGCCTTAGTCACCTTGTCCACCTTGTCGAGTTGCAAAAAAAGCTCCCTCCAGTCGCCGTAGCGAGTCTGATACTCTGCCAGTGAGTTGGCCAGCCCCTGGTTGTTGGCCAGTCCGCGCAGCAAGTCGGCGCGGGTGCGAGTCTTGAACATGGCCAGCTCATCGTCGCTGACGTCCGCGCTCTTCAGCTTGTCAATTTCTCGATGGATGGCGTCGCGCATCTGCTCGGGCGTGCGCCCCGGCAGCGGAACTGCATAGAACGCGAAGAGGCTGGGATATTTTTCACCGGGAAAGGAGCTGAAGCCGGCGGCCTCGGCTGCAATCCGTTGGTCGCGTACCAGGCTGCGATAGAGCCGCGAGACCCGCCCATTCGACAGAATGTCCTGGATGGCGTCGTAGACCGCATCGTCGGGGTTGCGGTAGTCGGGCCGGTGATAGCCTTCAACATAAAACGGCTGCGTCTGCTCGCGAATCTTCACCGTCTTCTCGGCAAACTGCTTTGGCTCGACAGTGGTCATCTCCTCCGGCTTGGGTCCGGAGGGAATCTTGCTGAAGTATTTTTCCAGCACCGGCAGAGCCCCTACGGCTTTCACGTCACCCACCACGGCAATGACGATATTCGCGCCCACGTAATACTTCTTGTGGAACTCCATCGCCTCGGTGGCGTTGATCTGGCTCACCTCGCTGGGCCAGCCGATGTTGCTGCGGCCGTAGTTGTGCGCCACATAAGCCGTGGCCAGCAACTGCTCGACAAGCCGCTGGATGGGGTCTGAGTCGATGCGCATCCGCCGCTCTTCCATCACCACGTCACGTTCCTTGTAGAATTCGCGCGGCACCGCGTCAGCCAGCCGCCCGCTCTCCAGCCACGCCCACAGTTCCAGCCGGTTCTCAGGCATCGACCAGAAGTACACCGTGTTATCGAGATCGGTTTCGGCGTTCAGGCCCTCGGCTCCGTTGCGTTCGGCTACGTCGGTGAACTGGTTGGGGATAACAAACTTGTGCGCCTCGTCCTGAGCCTCCACGAAGGCCTTCTTCAGCTCGGTCAGCTTCTTCTCATCGCGGCCCACGGTCTTCAGGTACTCGGCCTCATAGGCGTCGTTGGCCGCCTCCACTCTGGCCAGCGCAATCTTCTCGGCGGTGTAATCCGTGGTGCCGATCTCGCTGGTCCCCTTGAAGGCCAGGTGCTCGAACATATGCGCCAGGCCGCTTTGGCCCGAGGGGTCGTTCACGTCGCCCGCATCAATAAAGGTGGAGTAGCTGAAGACCGGCGCCTCCGGCCGCTCGCAAATAATCAGCGTCAGCCCGTTCGCCAGCACCTTGGTTGTGATTCTCTGCTCAAAACTCTTTAGATCCTGCGCCCGCGCGACGGCGAAGGCCATCGTCATCAGCGTCAAAACCCAAACGCCCTTCCAAATCCAGGAAAAACTTCTGTTTTGCATCCGGTCTCCTTACTCTGTTTGTCCTACGTCTCCGAAGGATGCCCCATTGCAACCACCGTACTTTTCCAAGCTAGTGCCCGCGGCCAGAAAGGGTCAACTGGGCGCAATCCATCCTTGACCGTATGCCGTGCCGTTCCGTATCCTTCGATGGTTTCCGCGTGATGGACCGTTCCAAAATTCATTCCACGCAGGAGAGCTCCATGAGCACGACTTCCCCGTCCGCTATCACTTTGCCATTTCTCGTCCGCCGCGCCGCCGTGCTCGGCGCCGGGACCATGGGCTCACGCATCGCCGCCCACCTGGCCAACGCCGGAATCCCCACGCTTCTGCTCGACCTCGTTCCCGATGGCGAAGGTGACCGTAGCCGCTTGGCGAAAGCCGCGCTCGGCGCTCTGGCCAAGGCCAAGCCGGCTGCTCTCTATGAGCCCACACTCGCCGCGCTCATCACTCCCGGCAACTTCGACGACGACCTGCCTAAGCTGGCCAACTGCGACTGGGTCATCGAGGCGGTAGCTGAGAACCTGGCCCTCAAGACGGATTTGCTGAATCGTGTCGCGCCTCATCTGGCCCTGCAGGCTCTGCTCACCACCAACACCTCCGGCCTGCCTGTCATGCAGATCGCCGTTGGACTCACCTCCCACCGCGACCGCTTCTTCGGAACGCATTTTTTCAACCCGCCGCGCTACATGCGGCTGCTCGAGGTCATCCCCGCCGCCGAAACCGATCCCGCCGTCGTAGCCTCCTTTGCCGCCTTCGCCGACCGCAATCTCGGCAAGCAAGTCGTCTTCGCCAACGACACGCCCAACTTCATCGCCAATCGCATCGGCATCTCGATGATGTTTACGGCGGCCACGCTGATGCTGGAGCAGGAGCTGACCATCGAAGAAGTGGACACTCTGACCGGGCAGGCACTCGGTTGGCCGCGCACCGGAACCTTTCGCCTGGCCGACATGGTGGGCATCGACATTCCCGCCCATGTGGCCGCCAACTTTCCCCAGGGCGTGACGCAAAGCGGCTTTTCTCGCGTTTTAGAGGAGATGGTCAAACGAGGCTGGCTGGGCGATAAATCCGGCCAGGGCTTCTATAAAAAAGTCAAAGGTGAAGACGGAAAAGACCTGCGCATGGTCGTCGATCTCGCCACCTACGAGTACCGCCTCGTTGCCAAGCCCGCCATTCCCGCTCTGGAGATGACCAAAAACGCCGCCACGCTGCCCGAGCGGCTGCGGCTGCTCCTGGCCAACAATCCCGCCAAGGACAAAGCCGCGGCCTTCCTCTGGCCCTTCCTCACCGCGCTGTGGAACTTTGCCGCTGATCGCATCGGCGAAGTGGCCGGTGACGCTGTCTCCATCGATCGCGCCATGCGCGCCGGTTTCAATTGGGAGATGGGGCCATTCGAGATGTGGGATGCGGCCGGGGTTGCTTCTACCATCACCCGCATGAAGGATCTCGGCCTCCCCATAAGCCCGCGCGTCGAGGCTCTGCTGGCCGCGGGGCATTCCTCCTGGTACACCGGTGATGGCCGCGCGTGTTTTCAGCCGGAGCGGAACCAACTCGAGCCGGTCGCCTCTTTCCCCGATCACGCCCGCGTTGCCGACTTCCGCCGCTCCAATGGCATTGTCCGCTCCAACCCCGGCGCCTCGCTCGTCGATCTCGGCGACGGCATCGGCTGTATCGAGTTGCACTCGCTCAAAAACGCCATCGGCGGCGACGTCCTGGCGCTGGTCTCTGCTGTACTCGCTCCCGCCTCCGATGCGGTGCGCGACTTTGCCGGCTTTGTCATTGCTAGCGACCGCGAACATTTTTCCGTCGGCGCAAACCTCAAGCAGCTGCTTATGGCCGCTCAGGAGGGCGAGTGGGAGGAGCTGGCCTCCGTCATTCACGGCTTCCAGCATATGACGTCGGCCATCAAGTATTGCCCCCGTCCTGTGATCGCCGCGCCCTTCGGCATGACCTTTGGCGGCGGCGCGGAGATCTGCCTGCACGCCGCGCGTTGCCAGGCCCATGCGGAAACCTACATTGGCCTCGTCGAAGCCGGCGTCGGCCTTATCCCCGGCGGCGGAGGAACCAAGGAAATGTTATTGCGGGCCATCGACGCAGCTATTGCCTTTGCACCCACTGATCTTTCCGGGGGCCCCGGCGACAGGTCTTCGTCGCGGGGGTGGCAAGACCCGCCTTCGCGCTTTGCTCAATCGTCGGAACTGGCCACGGCCCTCCGTCGCTCCTTTGAAACCATCGCACTGGCCAAAGTCTCCACTTCAGCGGCCGAAGCGCGCACTCTCGGCCTACTCGCGCCCACGGACCGCATCACCCTCAATCGCGAGCGGTTGCTCCTCGATGCCAAGGCCCAGGCCGCAACGCTCGCCAACTCCGGCTACGCGCCCCCGCAGCCGCGCACCCAGATTCCCGCGCCCGGCACGGCGGCACTGGCCACTCTCCAAACCGGCGTCTTTCTCATGGGCGAGGCCGGTTACGCATCCGAGCACGACCAGAAAGTCGCCCGCTGGGCAGCCTACATTCTCTCCGGAGGCCGCATCACGCCCGGAACCCTGGTCAGCGAACAGTACATCCTGGACCTGGAGCGCGAAGCCTTCCTCTCCCTTTGCGGCGAGCCAAAGACCCAGGAACGCATCGCCTTCACGCTGAAAACCGGCAAGCCGCTGCGCAATTGATTTTGCAGTCAGAGCAAAATGAGACGATGATGAGGAGTGGGAGAATCACCATGGATCGCGACACCGTTGCGCATGAGTCGAGCAAGTCAAAAGAAGTTGACTTGGCTGAGGACTACCGCCAGATGGCAGCCGATCGGGAACGAGAAGCGGAAGCAGAGGAATGGACCGAGGCATTCATCGCCGATGTAGCCTCGGATGAAGGGTATGGGCTTCTGCCCGTACATTGAAGGCAGAAGAATACGTGGGCTTTAGCCCCTGAGGGAATGCAATTTCCATGATCGGCGCCGGTCTCAGAAAGGTCGAATGGTTACTGGGCATTCTGCTCTGCGCCTGCTCCCTGCTTCCAGCCCAAAAGCCGGTGCCATCCCCAGCGCCGCTCGACGTCACCGGCCAGATCGTCATTGCCGGCCAATCCATCCCTTACCTCATCCGCCATCTGCCCATCAGTTCATTCCCCAATATTCCCGATGCGCTCGCCGTCTTGCTCAACCACCGCGGCTGCCTTATACCGCAGACCTACGAAGCGCATCATCCGGAAAACATTATTCACGCCAGCTTTGAGCGACCCGGCTCCTCCGATTGGGCGGTTCTTTGTTCGGCACAAGGAACCGTCTCGCTGCTGGTCTTTTTTTCCAGCGACCCGGCCAAACTGCTGGTGCTTTCCGCCGCGCCGGAGACTGAACGCCTGCAAGCTCACGACCCGAGCGGCGTTCTCGGCTTCAACTGGGGCATCGACCCCGCCTCGCCCGAGCAAGTTCGCCAGGCCCAGGCCGGCTTGCTGCACCGTCCGGCTCCCGTCGATCACGATGCCCTGGCCGATTCACTCGTCGATCGCCACACCGTCTACCACTTCTATCTGAAGAACGCATGGATTGTCCTGGAAATGCCGGAATGAATCTAAGTCGCATATGAAACGCTCCCTGCCCCATCCTTTCGTCTTAACGGTGTCCCCGGCGACAGGTCTTCGTCGCTGGGGTGGTCGGGCGAAGGGGTGGGATACATCGAACCTCAATTAGTCTTGTGCATAAGGAGTACTCCCCATGCCCGAAGCCGTTATCGTCAGCGCCGTTCGCACCCCGGTTGGCCGCGCCCCAAAGGGTGCTTTCTCCACCACCCGCCCCGACGATCTCGCCGCAATTGCCATGGGCGGAGCTTTGGACAAAATTCAAGCCTTGAACAAAACCGAAATCGACGATGTAATTCTCGGTTGCGCCCAGCCGGAGGGCGAGCAAGGCTGGAACATCGCCCGTTTTGCCGCCCTGCGCGCCGGTTTGCCGGTCGAAGTTCCCGGCGTTACCATCAATCGCCTTTGCGCCTCCGGCCTGGAGGCCATCGTGCAGGCCGATCTGCGCATCCGCTCGGGCGGTAACCATGTCGTCATTGCCGGCGGCGTCGAGTCCATGAGCCTGCTCCCCTTGGGCGGACTCAAGCCCAGCCCCAATCCATGGCTCGCAGAGCACTACCCTGCCTCGCTCCTCACCATGGGCCTCACTGCCGAGCGCGTTGCCCGCCGCTACAAAATCTCTCGCGAAGATCAGGACGCCTTCGCCTTTGCCAGCCATCAAAAAGCTCTGGCCGCGCAGGCCGCCGGCCGCTTTGCCGATGAACTGATTCCTGTCAAAATCACCACCGCGGTTCCGGGCACGATAGCGGGTCAGCCAACCGTTACTGAGCAACTCTTTGCCGCCGACGAAGGCCCCCGCGCCGACACCTCCCTCGAAGCCCTGGCCAAGCTGAAGCCCTCCTTCCACGCGCAGGGTACCGTCACCGCCGGCAACTCCTCGCAGATCTCGGACGGCGCTGCCGCCGCCGTTCTCATGGCAGCCAACCACGCCCGCGAACTAGGCCTTCGAACCCTCGGCCGCCTGGTGGCCTACGTCGTCACCGGATGCCTGCCGGAGGAGATGGGCGTCGGTCCCATCACTGCCATCCCCAAGGCCCTTAGCCGCGCGGGCCTCACCCTCAATGACATCGGCCTCATCGAACTCAATGAGGCCTTTGCATCACAGGTTCTCGCCATCATCCGCACACTGGGTCTCGACCCCGAACGCATCAACGTCAACGGAGGCGCCATCGCCCTCGGCCACCCGCTCGGATGCACCGGAGCCAAGCTCACCGCAACCCTGCTCAACGAAATGCACCGCCGTCAACTCCGCTACGGCATGGTCACCATGTGCGTGGGAGGCGGCATGGGCGCCGCCGCCATCTTTGAGAGGATGTAGCCATCTTTCGATTTCATCTTTTTTGTTGACTTTGCACGCCGCTTTTCCATAGCATAGGCGTCAAATCATTTCACCCCAGAAAGTTCGTGAGCTATGAAATCCTGGAATAAGTATTCCGGACTGTTCACCGCCCTTGTGCTGCTCACTCCGGCTGTCTGTTTCGCCCAGTACCGCCCGGTCGAACCGGCACGTGGATGTGCGGCCTGCGGTTGTTGTGGAACTTTTATATTCGTTCCCATTGTCCTTCTGGTCATCAGCATCGCCTTGCTGATTTGGGTAGCTCGTGATGCCAAGGCGCGCGGCATGGACGACGCGGTCCTTTGGATGCTGCTGGTCTTCTTCCTGAACCTCATTGGCCTGGTGATCTATCTGTTCTCCCGGCCGCAAGGCAATCTGGTGCCATGTCCCAACTGCGGCAATATGCGCCTGCTGGCCAGTGTCAGATGTCCTCACTGCGGCATCGGCTCCTGACGCCGAAGATCTGTCGCTGGGCTCGCAGGCCTGAACCCTGGCTGGCGGCATTGCTCGGCTTGGCCCTGCTCTTCGGGGCGGATGCGTTGCGTCCGCCCCAGAGCCAGATAAGCGTGCGTCTCTTCGTCGCCTCGGTTGACAGCTATCATCACTATCTTCATCCTCTCACTGGGCGCTTCATCCGTTGCCGATACGAGCCCACATGCTCCCATTATTCCGTCCAGGCAGTGAGCAAATACGGCATCGTCAAAGGCGGATGGATGAGCCTGCGCCGCATCGCTTCCTGCCGGTCAAGCGTACCTATGGGAACAAAAGATCCGGTGCCTTGACGTGTCTTGTGCTGCCGCCAACTCCGTTGCGAATGGATCATCCTCTGCCTTGTCTAAATCGCCGGCGAAGCCGCCATGATTGAGTGTTTGGAATTACGTAATTTGTGCGCGATAGCCTTATTTCACCGGTAACTACATTTTCATGTTACTTATAACCTCCGTAAGATGACTATTGAATGAAAAGGCCCTAAGTAGCCTCAGGCAGGCTGTAGCAATATAGGACACTCGTTACTTGATGTTACAGAATCATGCACGAATGAGATATTTCCAATTATTGAAATTCATACGACACTGAACTAGAAATGGCTCACTTAACAAAACAGGATAGTTCCACATCCCTAACTCTGCGGAAAACACCTGCGCGTTGACTGGCCATTCCGGAGATTGATTCTTTCGCCCTCGATTGCGAGCGATCGATTTCTCCACCTCTACGTGCGGAGCTGTCATGAAACGAAAGATTGTCTACTGGTCTCTGTTGCTGATTTTTGCCATGCAGCCCATACTCTTGCTTGCGCAATCACCTCAGGAGATTGCGCGTGCTGACTCCGCCGCGGAAACAGCCGGCATGGAAGGCTCTGCGCAGCCCAAGGTCACGCTTCCAATAGTTTCCACCACGCTGCATGTGGTTGCCGCCGCTCCGGGCATGCTGGACGCCTTGACGCCGGCCACCAATGTCACCCAGGCCGAGATTCTCTCTTCGGCGGGAACTTACGGTGACTTTAGCCGCTATCTGCAAGTAATGCCCGGCGTGGTGTGGGTCTCTGACCTGAGCAACGAGGTGCTGGTGCGCGGCGGCCATCCCACCGAGAACCTCTTCGTCGTGGATGGAGTCGAGGTGCCCAATATCAACCACTTTTCGCTCTCCGGCTCGAACGGTGGATTCACCTCCATGATTGATTCCACCGCCGTTGGCAGCATGAATATGAGGGATGACATATACGATGCGGCCTATTCCAGCCGCCTCTCCTCGCTGATCGAAATTCATACCCGCGATCTGGCTGAGGCGCGCCAGACCGGGAATCTTTTTGCGGGTATCTCTGGCGTGGGCGGGCTTTACCAGCACGCACTGGCCCCCAGGGGAAGTCTGTTGATTTCTGCGCACCGCAGCGTTCTTAATCTGGTCACCAACGACATCGGTATCAATGGGGTTCCTACTTATAGCAACGGCATGGCGCGCCTGGAGTTGAATCCCACCGACCGCGACACGCTCTCGGCCCTCAGCCTCAGCGGTGTTGACACTATTAACATGACGCCCTGCCCGTCTCCCGGTGCAACCCTCATCTATCAGACTCAGTATTCTGGTTGGCGCACCACCGAAGCATTCGGCTGGAGGCATAACTACTCTCCGCGAGTTACCGCCAATCTTTCCGCCAGCTCCTCGCTTACAAAACAGAACATCGGCCAGCAGCAACAAATCGGCGAAGTTCTCGACAGCAGCGGTAACTGTCATACGGTAACCCTGCTGCCGACATACAACGAAGATTCTCGCACCGGGCTGTCGTCGTTGAACTACGAGTTACGAGCCGATCTGCGTGGATGGCTGATCTCTGCCGGCGCCAGTGCCAAACTTACTGCCCCCGATGACGCAGTAACTCAGCCCAACGGCCAGTTATCTCCCTTCAATGCCGACACATCTCGATCCGACGCCGTCACCTTCCAGCGCAAATTCACTACCGGCCAAACCGCTGCCTTCATTGAAGCCGAAGGCTCCTTAGGCAAGCGTTGGAAGTTATTAACCGGACTGCGCGTTGAAAGTTTCGCTATTACCGGTACTTATGCGCTCGACCCGCGCCTCTCAGTAGCTTATCGGCTCAACAACCGCCAAACCCTCCACGGCTCCCTGAATATTTCCTCGCAGTTACCCCCTATCATGGACATGATCAGTTATCCGGGCAATCGCAACCTGCAACCTATTCAGGTCCGCCAGGGTGCGCTGGGCATGAGGCTTTGGCAGGCGGGTTGGGGCACTCTCGACGCCGAAGCCTATCAGAAAAGTTACCGCCACGAAGCCGTCTCCACCGAATATCCCGCCCTGATGTTGTCCAACATGGTCGATACGCTGGGCCAGGGTTTTGTCTGGCTGCCGCTAACCAGCGCTGGAACCGCCCAGTCTCGCGGCCTTGAGCTGGCTCTGCGCACGCATTGGCGCAGCCGCGCACAACTGCTGCTCTCCGCTGCACGCTCCCAAACCACTTATCGAGCCCTGGACGGCATTCGTCGCAACGGCAACTTCGACACTCCCATGGCGGCCACCGCGCTCGGCAACGTCCGCCTGAGCAAAAGCCTCCAGCTTGACCTGCGCGAGTCGGTCGCCAGCGGCCGCCCTTACACGCCCTTCGACATCGTCGACTCGCTCACGCAGAGCCGCGGCATTTACGATCTCACCCGCATCAACACCCTGCGCGGCCCGCTCTACAATCGCTTCGACCTCGAAATCGAGCGCCGCTTTCGTGTTCCCAGGGGCGTCTTCGTCCTCCACGCCGGCGCGGAAAACATCTTCAATCGCGGCAACCTCATAGGCTACGTCTGGCTCGACGACTGCCAGGTCTCCTGGGGCTGCGGCAACAGCAGCGGCCTGCCCATCGCCAAAGCCGACCAGATAGGCCGCTACCCCGTCTTCAGCCTTCGCTACGAGTTTTAAGGAACCTGAAGGGAAGCTCTGACGACTTCACCGGGGTCACCATCGACAGGTTTTCGTCGATGGGGTGGGGCTTCAGTCGTGCCGAAATAGTTGTAATATAACTTTGGGCTTTAGCTCCTGAGGAAAGTTTTCCAAGCTGATCCACTACCGCTCCCCCACAAGTTTCCAGACCGCCGCCCTCGCTGTTATTCTCAAAGCGTGATCCAGCCCTCAAGACTCAACGGATTTTCCGCCATGGCCCTGCTTCTGGCCGTGACTCTTGCCGCCTGCCACCGCGAAGAGCAAGCCGTCGTCGGCGTCGCCCAGAACGCAGTCAACGCCGAGCGCCAGGCCCAGGCCAACGCCCAATCAGACGCCACCCTCCGCGAAGGCCAGCGCGCCGCCCTGGCCCTCATCCCCCTGCCCTCAAAAAGCGTGTATATCGATGTACGCGACCCCGCCGCATGGGCCAATCCCTTTCTCTCCGTCGACGCCAACACCCTCAACCTCCGCATTACCCTTGCCGACGCCAACCCCAGCACAATCGGCCAGGGAACCATGCTCCGCCCCCAGGCCGCCCGCCGACAGCAGATGCAGTTGCGTCCCGCCGACCTCGCCCAGGCCCTCGTTGCACTGCCCCCCGCCGCATGGCCCTATGGACGCGTCATCGCTGTCGCCGAGTCCCCCCTCGCCAGCCCCAAAGACCGACCTAAAATCCGCCGCAACGTCGAAGCCGTCATCCAGCAACTCAACGACCTCGGCCTCGTCGTCGATGAGTGGCCCACGCGGTAATTCCTTCTATCGTGATCGTTCCCGGGCAACTAGGTTCTCGGAGAAACACGCCTGCGGTTGAGGGTGAGCAGCACAACGGCGCCAGCGACACAAATCCATCCCAACAGGTTGCCGATATGCGTGTAGAGGGTCGGCACAGGGCTGGTTACTGTCACTTTTACCAGCAATGTACTGCCGGGCAGGCCGCTGCTCTCGCGCTCCGCCAGAATCCGGCCATAGGCATCGCTCACGGTGAGCAAGCCTTCGCGGGATGCGCGAACGATGCTATATCCATTCTCAATGCCGCGCACTACTGTGGTGCGTGCCTCCATCCAGCCATCGAGATAATCGAAGTCCCATGCGGGCACCAGCATCACGGCCGCGTGGCGTTGTCCATAGGCGCGGCCCAGCGCGGCAAAATGCATATCTTTGCAAATGGCCAAGCCGTAGGCATACCCCTCGATGGTGTGAACGGAGTACTCCGTGCCGGAAGAATATCGCTCGCGGCGTTCCGGCGGAGCCATGTGGTGTTTCTGATAGCTTGTGGCAAGCGCGCCCTCCGGCGTAAAGAGCCATGCCCAATTCGTTGGGTTCTTGCCATCATCGATTCCCACGCTCACTTCCAGCCAGACGTGGTTTTGTTTGGCCACGGCGCTGAAATGCTGTTGCCACTGCGCAGCCCGCTCCGGCGTCAGCACCGCGATTTTTTCCGGAAGTACAATCACCTGCGCGCCCTCGGCGGCCAGCTCGCCGGCACGCCGGTCATATTCCTCGAGAATATTCGCAGCATACGATGCGGATGCTTTCAGCCCAATCGGATCATCAATAGATACAATTCCAAATGTAGTCTCCACGCCGCGCACAGGACTCTGCAAGCGGAAAAATCCATACATGATTGAAGATCCAAGCAACAACGCCGTCACCGCATAGGCAATCCAGCCATGGCGCAGAGTGCGTCCATAGGCGATTGCCACGGCCAGCGCGGAAGGAACCAGCGCAATCAGGAACAGCAATCCCGCGGCGCCAAACAGTGAAGTGATCTGCAGGATGGGCAGAATATCCCCTTGCGAGTAGGCCAGGCTGCCCCAGTTGCCATCCGGCAGCAGTGCCGCCATCAAGGTATCCATGGCAACCCACAGAACGGGATAAACGAACACCGTCCACCAGGCCTGGTAGCGCACCACCAGGCGGCGTGTGGCCATGATAAGGAATCCCCACAGCAAGGTCTGCATGGCTATGGCTAAGATGACGAAGCGCAGGGGCATCACCAGACGGTAATAGTGGAAGTTGCCGCTGGCCCCGATCACCGCGGCGAGCATGACAGTCCAGCGCGCCTCCCGCGGATTGAATCGTATCGCCATCAGTAGCAGCGGCACGGGAGCAATCCACACCAGCCACCAGTTAGGCTGCAAGCCCACAACAAAACGCAGAAGAATACCAGCGGCCACGGCAGCCGCAATTTTGAAGATGAGGTGTTGATACCGCATGTTCATGGTTGGGTTCATATCCGAGATGAATTAATGCACTAGTGATTGGATTACGCCGCACCTCACGTGGTTGCAGTTAATATCCATCCGCGCGGTATGCTTTTACTTGTCATCCTGAGCGTAGTCGAAGGACCTGCTGCTCGTTCTTCCCCAATCATAAATGTCCCATGAATAAGAGTCGGAGGGAGCAGGGGGATTCATCCCCCTGACGGAGCGCGAACCCACAGGCGCCTTCAGGCCCGAGTCTTTGCCGCTCTTCCAGAACTTGAAGGAAATACAACCGGATTACGATATGAGTAGCTATTTCCCGTTTGACCAGCCACTCGCACAGGCGGAATGCTTCTGGATTGCCAGCCTCTCAGGAATTGAATGGCGTCAATGGCGTTTCCGGGAATCAAATTTCAAAATGTAGACCAACTCTGCGCCAGTGAAAGCTTCGGACTGAAGTCAACACTCGAGAACAGATTTCGCGCCTTCACAGGGCGGGGGTCTGATGGCCAATTTCTTGATATAGGCTTTGTACTGTCGCAGGGTAATCGATTGGATTCCAACGTGGACAATTCATCTTTTTCCGCCCTTCTGAATCAGCCTCGCCTCAACCATGAACGTTTTTCCGCCCATCGCGAACTGGAATCGCTTCTTAAAAAATCCCTTCGCGGCGATGTCTGTTTCGATCTCGTTTAACTGTTTCAGCACAGCAACCGCAGCTTACACGAAAGGGGCGCCCTTTTATAAGTCGTGCCTCAGGTCCCGATTTTGGGAGTTGATTACATGTGGGGTGAATTGAGGTGAACCCCTTTAGCGAGACAGTTTTCCGAAGACACAGTTGCCGTCTAGTGTGATTGTCTGTTCAAGGCGTTGCTTCTCCTTGAGAATAGTCGATAGCCGGTGAAGCGGAGTCGGGCTCTGCTGGAGAGCAACCCGCCAAGGCCGAGCCCCCAGCGACAGGTCTTCGTCGCTGGGGTGGAAGGAATAACCAACTGGAGACTCATCGATGGGATGAGGTGGGGAGCTGGAGTGATTCGGCTCCCCATTTCTTGTGCGCCCAGCATGGGCGCATTCTTGCGGGTGTGAGTCCCGCCGTAAGCAGGTCACAGCGAGCGAAGCGCAACTGCACGAGGGCGACCGAGTGTGGAGAGGAAGCGTGGAGCGAGGCTGTGGGACGATGGACAAGAACCGGATAGGAGGCGACGCCGACCAGGGCGAGCGGGCAACTGATCGCGAAGCTCTTGTGACCAAGGCGCGGTGGCGTAAATCCGGCGGTCGTGCAGGGAAGGAGTGCGTTCTTACCTGGGGAGATCTCGCATCGCGCCTGAAAGGGCGACGGCGACGAGCCGGGGCGAGAAGTCAGCCGAGGCCGTAGTAGTTGCTCACAAGAGTAGACGAGGGCCGAACGGGAAGGAGTGGTTCTAGCGATGGCAATGTGCCGGAAATGGCATCAATGGCCGTATGGGCGGAACGGTCCAGAAGGGGCGCGGTGAAGCCGGGCCTGTTCTGGTCAGTGATGAAGACCGACGCCCGCGTCCTCAGTCAAGAAGCACAGGGTACACCTCAACTTCTCGAACCGCCGGATGCTGTCTCGCATGTCCGGTGGTGTGGGAGGGGAGAGCAGATCACTGCTCCCCCTATCCCGATTGATTCCGAATTGGTTGGAAGGGAGGTAACCCTTAGACAACCTGCACGTTCTCAGCCTGCCAGCCCTTGGGACCCTTGGTCACGTTGAACTGGACGCGTTGGCCCTCTTGCAGGGAACGGAAGCCGTTCGACTGGATGGCGGTGTGATGAACAAAGACGTCTTCGCCGTTTTCGCGGCTCAAAAATCCAAATCCCTTGGCGTCATTAAACCACTTGACTGTGCCTGTTTCCATTGTGTGTTGCTCCTTCGATACTGATTTACCGCGAACGCAATGTGGAAGTTTGCGAGTAGGCGGTAACCGGAACAGGCAAGAACTTCAGATCGAATTCTACGATTGAATAGAGTATAACACGAATTGGTCAAGCGGCCAGAATATTTCTGACAGGATCGGAGGGCTCAAGGTGGGTTCCGATTTGGGGCCAGAGGTTGTCTGGCATACCCCGGGACGCATGTCGAGGACACGGGGTACAAGGTACACTCTTTCTGGTATTCGAGGAGTGACTCTTGACCAACGAAAATATTCGAGTTCTGGTCATCAACCCCGGATCGACCTCCACGAAGTTTGGGGTGTACACGAAGGATGGCGCCGAGTGGACGCGCACCATCTTGCACGGGGACGATGAGATTGCGCGTTTCAGCGGGAAGCCGATGCTGGCGCGGCTGGACTATCGCGCGGGGCTTATTGAGCAGGCGCTCACGGAGTCCGGGTACACGGCGCAGGGATTTGCCGCCATGGTCGGCCGGGGCGGCCTATTGCCGCCTATGCCCTGCGGCACGTATCTGGTGGACGAGACGATGGTGGAGGAGTTGCGGCTGGCGCGCCTCGGCCAGCACGCATCCAACCTGGGTGCCTTGCTGGCGCTCCGCTTCGCAAAAGCGGCCGGGGTAAAGGCCTACATTGTGGATCCGGTGACAGTGGACGAATGGCAGGATTGCGCGCGTCTCACCGGCTCTCCCCTGGTCGAGCGCACCTCAATCGGCCACGCGCTGAACGCCAAGGCTGTGGCGCGGAGATATGCGCGCGAGCAGGGACGCTCCTACCAGGAACTGCGATTGATTGTGGCGCACCTGGGTAGCGGCATCACCGTCTCGGCCCACCAGGACGGATGGATGATTGACAGCAATTCCATCGAAGAAGGCCCCTTCGGCGTGGATCGCAGCGGCGGGTTGCCGGTGCGCGCCCTGATCAAGCTCTGCTGCAGCGGCAGATTTACTCCGGAACAACTTGATCGCCATGTCTTCGGCGAAGGCGGATTGTTGGCTTATCTTGGTACGCGCGATCTCGTCGAGGTTGAACGGCGCATCGACGTGGGAGACCGCGAAGCTGCGCGAGTCTTCGAGGCGATGGTATATCAGATCGGGAAAGAAGCCGGAGCGATGGCTGTCGCACTCAAGGGCAAGGTGGACGCTGTGCTGCTGACCGGCGGGATGGCATATTCGAATAAAATGGTGACTCAACTGCGCGACGCCCTGAACTGGATTGCTCCCATTCGCATTTATCCCGGCGAGGATGAATTGCAGGCTCTGGCCGAGGGGGTTTTCCGCGTGTTGAACGGCGAGGAGCAT
>Ga0326728_10010014_pt1 | contig 22405 bp, 21 predicted proteins | sample MB3enrmetagenome_FD_207602 | JGI IMG/M metagenome (GOLD analysis project Ga0326728, IMG submission 207602) | Lab enriched peat soil microbial communities from McLean, Ithaca, NY, United States - MB31MN | ecosystem: Environmental > Terrestrial > Soil > Wetlands > Peat | place: USA: New York... | reverse complement strand
GACTTCCTCTAACGTGTGGCGGCCGCAGCGCGGATATCGCGACCGCCGGCTGCTGTGGATGATCCGCTCCGGCCGCATCGACGTCATGCGGACTGGCCTGCGAGGACCCGATCCGTTTCTCCTGCCGGGGCGAGTGCGCTGCGATCCCCATTTTCAGCCTCCGTCTTGGACATCCCCATCGCGATGGGCCCGCCGGAATGCCATTCCGGGCGCTTCGCAGCGCGGAAATCATCCGGCCGTTCGCGCGCAAACTCCGCGCCGAGCCGCGACGGCGCCTTCACCTTGGACCACAGTATGCGCCGCCCGGCGCCAATACGGGCCTGGAAGAGACCGGGATGCGGGAACGGCAATCGCGACTTCGGGGGATGGCGAGCCGCATCGCCATTGGTCCGCACGATCATCCTGACGTCTGTACATGCAGACGGCGCCGCCGAGGGTGCTCTAATTTGCAGACGACGATTTTTTTGTCCCTCTCTCTTGCAAGCGGTCGATCCACGATTGGGCATCCGAAACCCATCAGGGGAGAGACCCACGATGAACACTACCGAATACACGACCATTCCCGCCGGCGGACGCATTACATTGCCGACTGCCACAGGTCGCGACGCGCCAGCGGCAGCTACATACGAAGTGCGAGTAGACTTCATGGTCCTGGCGTATCATCTGCGCGCGGCAGCCGAAGCAGCGGATGACTGGATGGCCGCGATGCTGCTGGATATCGAAGAAAAATGTTGGTCGGCTGAATATGAGGTGGCCAGCAACCTAGCGCTCGTGCCGATCGTCTGCGGGCAGGTGGATCTGGCAGCGCTGGATACGTGGCTGACCGAGGCTATACGCGAGGCCATTGCGACGAGGCATTATATCGATCCGCCTGGCATTTGACCCGAGGGCACGCTCGCCCTCGGCGTCATGCGGGCGCATGCCGCCCACGCCTTTGTTTACACAGGGAAAGAACGTGGTTGCCGACCTCCGTCGGCATGGCGAGGAAGGCCTGCGCACCAAAGCGTCTGAATTCCGCGCCAAGGCGGACGACCTGTGCGAACTCTCGGCTGCGATGATTGCCGACCGGGCGCCGGTTCGGAGTGGTAGGCGCTTTGCGTTCGACTGATCATAGACTCCCTGGCCTTGCGGGGCTGCGGCTATCAGCCCCGTTCGATATCGTTGACTGTAGCCGTTCTCGCTGAAATCGTCGGCGGCGGCTCGGCGCCCTTTGAAGCGGCTGCGGCCGCGCGTCGCGCGCGCAACTTGGCGACTCCGTCTCGGTATCCGGCGCGATTGTAAGGCAAGAGATGCGCCAGACGTTGGCCCGGTTGAAATCGCCGAGACGGCTTTTCGCCCCGGTCGGTCACACCGCAGGTCACTCCGTCGTCGTAGGCCGCCCGTTCAGCCTTCGGGAGCTTGAGGCGGTCGAGGACGACCGGCAAGTCGTCGGGCAGCGCCCCGCTGGCCGGCTTTGCCCCGGTTTCGTCCGACGCCGGGGGCGGCACCGTGACATCCGGTCCGGCCGCGCCAAGGCGCCGCGCCGGGCGTCCGCGCGTCTCCACCCCAGTGCGAGCCTGTCGAACGGCGTTACTGGACGACGGCGGATCGGTCGTCTCCGTTTTCCGCCTTTGCTTTTCGACGTCGGCAGCACGCCGTGCCTCTTCGACCGACAAGCGGGCGGCGGCCGCCTCAGCGTGCGCGCTCGCAACGTCCGCCGCGGCCTGCTTGCGTGCCGCCGTCGCGGCCGCTGTTGCTTGACGGGCGTCGTCGCGGGCCTGCCGTGCGGCCGCAAGCGCCGTCTCGCGGGCCGCTTCGGCCAATGCCGCCCGCCGTGTCGATGCCGGTCGAAATCCGTAGCTATTTGCCGATGTCCGGTCTCACGGCCGACCTCCGCAACAGCGTTCCGGATTGTCCAGGTAGTCCATAGGAGGGACCCGCCCCCGGAGCGGAGCGCCCTTCGCGCGCAGCGAAGCGGAGGGGGCGGGAGGAGCCTGTGGACCCACCTGGACAATCCGGGGTGCGAGTGACCTGCCAACGACCAGCCTTTACAGTTCGCTGCGGCGCGGCGAAAATCGTCACCAAGCTCAAATCGACCAGGCGCGCTACCGTCGAGTAAAGACGGAGGAGTTTGGATGTCAAAACCAATGTTATCCGAATGTAAACCCTGTCGGTCAGGTCGCGAAGACAACCTCCATCCTCGATTATTCCTTTGCCTCTGTTGTCGCCAGCAGATCGTTGTCTGTAGCCGATGCGACCGAGGCCAAGTCTATTGCGGTCGCGAGTGTGCCTCGGAGGTGAGGCGTAGCAGGCAGCGAGAGGCCCGTCGCCGATACCAAGCAAGTGAACGCGGGCGGCAGATGCATGCCGCTCGGAGCCGCCGATATCGCGCCCGAGGCCGCCGCGTGACGGATCAGGGTCCGATTTTGGTTGCACCACCCGCCCGACAGCCCGAACCGGCACACACCGACGCCCGTGTGGCGCAACCGGCCATCAGCGTCGTTACCGGGCGCTTAACTGCTTGCTACCGTTGCGGAGATCCAGTCTCCAAAATGGTCCGCCAATTCCCAATTCGTCGGTCGCGCAGACGCCCGATCAATCCGGACACCGGCAGACCGGCGCGCCGACATCGGCAAATAGCTGCGGATTCAGACCGGCGCTAACACGCCGCTCCGCCTCCGTTAGCGCAGTACGGGCGGTCACGAGTTCGGCGGCGATCGCGTTCCGCTCGCCCGCGGTATGGGCGGCGGCGGATGCCGCTTTGTTGGCCGCGGCGACGGCTTTATCACGTTCGGCCGCCACGACCGCCATGGCCGAATCGGTCGCCGAAAGCGCCTCGTCCGCCTCCGCTTGTGCAAGACTCGCGGCGTCGGCTGCCGCCCGCGCGGCAGCCACCTCCCCGCCGTGCCGTTCCGCCGCGCGCCGCTCCGCCATCGCCCAGGCTGCGGCGATGGCTGCGCGGATTTCCACCGCGAAATGCTCGCCGAGCGCGGCCGCCTGAGCCGCAAGATCAGGCGGTAACGGTGCAACGGCGGCTTCGGGCGGCTGATCCGCGGTCTCCGCGATGCCCCGCCGCGCCTCCTCCCAGATGGCGAGGAGACGCTTCGAATCGCCGCGGTTCCCCAGTCGCATGCGCAAGCTGTAGCCAGTCACGGGACGATTTTCCGCAAGGAGCGTTTCGCCGGCCCGGCCGATCTCGTCGGCTGTGACAGTTACGGTGGCAGCCATATCTAGTCGTCTCCTGGCAAAAGCGAACGGGAAAGCTTACCAAGCTTAGAGAGCTTGTGATGCTTTGCGCGTTTTCGGGCGTTTCGCCGCATGGAGCACACGTAAAAGTAGCAGATCAGGCTTCAACAGTGGAAGTAACTTTTTTGAGCCAGCCCGGACTGTGACGCTTGGATCGCGCGTCAATGTCTCCGCTCAACCGCGCCTGGCAACGGACTTCAGCTTCCCGGCGGATCGCGCCGCCAGGCGGCGGCGCCGCGTGGCAACACAGTTTCGCTCGCCGGCCGCCCGAGACCATGGCTTTCGAGTAGATCGTTTAATGCCCGCCCGATCAGCGCCTGCACCGTGGTGCCTTCCTTTAGGGCAAGCATCTTAAGACCTAGCGAGACGGCCGGATCGAAATATCCGCCGACCCAGGCGGCACCGATGCGCGAACGCTGCGCGGAGGTGGCCGCCCGGCGTTTGGGCGACGCCGACGCGGAATCGGCCGCCGGATCGGAAGTTGTGTCGGACGGCGAGCGAGGCATGCGCTCGCTTAGCGCAAAAATGGGGCTCGCGGAAGCAGCGTTCGACATGGATTCGAGGTGGGTGCGGGGGGAGAGTTCACAATAAGACGACTAGACGACTAATTAGCTTTACAGGACGTCGGATCGCTGTCAGAACAGCCCCGCTCACCCGAATGATCGGAGACAAACCAAATGGCCTCCACGAACGGCGGTTTTCCCGCAAAAACCTCTATCGCCGCGATCAGCGATCCGCCCGGCGCGGCCCCCGACGACACACCCGAACCCGTTCCGGCGGCCGGATTTCTACTGCCGGCCGGATTTCCATCGCCGGCCGAAGCGGCAATCTGCCGGCTCACCTGGTTGGTCTATCGCATCCGCCGCTGGGCCGACGGGCACGGCTATGTCGGTGTGACCGCCCGTCCGCTGCCGACGCGGATCGCCGCATACGATCACGCGGCTCGCCGACGCCTGCGGGTCGGTGGCCCTGGCACCTTGGTCGCAGCGATCCGTCAGGCCTACGCGGAAGGTTTGTCGTTTATCTCGGCTTTTCAGGTCGATGTGCTGGCCGAGGCGTTCTCGCCGGACGAAGCGCGCCGCCTGGAACGGCACTGGATCGCGCGGTTGGGGACCGCGCGTCCGCATGGCTTCAACATCATGCCAGGGGGCGCCAGCCTCGGCGGCCCGGCCAACAGCGTGCCGGTAGTGCTCGAGCATCCGGCGCGTGGCACCCTTCATTACGGCTCGCTTTTGCAGGCGATCGCCGACATCGACCGCGAGCGGCGGGATCAGGGGGAACTGCCGTTGCAGCTTGGCGCCGTCTATGCGCGGTGCGCCATGGGCTGGCCTGTTGCGGAGGCGCTGGGTCTGACGAAGCACGCGGACGGGCGGCGCAAGCGCCCGCTGTTCCGCTGGCACGGCCGCACCTACGACACCTTGCACGAGTTGGCGCTGGCCGAAGGTCTGCCGATCGATACGATCCGTTCCAAGCTCTACCGTGCGCGCCAGGCTGGCTGCGATGCGGCGGAGGATGCGGCTTCGGATCGGCGCCTGCCGGGCCATCATCGGACCGGGGGTGTCGGGTGCGGCCGTCAACCATTTCTGGTTTTGCCCCATCCGCTTCATCCGCAGGCCGATCCGGTGGATGCCGCGACCTTCGCTCGCCTGACGGGTTTGCCCCGGGCGACGGTGTTGCATCGGTATCACCGGCTCGCAAAACGAAAGGGCGCGTCAGCCTTGACGCAGTCGGAGGTGGTGGCCGCGCTGACGCAGCGAACGGACCGCCGCCACGTGATTACTCTGGCCTTGCCGGACGGGCGCCGATTGAGCGGCGGCGTGCGGGAAGTGATCAATGCGGTGCTCGCCGATCCAAATCTCGATGAGCTTCGCGCCAAACGTCTCGGCTTTTCGGCAATCCGCGCCCGGCTGCGTCGGCTGCCGTGCTGGCCCGGACGCCTGTCGCAGTCGGAGCTGCTATGGGCCTTCGGCTTCCGGCGCGATGCCAAGCCGCCGATCGCCGAATTGCCGACGGCAGCTTAGCTTAGCGCCTGAACCGTGCCACGGCGGCGATATCCAAACGGTGCAGGCAGATCATACCGGCCCGCCGGCGGGATCGTCCCGCGCGGGACGGTGGCCTGCGTGCGAAGGGAAGATCGGAACGATGAAAGGCAGCACAGCGACCGCCGTTGCCGCCTTCGGCGGCACGCCAAGTCATTCGCCCCGCCCGTCTACACATCGGGGGTGCGATGAGCTCCATTGACTCCCTTGCCGACGCATACATGAACCCGTGGTGCGTGGTTCGGATCATCACCGGGGACCGGCTCCTGTTCGGCTTTGCCGTCCACCATTCCGGGACCGGCGGGCTCAGCTGGGTGCGCAGCACGCCGATCCGTCACCTCGATGAAGTGACGGCGTGCGCGATCACCGCGAGCGGGCGCCGCTACGCACTCGGTCGCAGGATCGGGTCTGAGGACGTGCCACGCGAGGGCGTGGAGGCATGGCTTGCCTTTGATTTGTTGATCGGTCCGATCGCCTCGGACGCCGCGGCCGTGCCGTCGATCAGTGTGGACCGTTTGCATGATGCCGAGTGGATCGCCGCATGCAAATTCGCCCGGCATCTGTCCGTCGCTGCGCCGGATCGCGCCCCCGCACGGGTCGCTGACTTCATGCGGCGCCACATCGCCGATTATGTCACGCGTCGAGCGAACGGGACGCGGCATTGAAAGCGTTTCGCCAACCTCGATCACAGCCATCGGCGCCGTGTAGTCCCGATCCGGGTGCGGTCCTGTCCGCAGACCCCGCGACCAATCCGCCCGACCCGGCCCGCATTGCCGTGGGGTGCTTGCTGACCCGCGCGCTCGCGGCGGCCGGGCCCACCTATGAAGAAGCCGGGCGAGACGGTTCGGTCTGTCTCATTCTGCTGCCGGACCCTGCAAGGTCCGAGGTCGCGCGGGATGAATGGCAGGCTCGAGCGCGTTCAGGCGAGCGCTTCGCGACTGGGGATCGTCCTGATTACCGGGAGACTGGCAACTGGGTCGTATGGGCGCCCGAGGAACGGTTGCGGTCCTACGCCGAGAGGCAAGCCGACGAAACATTCGCCGCGTCCTTTTGGAAGGGCCTCCTTTGCGCCGGCCTTGCGGCCGACCCCTCCCGGCTTCCGGCGGACCTGGTGGCCGCGGCCGATCACCGACTGATACCGACGGCGCTGACGTCGGACGATGTCGCCCAGATTGCGTGGGTCACGACGCCGGGCGCGATCGGCTGGACGCGGGATGCTGTTGGCCGACCTATTCGCGGAGATCGACTGTACCGGCGACGGATCACCCGAGGACCGGTGGGTCGCCGCGATCCGCGAGACCGGGCATGCGGTCGCGTCCCGGGGCGCTGCAACCCGGCTACCTCTATGTCGTATCACTGCGACGGTCGGGCGAGAGCGGCGGCGTCACATTGCTCAGAACCGCCGGCCGTCTCGCTGGCCGCGTTCGGCCTGGATAGGATCTGCGATCTCACCTGGCGCGGGATGCCTGATGCGAACACGGTTCTGGACCTGCTGGCGTCGCATCCGGGACTGGCTGAGCGTGTGCGCGTGCTGAGCGATGCCTCCGCCGACGCATGCCGGCTGAACGGGTCGTGACTCGCCGCGGTGCAGGCACTCGCGCAGGTTCTGGTCGCCCGGCAAAGCCTGGACGGGCACGGATGCGGAGCCGGTCATTCACCGCGGTCTCAACCCGGGCCGCCACATCTGTACCAGAAGCCTCGTCGATGGCGAAGGAGGGGAGGTTCTTGCGTGCCCGTTGGTCTCGTTGACGCAGCAGCCGCGGACTGACATAGGATCGGTTGACGATCCGGCGAACGCTGCCGCGGATAAAACAACCACCTGTCCAGCTCCAGCCTGGACGCGCAGGCGCGCCGCCTGCCGTCAGCCCCAACGGCTCCGAGCTAAAAGATGCTGGTCCAACAATTGCCTACGGACTCAATGAATCGATTTCCGGAGATCAGGCAACACGTTTCCGGAAGCTAGCAATATTTGATTCCCATTTGACAACACAGGTTCGGCCGCGCGTAACGCCTTCGCCGCATTCCGCGTAGATTAAGAGGCCGCCGTCGTATCGCCAAGCACCATATCCGTAGGCTACTCCGCCGGGAAAAGCAGGGCGGGGTTCCTCAGTTGGGCAGGCCCGGGCCATCCTTTCCGAAAACCCCGGGTTGACGGTTCAACTCCGCCATGGGCGTATCAGCCCGAACACCGTAAGAGGCCGCCGCGCCAGCCGTCCCGCACCGCGGTTCTGCCGCCCGCTCCGCCTCGCCACACAGGGAATTGGTTGTCGAGGGCGGGCAGCATATTCAGATCAAAGCGAATTTGGTAACCGGCTACCTTAAGGAGTGCACCGTGGGGACCTGTTGTTACCCGCCGCCCGCTCTCATAGTGGAAAAACATATAATCAGGAGTGTCTTACTGATTCCCGGAATCAGTTTTTCCGAGCTGCGCAGCACATTTCGGGAGGCGAGTAAGATCTGAGTCCGGTCGGGCAACGCCAATCCGGAGGTGCATAACAACTTCGGGGCATTCACTTGGGCCGCCCACGCACCGCGAAGCACCGTATCGATACGGTATATGGCACTGCTGAGAGGGGTGAAATACGGCTCGGCTCGCATGGCCATTCCGTATCGGCGACGGTATCAAGCGCCGGGGCAGCGCTACGTATCCGGTCTTGCGCGCACCTGCTTGCCGTCCTCGCCGCATGCTGATGCTGCCGGATGATAGATCGTGGCGCCGACGGCTCCCTGGCCATCCACCGCTTCGGGTTGTCATCCACCACACCGATTGCGGCATGCAGTTGTTTGACGACCAGGTCATCGGCGGCCTGCTGGAAAGCAGCCTCGAGACAGCCAGCATTGATGAGCAGGGGTGGCACGACCACGGCGCCGGACCCGGATCGCGGGAAGGCCGCTACATCGAGTGGCACAGTTTCACGGACCTGAACGCGAGTGTTGTCGCTGATGTGGCGCGGATCCGGGCGCATCCTCTGATGCCGGGGCGAATCCCGATCCACGGCTTCGTCTACGACGTCCGCAGCGGGCGATTGCTGGACGTGCCGGGTGCGAAGGAGGCTGGTGCCGCGAGAGGGTGATTGCTTCAGGGGGCAAGACGTTGCTTTGTCGTCATGGCCGGGCGTGTGCCGGCCGTCCTCGTATTGCCGTTGAGGCTCGGATGCCCGGTTGCTCATACGCCCGGCCATGACGACGGGGGCGGCCTGGGTGCAGGTTGGCTTCGCCTTATCCCGATAGCCTCGGAGCTTTCCCCGGCCAGGACGGGCGGGGGGCCGATGGGCTATTCCGCGGCCATCGCGGGGATGGGCGGCAGGGCGGCGCCGGCGGCGATATCGGCCGCGGCGATGGTCAGGGCTTCGATCCGCGCCATCTCCTTCCAACGCTCCGCGGGCGTGAGGTCTTTCAGTTCCGCGGTGAATTCCTCGGCGACCGTGGTCATTGCGCTGGCCCGGGCGGAGCGGTGCTGCTGCTCGGAGGTCCGGGTGGACGGGGGCAGGGGGGCGGGAACCCGGGTGGCCTCCGCCGTTGGTTCGGCGTCCGGTTGCGCTTTTTCGGCCGGTTGGGCGGCGGCGTGGATGCGGGCCTTGGCTTCCTGCACCATCCGCTGGGCTTCGGCGATCGCGGCTTCGACGGCATCCTCGGTTTCGTCGGGGGCGGCGGTGCGGCTGGTTTGTTCCCACGCGCGGCGGTTGCGTTCGCCGGAGCGGTCCAGGCTGTTGGCGTTGCCGCGCAGGCGCAGGGCGAGGAGCATGGAGACGTCCTCATACATCGAGAGGCTGAGGGAACTCAGGGTGGCGATGTCGAAGGCGATGATTTTCGCAACCGTGAACAGGCTGAGGCGGTTGGCGGCGCGGTATTCGTTCAGCGTCTGCGCTGCCGCGATGTGGGCGAGGCGGATGTCTCCGGCGGTGGACCAGAGGAACATCGGCGTCAGCAGGGCGAGGATGAGGTTGACGAGGTTGGTGTCGGGGGAGGCGGGTGCGGGTGTGGACATGGCGTGTGCTCGGGATGGGGTACGGCGGTTCTACATTGGGTTGTGGCGGCGTGTAAAGAAATTTTTCTTAGACAAGGCCCGACAAAGCGGTTTCGACAGGCTTAGTTCAGCGGATTAGGTTCGGGAAGGCCGCCGAACCACGGCACCCAGCCTATGCGGCGGAGTTTAAACCTAACTGGATCCATTTTCCATGATGATAGCAAAACATGGCTTAAGGCATCCCGCTAGCCAGCGACCTTGGGTGCCCGCGCCGTAGCGCAGCCGCGGTCGCGACTTTGTTCATATCGGCGCATGACTTCACGATAGGTTTTGCCTATTATTCCGCCATGACAAAGGATAATGCTGCGGCAGCCGACCTCTGGTCGCAAATGTTCGAACGCCTCGCCGCCCACCCGTGGGCGTGTGTCGCTGACCCGGAGTACGACGAGGGCGCCGACTACACGCGCTTCCGCGAAGGTATGGTGGCCGCTGGTTGGAGCAAGACCGAGATCGATGCCATCGACGAGCAGCGACGCGCTTGGGAGGGGTTGGCGCCAGTTACTAGTCCCGGCGCCAACCGGTCCGTTGAGGCCATACTAGCTTGGTTGGCGGACGACGTTGAGGCCGCAATGGATAGACTCGGCCTTCACTCGCACGCATGGATTGCACCCGGCGTGGAACCTCGCGTTACGCCCCTAGCCGCCAAGACCGGTGTAATCATGACCGACGAGAGCATCATAACAGTGGGGTCTTTCCTGTTCCGCTTCTGCGGTCTCGTCGCGCGAGCCTTCACCCGAACGCTTCGCCTCAACCCCTGGCTCTGGGAACCCGACAGCTACACGCAAGAGGCTGGGATAGCGTTGCTGCGGCTATCGCCCGAGGTCATCGGCTATTGGATGAAGATCTACCTCTCGTTCGCGACAACCGGAACCAATTTTGGTGTGCCCTTTCGCCCGTCTACAAAGGAGGAGGTAATGCTGATGGAGCAAGTCGCCCGCGCGATGGAGATTTTCGCGGTCGCTCACGAGTACGGTCACCACCACCTTGCCCATGGCAGAGACGTTGAAGCCGACCCACATGTCCAGGAGTTCGAGGCCGACCAGTTCGCGCTCAGGATTTGCGATGAGGTAGATCGTAGGCCCATAGTCCTTGAGAACCCGTACCTAGTCTCGGGCGCGGGTGGGGTCGTGTTGCTGATGGCGCTTGAGACGTTGCGCTCGGTCGAGCTGGTGATGGGCGCTCCTCCTCCGCGAGATAAATCACATCCCCCAATCTCCGACCGCATCGTCCGGTTCGACGCGGTCCGCCTCCTTAAGCCCGCCGAGTTCAAGCGCCTACGGGGTTTCCGGCTCGCGAGCGCGCGCATCATGGAACTGGTCCACAATACAATCTTACCGACCCTTGCCACTTTGCCCCCTCCGCTACTGGCCGAGATGCGCCGGTTCCGGGAGCAGATAAACTTGGCGGCTTCACAAGCCGGCTGATTGCAGAAGCGGCGCTAACCGCTCAGACCGGCCCGTCAGGTGCACGGCAAAATTGAGAGGGGAGAACCTTCGTGGCCGCCGGAGCTCGGTCTTCCGTAGACCTGCTTTTTTCCTTACGACTTCGCACACTTGTGCTACGATCCACCGACGCGTTGATCTCCTCTCTTCGGGACTCGTTATGGACCAGCATCTGAACACGTTGCCTCAAGATCGACAGAATTTCGGGTCGCTCGATGGCGATCGTCCCGTAGAACGCTTGGCGGATGATCAACTTGGCTACGGCGACTTCGCGCGCGCACTGGCGCGAAGCATCGCAAGCCTCACGCCCAGCGAGGGAATCGTCCTCGCCGTCAATGGCGCCTGGGGAAGCGGCAAAACGTCCGCCGTGAACATGGTGATCGAAGCGCTCGGCGAACCCGATAAAAAGTCCACCAGAAATGGACAGATTATTGTTGTCCACTTCAACCCATGGTGGTTCTCCGGACAGGAAAATCTGACGAGGGCGTTCTTTTCCGAGGTCGCCGCAGCTCTGGACAGCAAGGTATCCAACAAGATCATCAATGGCCTGCGAACACTAGCGACACGCGTTTCGGACTCGAGCGATATCGCGACCTCGGTTCTCGACTTCGTACCAGGCGGCTCTATATTCAAGGGTATTGTCGGCGCTCTGCTCAAAGCGGTTGGCGTGGCCGCACAAAAAGAAGAGAGCTTGTTTGCGGCACGTGAAAAACTCCGCACAGCCCTTCGTGATCAGCGGGCAAGCATTCTCGTCGTTATCGACGATATCGACCGCCTAACCCCGGAAAAGGCACGCCAGATATTTCGTCTCGTGAAATCCGTCGCGGACCTGCCACAGGTAATCTACGTGCTCCTATTCGACCGCAAGATTGCCAGGCTTGCCTTGTCTGACCCCAGAGATGAGGCGGGGCCAGAGTGGTTGGAGAAAATCGTGCAGGCCGCATTTGATTTGCCCCCTGTTCACCGCGTGGATCTTTACCGGCTTTTTGACAAAGGGCTGGGAGCATTGGTGGGCGACCTCAAGATTCCTGACCAGACTCGGTGGATGAATGTATTCCATGATGCCGTCGCTCCTTGGCTAACGACACCGCGGGACGTAGGGCGCCTCTTAAACGCCCTTCGCGTATCCTGGCCACCTATAGCTGGTGAACTAGATTTCGCGGATTTCGTTGCTATCGAGACGCTCCGCCTCTTTGAGGCAAATCTTTACGGATTCATCCGAGATAACCGAGACGCACTAACGGGATTGTCCGACCGCGAGGAGGCCTCGACCGGACAAAAACTCCTTGCCCTTGTCAACTCCGAGTCGCGGGAGGGCGTCAAAGAGGCTCTCACGCGCCTATTCCCAAGGCTTGAAAAAACTTGGGAAAACCACGGGTATAGCGGGGAGTTCGTTGCTGTATGGGATCGCGAGCGGCGAATCTGTAGCGCACGGCACTTCCCGACTTACTTCCGGTTTGGGGATCGACAACGAGGTAATTAGCCGCTCGGCGTTGGAGTCCTTTGTGGCCAACATTGCCGATCAGGCCTATGTATTGGAAAAGGTTGCCGAAAATGCTGCGGTAGTTCGGCCTTCCGGTGGAACGAGGGCGGCCATACTTCTCGAAGATCTCTTAGGTCTCACCTCGACCATCCCTGAGGATCGTGTCCCCGCGGCAATCCTGAGCCTTTTTGGGGCTTCCGAGCACTTTCTTAACCCTGCCGACGAGCGCGGGGACTTTATGTCGTTTCCTGCAATCTGGCGGGTTTGGTGGGTTATCAACAATCTGCTAAAGCGACTCGATGATGAGGTTCGCGCGCAAACCTTGAGAAAGGCTTTTGATTCATGCCCGTCTTTAAGCCTCCTACGCTATGCGCTGTCGGGGTTTCGTTCCGCCCTGGGTCGCGACCCCGAGAAGCCAGAAAGATCTGGGCGCCCCGAAATAAGCGATGCCATATGCGACGAACTGGAGGGTAAGTTTCGGGATCGGTTACGCGCCGCCGCTTCCAACGGTTCACTTCGGCAAGCCACCAATTTGATTGGTTTGCTTCTGGACTGGCTCACTCTGGACAGTGAATCAATAGTTTCTAACTGGGTGCAGGATACCCTAAAAGACGATTCCGGGGCCGTACAGCTTGCCAAGGCCGCAACGCAGGTCGTGAGGTCACAAGGATTTGGCGACCGTGCCGTCAGCGAGCATCCCGCTGTTCGTCGGGGCACCCTCCAAAGTCTGCTCGATGTCGACACGCTACTTCAGCGCCTCGCCTCAATCGCGCCAAAGACGACTGATGCAGCGACCTTGCAAATAATCAATGATTTCCGGCGAGGCCTGGAGGCGCGGGAACTCTGAAACCCGCCGCTCTCCAAAGCCGTAGGGCTGACCGCGCTAACCGCCGCCGGGTTTCTGTATCCACAAGACACGGCCAGCATGGCCGGTCGAGGGCAATATGCTCCACCGTCATGCTTTGGCTAGCACCCTGGCCCCATCCCACGCCAGCCTTCACCGCCCAGCCGCCTCACTTGCGGATGAGATACCCGATCATCCCGCCAGCGGCGGCGGACAAGATCGACATCGCCCACTTCTTCTCCTCAGGCTGGGCGGCGGGGGACACCATCGTTGCGATGCACAACCAGACGATCACCAGCACGAACCCGACGGCAAGAACGAACAGCACGACGTCCTTGAACAGCCGGACATACCGATCGGCCACAGCCTCCTTGGGTTCGAGCGAAATCTTGAAATTATGCTCCGAGGTCGGATTTTGCAGATCAAGCAGGCCGACCTCCGGCTTCACAGGCCGACGATCTCGGTTTGCATCTTTTCGGTCTTGGGATCGACCAGGCCAAGCTTCAATCCGCGCCGATTGCCATCGCGGGCGGCCAGGAACAATTGGAGCGCCTTGCGAAAGATCTCGCTCTTGGTGGTCTCGCTTTCCTCGGCGGCCGTATCGATGGCTCGATTCAGCTCATCGGACATAACGACGTTGAAGCGCGCGCTCATGTGAAATGCCTCCCACCAAATGATGTGCAGTTTATACACTCTTTCGACACATATATCAAGCGAGCCGGCTCAAGTGGCATTGGTCAAGACAAGCGGAAACTGCCGTTCAGAACCGAGTCCCGAACGCGGGCACCGGTCAGCAGGCCGATCGCGGCGACCGGGATCATTGCGCCGTGGCGCACGTATTCATGGTCGCATGCGCCGGGCTGAGCCGATCTCTGCGCCGGCTACCAAGTTTTCCTCCCCCGACCCGGGATGCAAAATTCTTCTATCAAATCAGCGCATGGGACAATAGTCTTCTTCATCACCATCCCACTCTTGCCTCCCCAGAAAAAACGCCCTCCTTTCTCCCGGAAACCCCCCGGAGACCCCCGTGCCGTACAAACTCACCCGCCGCACCCTAACCACCGCCGCCCTCGCCAGCCTCGCCACCCGCGCCCGAGCCGACAAACCCACCCAAATCACCATCGACTGGGCGACCTACAACCCTGTCAGCATCGTGCTGAAGTCGCAAAACCTGCTCGAGACGGAATTCGCCAAGGACGGCATCGCCATCCGCTGGGTCCAATCAGCCGGGTCGAACAAGGCGCTGGAGTTCCTCAATGCCGGCTCGCTCGATTTCGGCTCCACCGCCGGCGCCGCGGCGCTGATCGCCAAAGCCAACGGCAACCCGATCAAGGCCATCTACGTCTACTCGAAGCCGGAGTGGACCGCCCTGGTCACCCAAGCCAACAGCCCGATCAGGACGGTAGCCGATTTGAAGGGCCAGAGGATTGCGGTGACGCGCGGCACCGATCCGCACATCTTCCTGGTCCGCGCCCTGGCGGACAACGGCCTGTCCACCGCGGACGTCAAGCTGGTCCTGCTCCAGCACGCCGACGGCCGCATTGCACTCGAACGAGGCGACGTTCCCGCCTGGGCCGGCCTCGATCCCATGATGGCCGCGGCCGAAATCGAAACCGGCGCCCGCCTGTTCTACCGCAAGCCGGAGGACAACACCTACGGCGTGCTGAACGTCCGCGAGGACTTCGCCACCGCCAACCCCGACCTCGTCCGCCGCGTCCTGATTGTCTACGAGACCGCCCGCAAATGGTCCGCGTCCCACCCGGCCGAGCTGACCGCCGCGCTGGCCGCGGCGGCGCACCTGCCGGAACCGGTCATCGCCCGCCAGTTGCAGCGCACCGACCTGTCGAGCGGCCGTATCGGCGACACGCAGGCGCAGACGATCATCGCCGCTGGCAAGGCTCTGCAAGCCGCGGGCGTCCTCGACACAAGCGTGGATATCGTGGCGACCACCAACGGCCTGATCGACCCGTCCTGGGGTCTCGCCATCGGCGCATGATACCGGCCGGCGCTGGGCCCACCGTCATGGCGGGCGCAGCCCTCCCTCGCGTGCTCGGTCGCCCGCCATCCACGCCTTTGGTCGCCGATGCAAAGGCGTGGATGCCGACCTGCGTCGGCATGACGCTCGAAAGGCGGCTGGCATGAGGCGCGGGGCGTGGCTCGGCCTGTTGATCCCGCTCGTTCTCGCGGTGGCGTGGGAACTGGCGGTGCGCCATGGCCTCGCCTCCGGCCGCCTGATGCCCCCGCCGTCGCGGCTGGCGCAGACGGCCCGGGCGCTGAGCCGATCGGGCGAGCTGCAGACGCATGTGCTGGCCACCACACAGAGGGTCGGCCTCGGCTTCGCAATCGGGGCGGCGGCGGGGACCGTGCTGGCGATGCTGAACGGGGCGAGTGGGCTGGCGCTGCGGCTGCTCGATCCGTCGGTGCAGGCGCTGCGGGCGATCCCGTCGATCGCCTGGGTGCCGCTGTTCATCCTCTGGCTGGGCATCTTCGAGACGTCGAAGCTGGCGCTGATCGCCCTGGGCGTGTTCTTCCCGGTCTATCTCGGCCTGCTCACCGCCATCCAGTCGGTGGATCGCAAGCTGATCGAAGTCGGCCGGGTGTTCGGCCTGTCGCGCACCGAGATCGCGCTGCGGGTCACCTGGCCGGCGGTGATGCCGGCCTGGATCGCCGCGCTGCGCACCGGCCTCGGGTTGGGCTTCATGTTCGTGGTGGCGGCGGAGCTAATGGGCGCGTCCGAGGGGCTGGGCTACCTGCTGCTGGATGGCCAGCAGATGGGGCGGGCGGACACCATCCTGGTGGCGATGATCGTCTTCGCGGTGCTCGGGAAGACCGCCGACAGCCTGCTGGTGGTGGCCAGCCGCCCGGTGCTGCGCTGGCAGGACACGCACAGGCTGCGGCTGTGAGCGCGCTGCTGGTCCGCGGCCTCGGCAAGACCTACGCCGACGGCACCGAGGCGCTGCGCGGGGTCGATGTCCATGTCAGCGAAGGCGAGATCGTCGCGATCCTCGGCGGCTCCGGCTGCGGCAAGATGACGCTGCTGCGGCTGATCGCCGGGCTGGACGAGGCGAGTGCCGGGACGATCGCGGTGACGGGGGAGAACACGGTGATCAGCGCGGTGTTCCAGGAGCCTCGGCTGCTGCCGTGGCTGACCGCGGAGGCGAACATCGCGTTCGGCGGGCGGCGTCTGGGTGCGGCGGAGCGGCGGGACCGGACGGAGGCGCTGCTGCGGCGCATCGGCCTGGCCGGCTACGGCAAGCGCTGGCCGCGCGAGTTGTCGGGCGGCCAGCAGCAGCGCGTCGCCATCGCGAGGGCGTTGATCGGCCACCCCGGCGTGCTGCTGCTGGATGAGCCGTTCTCGGCGCTGGACACCTTCACCCGGGCCAGCCTGCACGACCTGCTGCTGGACCTGTGGCGAGAGTTGCAGCCGACGGTGCTGATGGTGACGCACGACATCGAGGAAGCCGTGGTGCTGGCCGACAGGATCGTCGTGATGCGGCCGCATCCGGGCCAGGTGCAGCAGACGCTGCGCGTCGGCCTGCCGCGCCCGCGCGACCGGCTGGCGCCGGAGTTCGATCTGCTCAAGCGTACGGCGCTGCGGGCGGTCAACCGGTCGCTGGCGCCGCTGCCGGAGACGCATCGGGCCGGGCCGGGGGTTTCACCCTGGCTGTGATCATTCACGAAAACGACGTATCATCAGGCAGGTGCGCGTCCTGACCGCGGGTTGCCGGCACCGGCAGGCCATCTTGCAACCCGCCGGGAAATGGTGAGTCTCCGGAGTCTGTCATGCGACCTGTTGCGGCCTGTTAATGCGTAATCAGCGCCGGATCCGGGGCGAGCGTCACCGGAACGGCGCCAGGGCGGTCAACCCAGTTCTTGCCAATATTGTTCTCGGTGTAGCTGTCCGCCGACTCCGGCAGGACGGTCGCGTTCCAGGTGTCCCATTCGGCGGTCAGGCGATCATAGATATCCTTCCGGCGGTCCTTCAGATTGGCCCGCTCCATCGGATCGTCAACGACGTTGAAAAGGAAGGTGTTGTCGAGCACCTTCAGATACTTCCAATCGCCGACACGCGCCGCACGCTGCCAGAGCGATTTGTAGCGCCAGAACAGCTTGCGTTCGACTGGCGCCGCGCCATCGGCCAGTTGCGGCAACAGGCTGATCCCGTCCGGCGGATAGGCCGGGTCCGGCGCTGTCCCGGCGGAGGCGAGCAGGGTGGGCATCCAATCCATGTTGGCGGTGACCTGCTGGCTGACCAGGCCTGCCGGAATCCGCGCCGGCCAACTGATCAGCGCCGGCACCCGCAGCCCGCCCTCCAGCAATTCCTCCTTGCGGCCGTTGAACGGCCAGGTATCGGCAAAGCGCTCGCCGCCATTGTCCGACGTGAAGATGACAATCGTGTCGCGCTCCAACCCGTGCGCCTGCAGCGCGTCGAGCACCCGGCCGACCTGCCTGTCGAGTTCGAGAATGATCGCACGATAGGCGGCCTGCGACCCGCCATCATAATGGCGAATGCTCTGGCCGATCAGGCGCTCCGACTCCGCCTGGTCATTCGGCCCCTCCCACGGCCAGTGTGGCGCGCTGAAATGCAGGCTGAGGAGGAAGGGCTGCTTGCCGGCAGCATAGCCATCGATGACCTGCACCGCGCGGTCGCCGAGCAACGTGGTCATGTAGCCGGTCTTTTCCACCGGCACGTCCTCTTCCCACAGATCGGGCCGGCCGTCGGTCGTCGTGTGGCGGAAATAATCGACCGCGCCGCTGCGATAGCCGAAAAAATGATCGTAACCGCTTTTCAGCGGGCTGAAGTCCGGCAGGCTGCCGAGATGCCATTTGCCGACCAACGTGGTGGCGTAACCGGCCTGCTTCAGCAGCGACGGCAGGGTCGGGTGCCCCGGCGGCAGGCCGATATTGGGCTTGCTGATCGGCGGTGCAATCGGCTCCTCCAGCCCCACCGGCAGGCGCGCCTGATAGCGCCCGGTGATGATCGCCACGCGCGAAGCGGTGCAGACCGGCGAGTTCGAATAGGCCTGAGTGAAGCGCGCGCCCTGCCTGGCGATGCGGTCGATATTCAGCGTTTCGAAATCGCGCCGGCCATTGCTGGAGATATCGGCATATCCCATGTCGTCGGCGACGATGAAGACGATGTTCGGCCGTGCCGTCTGAGCCTCGGCCGGCGGTACCATCGCGCCAGCCACGGCCGTTGCGGCGCCGGTGGTGGCAACGGTCTGCAAAACCCGCCGCCGGGTCAATGAGTTGGCCATGGTCTACGTCCTTGCTGTTCATTTCTGCGACACTAAAGAGTGTCCGGCAGACGAGACTTAAAGTCCCAGATTTCCTCGCAATGTTTCGTGCTCATACTCGCGGTGGAAAATACCCCGTCGCTGCAGTTCCGGTATGAGGTGGCCGGTCAGTGCCTCGAAACCCCAGTCGTAGCGCAGGACGAACGCGAGAAAGTTGAAACCGTCCGCCGCCCCGTGCTCATAGCGCTCCTGCAGTTGGTCGGCGATATTCTCGACCGAGCCGATGGGGAACCAGTGCCCGGCGGCGCTGTAGTGATAGACGATCAGATCTCTCGCGGTACGTACCTTGCCGGTTTCGATGAGTGTGCGGAACACCTCATAGCGCGACTGGCGGCCCTGCACGGACGCAACCTCGGGCAGGTCCTCCAGACGGATGGGCGCTTCGAGGTCGACGTCTTCGAAGTCGATGCCCGCAAACTGGCCGGCCAGCGCGCGGCGCCCCTCGTCGAAATCGATATCGTCGACAATCTTGCGCCAGGACCGCTGGGCTTCCTCGTCCGTGGAGCCGATCACCGGCGCCACCCCGGGCAGGATCTTGACGGCGTCGGGCGACCGTCCGGCCGCCCGTGCGCGTTCTTTGAAATCGGCATACAGGGCAGCGGACGGTGCCAGCTCCATGAGGCCGGTGGTGAAGATCACGTCGGCGACCCGGGCGCCGAGCCCGCGGCCGGCTTCGGAGGATCCAGCCTGTGCCAGAATGGGCTTGTCCTGCGGGCTGCGCGAGATGTTGAGCGGTCCGCGAACGGAATAGTTGCGGCCGCTCCAGTCGATGCGGTGCACCTTGGCGGGATCCACCGTCTGCTGGTTCCGCTCGTCACGGCCAACCGCATCGGGTTCCCAACTGGTCCAGAGCGCCTGCACGACGGCGGCGAATTCCGCCCCAAGGGCGTAACGGTCGTCGTGGCCGGGCAGGCTCTTGCCGAAATTCTGTTCGCCCGCCGACGAAGTCACCAGATTCCATCCGGCCCGTCCCCTGGAAATATGATCCAGTGAGAGGATTTGCCGTGCCACGTTGTAGGGCTCGGTAAACGTGGTCGAGACCGACGCGATGAGACCGATACGCGAGGTATGCGCCGCGACCGCGCTCAGCAGCGTCACCGGCTCCAGCGATGGGCGCGGTGCGGTCTCGCTTGTCGCGACCGTATCGGCCAGGAAGATCGTATGGATTTTGGCCTGTTCGGCCTGGCGCGCCTGCTGAATAAAGACATCGATGTCGAGCAGGTTTTCCCCCGCGCTCCGGTCGCCCGCCTTACGTGCCGCGCCGGCCGAGCCGAGGAGCTGACCAAGCACAAGACCCGGGCCGCGCTCGCTGATGCGGTTTCCCCATTTTTCACTCATGAGAGTCGCTATGCCAGGACATCGGCACAGACGCGGCTTGCGAATTTGCCGGCATCCACACTCGGTTTGATAACGCCCACCGACTTCAGGTCATCGACGTAGAAGGCGATCTCCTCCACGAACGGGCGCTGCACCGGATGATGATCGCTGGTGACGGAATCCAGCATCTTGGCCAGGTCTTCGGGCCGCTGCTTCGGCGCAAACGGGGCGTAGATCGCACCGGACTCGGCCTGATGTTCGCTGGCCCATTGCGCCGCTTCGATTACGGCACGGGTGAGAGCCGCAGCCACCGGGCGGTCGCTGCGGATCAGGCTGCCACGGATGCCGAGAACGCAGCAGGACAGGTTCTCGTAGCCGTTCTCGAGATTGTTGGTGACCTCGATCAGGTTGTTGTTGCGCTTAAGGATAAAGGCCAGCGGATCGCTGGTGCTGAGCGCGTCGATCTCACCCTTTTGCAGCGCCTCACCAAGCATGTCGGGCGGAAATTGCTTCCACTCCACGTCGTTGTCCGGATCGATGCCGTGCTTTTTTAATACGATCGAGAAAAAGTTCTTGTCCACCCCGGAGACGTCGCCGACACCCAGTCGCTTCTTGCGCAGATCGGTGATCCCTTTCAGACCGGAGTCGGAGCCTGCAAGAATATGCATGCAGCCGCCATGCGTGCCGGCTGTCAGCTTGACATCGAACCCTTGTTCCAGAGGCTTCAGCCAGCGCAGGATCATGCCGACACCGGCGTCGGCCTTGCCCGTGGAGATCGCCTCCAGCAAAAGATCCGTTGAACCCGCCCAGTTGACGAACTCGACGTCGAGGTTGTGCTTGGTAAAGAAGCCTTTTTTGTCGGCGACCGGAATGGCTATCATGCAAAGTGCGGTCGGCATCCAGGCCAGCGTCACCTTGCGCGGTGGCCCTTCGAGCCGAGGCGTGTCCTGAGCCAGGACCCGCATGGCGGGTGGCACCATGCCAGCCAGCGAAAGGGCCGAAAGCAGATGCCGCCGCGACACACCGAACGTTGATTGGATCATGACGGGCTCCATCGGTCCGTGAGGGTGGAATACATATTCACCCGCCCCACAAGGGTGGTCAATAGGTAAGTAACAATGTGCGTGTGTGTAATCTGCATAAGGCGCGGGCGAACGCGCTTATCCCGCGCGGACCGGGCGGCGCAGCAGCGCCAGCCGCTTGCCGCGCAGATCGGCCGCGGACTCGATGGCGGAACCGGGCAGGGCGAGTAGCCGGCTGTTGTGCTCGGTCCAGGTCAGGCCGATCACCTGCACGTTGCGCGATGGAGCGCTACCATATCGGCGGAATGTTGCCACCCTCGCGAAACAGCCGCGGCTGGCTCTGATCGTAATGCGCCTCGCGCACCCAGCGATCGGCATGCGCGCGTATGTTGTTCAGCGTCGCATCGCACTCTCCGGCGAGGCGCCGATCGGCGTCGATCTCTATTCCAACTCTTGACCACGTGTTTGAACGATTTATACGCTGATCTCCAGAGAAATGCATGGCAAGCGGAAGCTTGCCGGTCGGCCCGCTCGTCCGGCCCCATCCACCACCATAGGACCCTCCCATGGCCGCGCCGAGACGCCTGCATCTGAACCTCAATTTTCTCTCGGCCGGCAGCCATGCGGCGGCGTGGCTCTGGCCTGGCAACCGGCCCGGCGCCTTCGTCGACCCCACCTACCTGATGGAAACCGCACGCCTCGCCGAGCGAGGCACGTTTGACGCGGTGTTTCTCGCCGATCATCCCAGCATGCCCGCGCGTTCGGATCTCCGCCCGTTCCAGGCGCTGGAGCCGAGCATCGTTCTGACCGCGATCGCCGGCGCGACCAGCCATATCGGCCTGATCGGAACAATCTCCTCCAGTTACAACGCGCCCTGGAACATTGCCCGGCGCTTCGCCTCGCTGGACATCATCAGCGGCGGCCGGGCGGGCATCAACATCGTTACTACAGCCGATCGGACCGCGGCGTTCAATTTCGGGTCGGAGGCGGCGGCCGACCATGCCACCCGCTATGACCGGGCCGTCGAGTTCACCGATGTCCTCAAAGCCCTGTGGAACAGTTGGCAGGATGACGCGCTGGTCGGGGACAAGGCGACCGGCGTCTTCATCGACCGCGCCCGGGTCAACCCGGCCCATCACCACGGGCGCTATTTCCAGGTGCAGGGAGCGCTGAACGTGCCACGCTCCCGCCAGGGGCATCCCGTCATCCTCCAGGCCGGCGGATCGGAAGACGGGCTGGAGCTGGCGGCACGCCATGCCGAAGCGGTGTTCACCGCCGCGCATACGCCCGAGGATTCGCTGACCTATGCGCACCGGCTGCGGGCGCGCGCCGAGGCGCTGGGACGCCCGCCGGGTTCCGTGCTGGTGCTGCCCGGACTTGTCACCATCATCGGCGAAACCGAGACCGAGGCCCAGCGGCGGGAGGAGGCGCTGAACGCGCTCACATCGACCGAACAAGGCGTCACCTGGATCAGCGGCCTGCTGCAAATCGACGCCTCGCGCTACGATCTGGATTCCCCGCTGCCGGACGATCTGGCCGTGCCGGCGGACGGCATGACGACGTTTGCCAGCGGCGCACTGACCAAGGCCCGGCGTCAGAAACTCACCTTGCGCCAGCTCATCCGGTCGCAGGCTGGCGGCGGCAGCAACCACCGCGCCATCGTCGGCACGCCCGAGCAGATCGCCGCATCGATCGAGACCTGGTTCCGC
>Ga0326728_10010010_pt1 | contig 22410 bp, 15 predicted proteins | sample MB3enrmetagenome_FD_207602 | JGI IMG/M metagenome (GOLD analysis project Ga0326728, IMG submission 207602) | Lab enriched peat soil microbial communities from McLean, Ithaca, NY, United States - MB31MN | ecosystem: Environmental > Terrestrial > Soil > Wetlands > Peat | place: USA: New York... | reverse complement strand
GTGCGCACAAAGCATCTCGAGAACTCTCGCATCCATTTCCGTACTCATGATGGCCACGCCCGCCACCCGCATGCCAATCATGCGGCGAACGGTGGAAACCAAGTCCGCCGGGGCAAACTGCGTCGAGGCCAGGGAGACTTCGTAGCCGCGCGCCTGTGCTTCCCCACGAATCGCCTGCGCGACTTCGCCGAAAAAGGGATTGACGATGTCGGAAACAATCAGCCCAAACACTCGCGTGCTGCCGCGCGCCAGATTGCTCGCATAGAAGTTGGGCTGGTAGTGGAGCTTCTTAATGGCCGCTTCCACGCGCCGCCGCGTTCCGGATTCCACCGTGTCGCGGCCATTGACGACGGCGGAAACCGTGGCCGTCGATACTCCGGCCAGCTTTGCCACGTCGTAGATTTTCGCCAAGGTCTTTGTTCCTCGCCGACTCAGGTTTGGCCATTATAAGCGGGCCTAGCCCAAGAATGCAAGCATCTGGTGGAAAAATAAATAAGCGCTTAGCAAGACATTATGACGCACCCTGACCGTTCCGTAGCGTTCCTCAGAAATGCGTCATATGCGCATTGCTAGTGGATGTTTGAGGCATGCCAAGCACCCGGATTTTTGTACTTGACAAATAAAATCGACGTGGATAAACTCGGCAGAATTGAAGCGCTTAGAGTACAGAGCGAGTTGTTAGGTGGTCAGTTCTTTAGGAGCAAGACGATGTGCTCGGGCGTGAGTTTGAAGCCTGAACCGTTCATGCTTTTGCTCGGGTCGGTTGACCTGATGGGCATCTGAGGTCCCTCGTGTTTTTAGCATCGCACAGAGTTCCCTTTCGCTACCTATGCGCGTGTCTGCTTTTGATGCTTGGGCCGCCCATCGAGAGGCTCGCCGCCTCGTCAGACGACGCCCAGCATAACCAGGTACAGTGGGCTCCGGAGATAAAGCGGGCCTTGGCGGGTGCGGATGCCCCTCAACAGATTCTGGCCCTCCTCACGGATAATCGATGGGCCGACGCTGAGGCTGAACTGAATGTCCTTGCGACGTCCGGTCTGCACGACCCTGAACTGGCGACCCTCCAAGGGGTCTTATCGCTTCTGCAAGGGCATCTACCGCAGGCGCAGCAATCTTTTGAGCGCGCGCTCGCATTGGCGCCCGGATTCGAGGTCGCTCGCCGAAACCTAGCCATAACGTTTTGGCACGAGCACCACAATGGGGAAGCTGTCAAGTTGCTCAGACTCTTTCACGACAAGAACCCCGATGACGCCCTCGGCAACCTCTATTTGGGGCAAGCTGAATTCTCTGAGCATGATTGCTCCGCAGCCGTGAAATCGTTTCATCAAGCGGGCGATCTTCTGCCTTCGTGGCCCGCGGCGATGTTCATGTATGCGGTGTGCGATTCGCAGCTTGGGAATCGAGACGAGGCTGTGGGATTGCTCAAGCGAATGGGCACACACCCTCATTTACCACCCCAGAGCGTGTTTCAGTTTGCGCTGCAGGCCGAGAGAGAGGGCCAGCATCTTGTGGCGTTCGCCGCGCTTCGATTGCTTCCGGATGACTATCCGGACCCCTACCTCCACGCCTACGACACGGCCTTGGCGGCCTCCGAGGCGGGCGATTACGACGCGGCAATTTCCGGCCTCCATCAGCTCGGTGAGAGCGGCAAGTCAACGCCAGAGTCACTCAACCTTCTGGGAAACGCCCTCCAGAACGCGGGCTTCGCCGAGAAGAAACCGCAACTTGTTCAAGAAGCTTATAACGCTTATCGACAGGGGATCTACCAGGACCCGCACTATCTGGGCAACTTCCTTGACATCGCGCTCCTTGCTATGAAACTGACCGACTTCAATTTAGCCCAGCAGCTTCTAACCCAGGGAGTAAATCAAAATCCCCAAGCCGGCCAACTGCTTCTCGAGCGAGGGACAGCGTACGAGTTTGGCGGCCAGAAGGACCTTGCTGCCGCGGACTATGTCCGCGCCCAGCAAGTTAATCCGGCCGACCCGCTGCCGTACGCGTTTGAGGGCCTTCTGAAGATGCAGCATGGCAATTACCAGGAAGCTGTTTCGGCGCTCGAGAAGGGTATCAAACAAAGCCGCAAGCCCGAGGTCTGGCTCTACTACCTCCTGGGCCGCGCTCTGCAGCAAAGCGGCGACACGACGGCCACGGCTCAAGCCCAAACTCGCGAAGCGCTCAAGGAAGCGATCCGGCTCGATCCTCACTTCACGGATGCTTATGGGCTTGCCGGGCTCGTGTATCTGAAATCCGGCGATTATGAACAAGCCGCACATTTCCTCCAGATGGCTCACCGGCTGGATCCCAATAACTCCGACTACGTTTACAAGCTGGCAATGGCCGAAAAGCTCAAGGGGGATCCGAATTCGGCGGCGAAGTATCTGAAAACCTTCCAAGAGCTTAAAGCGGCCAACGATCCAGCCAGGGTACGCGAGTACTACATGAGGATCCTGGTCGCCCGGCAATCCACCCCAGCCTCTCAAGAAGCGGCTGGCTCTAACGATCGGTAATGGTTAGCTGCATTTGCTGAAGACTTGGTTATTCGCGGCGGGTCAAGAGACAACGAGATAAGGAGATGACGATGACTTTAATGCCAACGAAAGAATGGAACTGGATTACCAGGGTGCTTCCTCCCCTGCCGGCGAAATCCCTCGAGGCCAGAGCCGGGAAGAATTTGACAACGCTCTTCACCGTTGCATGTTTTCTGGGTGTCGTGCTGCTGACGTTCGTGCCGAGCGGACTCGCGCAATCGAGTGTCAGTGCCGGCCTCTCGGGAACAGTGACGGACCCGTCCGGGGGCGCTGTACCAGGGGCGCGTGTGTCGGCGACGAACGCCGCAACAAATGTGGCGACTGCCGCAACCACGGACTCACGGGGCTTTTATTCCTTTCCCTCCCTCCAGCTTGGAGACTACGTCGTAAAAGTCGAGAAAGAGGGCTTTGAGACGCTCATTCAAAGCAACGTGACGCTGCACGCGGGAGTTATGCAGCAGCTCTCGGTTGAGTTGAAAGTCGGCAGCCTCTCTCAGGAGGTGACCGTAACCGGGGCGCCCCCTGCTCTTGACACCAACTCGGCAAGCCTGGCGCAACTTATTCCTACCCAGGCCATTACGTCCCTGCCGCTGCTGGGGCTCCTTCCCTACGACCTGCTCGGAGTCGCTCCGGGAGTAACCGGCACTGGGACGCTGGGGGGGACTGCCAACACCACCAACGACGTGATCGCCAACGGGCAGTACCTCAACATTAACGCCGGAGGCCGCAGCTACGAATCCAACCTCTTCAACATCAACGGAAGCAACACCACGGACTCGCCCGTGGGGGGCAGTGCCGCAGCCGGGGTTCTGCCGGATGCGCTCGCGGAGATGCGTGTTTCGACGAACGACTATGACGCGCAATACGGCGGCCAGGCGGGAATGATCGTTAATTCCTCAACCAAGACTGGCGCCAACCAACTCCACGGCGACGCCTTCGAGTATCACATGGACAGCGCGTTGTCTTCGCGCAACGTGTTTCAAAGTAGCCCCAGCTCACTCTACCCCTGGCGCCGGAACGAGTTCGGAGGCACGATCGGAGGAGCCATCCTGAAGGATCGCCTTTTCTTCTTCGGATCCATTGACGTCCTCAAGACCAACGGTGCTTCCTCGGGCCTTTACAATTTCGAGACCCCGGCATTTGCCAGTTTCGTAGAAACGAACTTCCCTAATAGCATCGCTGCCGGCTTACTGAAGAACTACACCCCCGCGACGGGGGTGGGTGGCTCGGCGATTCCTCTTTCCAACCTCCAAACGCTTTCTCAGTACTACTCGTTTGCCCCCGGGTATTACTTCCCCACTCTTTCGTCGGCGGAGGCGTTGGGTTTCTCCGCGGACCTGCCAGTCATGGGAACGGGCGTCTGGACGCCGAAAGGTACTCGCCATGGGTACAATTTCAGCGTGCGGCCAGATTATTACTTCAATCAGCAGAAAGATCACCTCTTCTATTTCCTACAGCGCTCCGATGACGTACGGGCCAATGAGGATCCTCGCCCCGCTTTTGAAGGGACCGGAACGTACTTTACGGACGCAATGAACCTGAACGAGATCCATACCTTCAGCCCGAACCTCATCAACGAATCGGTCCTTGGCTACTACCGGACGTTTGGTGGCGAAACCGCTCCGGCCTCCGCGCTCAATATTCCCGGCGTTGCGGTGGGGGGGATCGACGGCTGGAATGGCGGCGGGTATCCCTTTGTGCCCGCTAACTATGTGCAAAATGTGACCAACTGGAATGACATGCTCACCCTGATGAAGGGGTCGCACACTCTAAAAATGGGCTACGGCATTCGCCGCTGGGAAGACAATGCCAATTTCACCGGCCCCTACACACTTCCCTACTACTACATGGCGAACCTCGTCGATTTCTCGCAGGATGTGCCCTACCAATCCACGGAGCAGGGAGTCGACCCGCAGACAGGCCAACCCACAAGCCAGGTTCGGGGTTATCGAGCCACTGAAAATGACCTCTTCCTCAATGATAGCTGGAAGGTGAAGTCGAATTTGACGATAAGCCTCGGCCTGCGCTGGGATTATTTTGGGAATCCCAGAGAAGCAACGGGTAAACAAGAAAACTTCATCCTGGGAAGCGGCTCCAGCTTGGCGCAAGAGGTTGCGAACGGCAGTGCCCAAGTTGTTCCTGTACTATACCACAATGCCCGGCATGACAATTTCTCTCCCCGAATCGGTTTTTCATGGAATCCCGCATTTGCCAAGAAGCTCGTGTTGCGCGGCGGGTTCGGCACATTTTATGACCGCCCCAGCAACCAGATTTACACGAACAACCGCGCCAACATGCCATTGTTCGCTGTGCCGACCTTCGGAGTGCCCACGGGAACGTCCGTCACCTACGGCCTGTGCAAGGCGACCACCACGTACAACGTGAGTTGCCCGGAGAACCCCCTCCTGAGCGAAGTCAAGGTAAACAGTGTGGGGGGGCTCGAAGTGCCCATCGGCGGCGTCGAAACTCTTATCCCGACGACGCAATATGGGACGTCGGCGCAATTTCCTGTTGCCTATAGCGAGAATTGGAACCTGGGAGTCCAGTACTCGTTCACTCCCAGCTTGGTGGGTGAGGTTGACTACATCGCGGACGTGTCGCGACATAACTACATGAGTACCGACGTCAATCGCGTTGATGGAGATAACGTCCACGGACTGCTCGAGCGTCCCAACCCTAATTTCGCCGATATCGAGTTCTCTCAGCCTATAGCCAACAGCAATTTCAACGCCCTCTCTGTGGGCCTGCGCAGGAACGCCTCGCATGGAGTCATTTTGGCTGCCTACTATACGTGGTCCCATGCGCTTGACTATTGTTCCAATTATCTCGAGGGAGCTTGCGCCATCCCTGACATCTCGAACATCCGTGCCAACTACGGCCCCTCGGATTTCGACGTTCATAGTCACTTCGCTGCGTACGCAACTTGGGCGGTGCCTGTCGTCTTTAGCTCCAACGCAGCGTTGAGTCGTGTGGTGAGTCATTGGACGTTGAGCCCCGTCATCACGCTTCAATCGGGCATGCCGTTCTCCGTGACTTGCAACGGCGGCTATACAGCAGGGTGCGATTACAACCTTGACGGTTACGGCACCGACCGTCCGAACGTGGTGGGACCCGTTCACTTCGCGTCGAACTATCCCAATCGGCATAGCTTCGAGACGGGAATCTTCCAGTCCGGTCCGGGGCAGTTTGGGACCCAGTTCTATGCCCCGAGCGGAGTTCAGGAAGGAAACTTGGCTCGCAACTCGTTCCGTGGTCCCGGTCTTGCAGACATTGACTTTGCGCTCAGCCGCCGCTTCCGTATGAGCGAGAGATTTGGGCTGGAGCTCGGAGGGCAAGCATTCAACCTGTTCAATCGCGTTAACCTCGGCGGACCGGATGGCGGCATGGTAGATCCAACGTTCGGCTTGTCAACCGGCATCCTCGGTAATCCGCGAACATTCCAGGTCTATGCTAAGGTGCACTTTTAGTGAAGCTGTCTGAGCGTTTGAAGCTTACGTTCTGAAGTTCCCATCGGCACGCTCCTCCAACTCACTCGGCCCTCCCGGTTCATCCGGGAGGGCCGGCTTCTCCAACGGCCAAGGAGTACGGCCTTGTGTTTGGACTCTGTAGCACCAGTTCACGGGATTTTGTTATTTTTCTTCTCCGTATTCTCTGTGTTGAGGCTTTAAAGGCACAGAGGACACGGCGAAGTTTGTTTTGGTTGCGGCTCTGCCGCCCTGTGTCCCAAAAGCTTTAACACAGTCTGTCATGTCGCTCCGCGGGTGTCGCGAAGTGACATGATAGACTGTGTTTAGGTTCCTCTGACCGCAGAGCTCACAGAGACACTCCTGGCACATGGAAAAATCATCGCGCGCCGACCAGGATTGCAAACATCACTAACGGGACGAATCGCCATGAATCGACGTGAATTCTCCAAGAAAATGACGGTGGCCGGGGTTATAGGCCGGACTCTATTGCACCCACCGGACGGCAACGCGGCTGCGACTGCCGGGGAACATAACGTGGGGGCGAGCGACGCGCGTCCCGAGGCCGAGCGCCGTTCGGCCCTAGAAGCGAAAACCTCCACCGCAGCGGCCGGTCAATTTCCTCCCGGCGTCTACACGCCGTTTGGTTATCTGGATAATCCGTATCACACGTGGGATCTGCATCCCAGCGGCGTTCTGCGCTCGGTGCCTCCCCTCGGGATGGGTTTGTACTACCCCACGGGACCCGGCGGTTATTTCGACTACAAGAAGAATTCCGTCTATCGCGCCATACTTCGCTTGGGCTTTCGGGTTGGCGACAGCGTTTTGTTTGAGGAAGGCGACTTCCGCGCCGCCGGCATCGTGCTCGGCGCGTCGCACCATTCCAAGAACCTCCTGAGGTTGGATTTTGCTGTCTCAGACCTGTCCATCTCCGTGAGTTTCTTCCTGGTGGATGAGAACACTCTCGCTAGTAAAGTGTCGCTGCGGAACGGCAGCGACTCGACTCAGGACGTTCACGTCTTTGCTGCGCAGCGCATGGAGCTTGGTGAATCCTCTTGGTGGGGACGGGACGGGATCGCGGGCTCCTTCGACGAGCACGAGCGGCTCTCCACGCTCCGATCATTTGCAGCCGGACCGGTTTTTGCTCTCAAGGTGGATCATCGCGTGGACTCGCACCTGGTCTCTAAGGACGACGCTGCCTTGAAGACTTGGATGGCAGGGAAGGGAACCGCCACATCTGCCGCGACGGCCTACTACCCGGATGCCCTCAACTCGGCCTTGGGCTTTGAGGCTAGCATCCCTCCAGGCGCGAAATGGACGGCCCAGGTCCTGCTCAGCCGTGCGGTGAATGAGCGTTTCGCCAAACGGGAAATCAGCGTGTCCGCGCCTCGTGCCGAGTCTCTCTACGCGGAAAAAATGGCCGAAGACGATCGATTCTGGAGCCGGGCTCCGAGCCTGGACGGCGATTTTCCTGAGCATTGGAAGCGCGCCTGGGTTTATGACTTCGAGACATTGCGGATGATCGTCAGACGACCCATAGGGGTGTACAAACATCTTTGGGACGCGATGCAAATCCAGGCGCCCCGCAACGTCCTCGCCGAGACCTCCATCGACATGTGGGCCTTGAGCTACGCCGACCCCGAGACAGCTCGAGCTGTGATGCTGGGCCAGTTCCAAGACGCGGTGGAAGCCAACGTCCCTTGCATGCGCGAGGACGGAACCATGAATATGGTGGCGGCGGACGGCAGCGAGTGTGGAACTTCCCTGCAATGGTGTTATCCGTTCTATTGTCTGGAGTCCGTTCTGCTCCGCACGGATGACCAGACTTGGCTGGCAAATCTCTATCCGTATCTCGCCGCCCATCTTGAATGGATGCTCGAGAACCGCACGGACCCTCAGCAGTGGATCGTCGCGAAGTGCAGTTGGGAATCGGGAATGGACGCGTCGGGCCGATTTCTAATCCAGCAGCCCACCGGGGGAGAGTTGATCGACTTCATACGTGTTGCTGAGCTCCAGGCCGCGATGGCGCATGCCGCACGCACCATGGGGGCATACGCGAAGCTTTTAGGTCGCCCCGGCGAGATTCCCCGTTGGCAGGCGCTATCCTCCCGATATGCGGACAAGACCCGCGAGCTCTTCTACGAGGATTGGTTTTATGACGTGGATAGCCGTTCGGGTAAGCGTATCGTGATTCCGGGTCATCGAGAAGTGACGCAGATGGCGCCCATCATGTGTGGCGTTGCCACCCCCGAGCAGATCCAGGCCATGACGCCCGCGATGCTCGAATATGCTCCCCAGCAGGACTACTGGCTGGAGTGGCCCTCTCTGGTCCTGCCTTATGCGGAGTCGATGTGGCGAGCGGGCCAGCGCCAGCCGCTCGCGCAAGTCCTCTTTGAAATCGTGGACCGCGCCTACCGCTCAATGGATCGCCGCGAACTCGACCCGGATAAGAGACTCGGCTGGCCGGGTGTGAGTTGTGAATACTGGGGCCAAAAAGGAGCGGCGGGCGGGGAGGGTTATGGTTGGGGCGCCACTCTGCCCGCACACATTATTCGCAATCTTTTTGGCTTTCGCGAGCTCGAGTGGAGCGAGGGGGAACATTTTGAACTTGGCCCGAATATTCCCGAAAACCTTGCGGGTGAAGGAAAATCGTTCCTGCTCCGCAACGCGCATTTCCGCCGCCGACGGTTTGACCTGCGATATAACCAGGCAGCCAAAGAAGAGTTCGATACAAGTTTGACGGTGGCGGAGAAGGCTCAAGGGATTCGAGTCACGGACGAAGCCGGGCGCGAGTTGCCTGTGCAATGGGCCGGCAACGCCGCTACCTTCAGGTTGAAGAACCACGCGTTGTATCGACTTCACTTCGTAGCATAAGAAACAAGCGCCTTTTATGCAGGTAGGGTGAGAACCATGAGTACTTTTCTCCCACACCATTCTCTTCCGAAGTCCTCGGTGTGCCTGGAAATGCGAATCGCCGCTTCTTCCATGGTCCGGGAATCAACAATTGGAACCTCGCGCTCCACAAAACTACGCATATCAGCGAGCGAACGTCTGTCGAATTCCGGGCTGAATTTTTCAATCTCTTTGACCATGCTCAATTTCTAAACCCGTCCAGCGACTTCGCCTCACCTTCGTTCGGCATAATCGAGGGAGCAAGCGATCCGCGCATCGGACAAATGGCTCTTACGCTATACTTCTGAGTGTGGAAGAAGACTCTCGAGCTTGGAAACTGCTCACGACGCGGCGCCCGTTTCGCGGGATACCCATGCGCGGATTCCTGCGGACTGCCGCTGCTTGCGGCATGCTCGCGCTCACTCTTCAGCTTGGGGCTCTTTCGAGTGCAGCGCCTGCGGGGGCCCAATCCTCCCCGCCGGCAGAGGTTGCGCGCGAGCACAACCGTAAAGGCGTCGAGCTTGCCCGCCAAGGAGATCAGCTCGCGGCGATCAGGGAATTCCGCGAGGCTATACGGCTACAACCTCGCCATGCTGACGCTTACTACAATCTCGCCATTTCCCTGGACCAAATAGGCGATCTTGATCAGGCGATGACGTCCTTCCGCACAGCGGTGCGTCTGCAGCCTGGATCAGCGCAAATCCGCCTGGGACTTGGCCTCGCTCTTATGAAGGGCTACGATCTCACTGCTGCTATCGCGGAACTGCAACAAGCCGTCAGGCTGGCGCCTAATCTTGCTGACGCCCACTACACGCTGGGACTGGCGCTCGGCCAGAAAAACGATCTGGCCGCAGCTGCCCAAGAGTTCCGCGAGGCCATCCGGCTCCGTCCGGATTTTGCTCAGGCCCACTTGCGCTTGGCTATTGCGCTCCGCCGACAAGAGAAAATGGATGAAGCGTTGACCGAATTTCGCGCGGCCGTTCGATATGCATCTACCGACCCTGAAGCACACTTCCGACTGGGACTTGCTTTGCGTTCCCAAGGGAACCTTGACGAGGCGCTGGCGGAGTTTCAGAAAGCGATCGAGCTTAAGCCGGACTACGAAGAGGCGCGGTACAATCGTGCGATGATCTTGCGCCAGAAGGGCCAGGGTGCAGCCGCGGGCACGGAAATGCATGGACTAGCGGACCTCGGCCAGTTCCGCAAGGACCTTTCCCAGTCCAAACTCCTGACCATCAACGCCTCTGAGCACTTGAAAGTGCGGAATCCCGATGCGGCTCTCGCCGACGCCCAGGCAGCGCTGAATCTCTGGAAGGAGAACCCCGTTGCCTACTACCTCATGGGACTTGCCCTGGAACAAAAGGGCGACCCTTCCCAGGCCAGGGTGCGCTATGAAAAGGCCATTGAACTGAAACCTGATTACGCGGAGGCGCTGAATAGTCTGGGCTTGCTCCGCTGGCAAATGGGAGATCGCGTCGGTGCTATCGGAGAATTCGATAAGGCCGTGGCACTCGCGCCCGACTATCCCGATGGCCACTACAACCGGGGTTTGGCCGCCGCTCAGGTCGGGGAGACGGATCGCGCCATCGCAGAATTCCATAAGGCTCTTGATCTAAAACCGGACTACCTCGAGGCCCTCCTTAATCTGGGGCTGGCGTTGCTACACAACGGAGACGTCCAGGCCGCTGTACTCCAGTTCAGACAGGCCGTTCGTATACGGCCGGACTTTGCCGAAGCGCACAACGATCTCGGCCTGGCATTGTTCGAAACGAAGGAACTCGACAAGGCAAGCCGGGAGTTCCACGAATCGATTCGCCTCAAGCCGGACTACGCGGCGGCTCATTACAACCTGGCTCTTGTTCTGCAAAGCCAAGGTCATTCGGACGCAGCAGGCGTCGAATTTCGTCGCGCCAACCAGCTCGATCCGACAATCCCAGTCCCCTAGGGATCAATTCGCCACGGGCGCAATCTGAATCGATCTTTAAGCTGCTTACTTGCTTACGGAGAACCTGTAAACCGTGCTCTCGCGAAAGGTCTCGCCGGGCTTGAGCACGGTCGACGGAAAGCTGGGCTTGTTCGGAGAATCCGGAAAATGTTGCGTCTCCAAACAGAATGCGGAGCGGCGGCCGTATGATTTACCGCTCTTTCCGTGAACGCTGCCATCCAGGAAATTGCCCGTATAGAATTGCAGCCCCGGTTGAGTCGTGAGCACCTCCAGTACACGCCCCGACTCAGCATCGGTGACTCGAGCGGCGAGGCTGAGGCCAGCGCCAGAGCGGCTCAAGACGAGGTTATGGTCATATCCTTTGCCAAATCTGATTTGCTCTTCGTCCGCATCAATCCGTGCCCCGATCAAGGCCGGTTTTCGGAAATCGAAAGGAGTACTGTCGACCTTGCGAAGCTCGCCCGTCGGAATCAGCGTGCTATCAATAGGAGTGAAGCGGTCGGCGTTGATCATGATTTTGTGCTTGAGGATGTCGCCCTCGCCTTCCCTGGCAAGATTGAAGTAGGAGTGGTTCGTGAGGTTCACGACCGTGTCTTTGTCGGTTGTAGCTGTGTAATCTATTCTGAGCGCATTATCATCTGTAAGTGAGTACACGACCTTAGCGCTCAGGTTACCCGGGTAGCCCTCTTCGCCATCCTTGCTGAGGTAAGTCAACTCCAGTGCCGGGTGCTCGCCGTGGATCTCGCGTGCGGTCCAAACCCGCTTGTCGAAGCCCTGAATGCCGCCGTGCAGGCTGTTTGGGCCGTTGTTAGCAGGTAATTTGTATTCCACGCCGTGCAGCTTGAACCTGGCATTCCCGATGCGGTTTGCGTAACGTCCGACGAGTGCCCCAAAATAAGGCTCCTTGCCCAGGTAACCCTCGAGATTATCGAAGCCTAGCACGACATCGCCCGGCTTGCCGTTGCGATCAGGTACCACGATTGAAACCACTATTCCGCCATAATTCGTGATGGAGACTCTCATTCCCTGGTTGTTGGTGAGAGTGTAGAGGTCAATTGTTCTTCCGTCTGCCATTCTTCCGAAGGTGCTCATGTGGATGCCGGAATTGGGTCTATCCGCTGCGCCCCCTGCAGCGCCGATGATGGCGAACGCGAAGAGCAGGTAGTAAGCGTAAGTCAGGTGTGTCATATTTTACTCCAGAGAGAGAAGATGCCTGCGATCCGTCTTGAGAATTCGGATCACTTGAAACTTGCGCAGTCCAGCATGGACAGTATACCTAAGAAATCAAACCGCGGTGATGGCGCAAGCGGCGGCGCCCTCAAGTACGGTGACGTCGGCCGCATGACGGAGACCGATACCCCGAAGCGGATCTTTGCCCTCAACACCGAGGTCAACACGGATGGGGCCTGTGCCGCGCTGGATGATTCTCTCCAGGGTCAGGATGTTCAACATCAGTTGGCGGATGGGATGAAAGTTGTCCTGCCGTCCCACGTGGGGCTGAAACGTCATGCGGCGGTCGGCAAAAAGCATGGCCCCGGCGGGGTAACCACGCTCGCTTTGCCAGAACTTTTCGTTCGCTACGCGGTACGCCATCCCGAAGTATTCGGCTGCCCACTCCGCCCCGGTTCGCTCCCATACGTTTAGCGTTGCGATCAGCACTTCATTCTGGCACCACATACACTTCAGGTATTCATATTCACCTAGGAAATGGAATTCCAGGTGGGTTCCCGGCGGAGTCTCTACGGGCCACCGGTAAGAGGGGTGGTCCACATTCACCCACTGCGAAAGCCCTCCATAGATGTAGTCCCATCCCGCATTGAGATGATGATGGATGCGCTCGGCGCAGGTATTCCAGAGCTTCTCATCCCCTCTGCGGTTCGCCTCCTCCATGACCATCCAGAGGGCTTCGATACAATGACCGAAGCGCGATTTCTGAGCCTCTTCTTTCGGCTTGGTGAAATCGAAATACAGCATCTCGGTGTTCAGGCCGATCTCCGGGTTGTAATGTCGATTCACGATGGCGTCCACGGAGCAGTCCGCGACCGCTGCGATTTCCTTATCATTCGCACGCTCGAGCATCTGGGTGGAGAGGGTGAGATTCAGAAACCATAAGCCCTGCGGCCGCACGGCGCGTCGACTGCCCCATAGATAGGGAAAATCCGCGCCCCGGTACCGGAAAGCGGGGCTATTGAACTCCCGGAAGAGTTTTTTCAGAAGGGCCAAGGCAGTTTCATGAGACTGCTCGTCGCCGCTGGCCACGGCATATTCGTGGATACCTTCGGCGAGATGGTACATGCCTTCGGTGTCGCCACTGTAGGGCCGCAGCACTTTTCCCTCCCGTGACAACTCTTCCGCCCACCAGCCGTCTTGCTGCAGTGCATACTTGAACACAAATTCCTTGGTCTTCCTCGCCACTGTAAGAAATTCGGGATCCTTTCGAAAGTGGTTGTACAGAAAACTGTAAACCCAGATGGCGCGCCCCAAAAACCAAAGGTTCTTACCGGTATTAAGGGGCGTGCCGTCATAATCGAGACTGCACATGATCCCGCCATACTCATGGTCGATCCCATGCTTGTCCCAAAAGGGCAAAACGGCTTGGAAAAGCTGATCATGAAGCCGTTGACGCAATTCCGTCAGGCTCATGCCTGCCAGCCGCAGTTCCGATGCTGCTTCGCGGCACGGTCCACTTACAGCTTGGCGGCTGCCGGGCCTTGCGCTCCCACGTCGCACGGCGGCTGCTCCGGCCAAGGCGAGAAATGCACGTCGTTTCACGGCTTGAAACTCCTCTCCGTTTGTCTACGGCTGAATATGCACCGCCGCGGCATGGTCCGGGGGGAGGGTCAATCTGAAGCTGGCCCGGTTTTCCCTGTGCTCGACCGGCACCGCGTGGCCTGAGACCATATCCTTTCCCTTGAGCTGCGCTTGCCCGGACCAGGGGAGTTCGGCTGTGACGCTGGCCGCGCGGTGTCCCCAGTTCAACAGATAAACCAGCCGCTCGTCCTGAAGGCCGCGAGAATGCACTACCGCTTCGACTGGCCCCGCCCCGGCCGGAGTGGAAACCTGGACAGGGGGCTTCACTCCCGCCGACTGCCACACGGCCCGCAGCAGCGCAGCGGCTCCAGCGTCGTGATTTTCGAGCAGCGGGATCCCCAGTGAGAAGCCCAGCAGGATCGTCTGCCCTTTCCCCGTCCGCCTCACCACCACGGCGGGCGTTCCGGTCTTGTCGAACACGCCTGCCACTTGACCTTCGCTGCCTTTCTCAAGCTGCAACTCTTCCCGAAACACGCGACCGAGCAGATGGCTGGGTAGTTGCGCATCGTTGAGCAACGCCGCCGGCTGGGTGATGCGGATATCCCACGGCGTGTGCGCGGCCACCAGGTCGTGGCGGCGCGCCCCGAACAGCTTCGCCATGTCGAGGCCCGGATTCACGCGATAGCCACGATCGAGTTCGTCGATAATGCCGAAGCGAGCGTCGGCGAGCACCGTGCCGCCCTCGGTGACGTAAGCCTGGATGGCTCGAGCAACATTCTCGCGGAGACAGAGATAGAACGGAAAGATGACCAGTTTGTAGGGCTTCAGACTGTCTGCCGTCACTTGCCGTCCATCGAGGACCTTCACGGGCACCTGATCATTCCAGAAAGCGTGGTAGATGCCGATCAGATTTCGAGCCGTGAACGATTCCCAGTCGCCCCCTTGTCCTATGGCCTTCAGGTCACCCGCCACATCGTAGACCACGGCTACCTGTGGAATCACCGGTTTGCTATCCAGGAAAAGGTCGGGGTCGGAATTCAGCACGCGGGCGGCATCCCCTGCGGCTACGGCGCGCCGTGTGATGCTGCCATCCGAGGCTGCGAGACCGCGTCCGAAAGCCTGCCACTCGTCCATGTGGGGGCTCCACTTCCAGAAGTACATCGCCTTCGCATCGTGAGCCGCCATTTGCCAGACCAGCATATGAATCCGGTCATAGTCGAAGATTGCTCCCGGTTCGTCGCCGTAGCGTGTGAATCCGGTCTGAGGGCCCGTCTGCACTTCCGGCATTACGAAAGGCTTGCCAGACGCCGCGGCCGCGTCGTGAGCCGAAGTCAGCTCCAGGCCGGTCGTCCAAGGCGTGTCCCAGAGGGCCTTCTCTCTTGCCAATTCTCCCGGGTTGCTCTCGGCGTTGCGGGCAGGAATATCGGGATAATAAGACAGTCCATATTCGTCCACGACTTTTGACAGCGCCCAGTCGTCCTGTCCATAAATGCCCACGCCCCCGTTGGTCACAGTACTACCCACGTCATGGGTGCGAGTGGGATGCACAGAGTCGATGGACTTCACCAGATGGTTGATATGCTGCAGAATCTGGCTGGTGGCATACCAGTAGAACAGCGGGCGATCAAAGTTAGCATATTCCTGATTGAGCAGCGGGTCATCCCATTGCGCGAACCAAGCGGCCGGACTTCTGTATTTTCTTAGCCCCCATTCCTGGAACCAATGGCTGAAATGCACGTCGTCGTGAGCTTCCCTTCCTTCACCCACGGATAAAGTGAATCCACCCATGTGCGGCTCGTCCCAGACGTTGTAAGCAATCACATTTGACGAGTCTTTAAAGTGCTCGACCGTAATTTTTGAGTAGTAGTCGATCAGGCCCATGACCTCAGGGTCCGCATAGGAGAGCCCCGCCTCACGAGCCATATCATCAACAACCGGCGAAAAGCGGTCCGGCCATTTTGCCGCCGCGTAGTCCGGGAGCAGCCCGCTCCAGAAAACGGTCGGCATCACGCGCAGCCCTAGACGCTCGGCGGTCTTCAGGATGAGGTCGGTCTTGGAGAAGTCCGGCTCAGGGTTGCCGTACTTCAGCAGAAAGGACGGGCAGATTTCGATTGCATTAATACCCGTACCAGCAATAGTTTCGAGATCACGAACAATCTGTTCGTCGCTCGTGGAGGGAAGAAAAATATAAACGGTCCCTACTTCGTACGCTCGCTGCCTGGCCATCGCGCCCGCCGCAACGAGAGAGAGTAAAATGTATAAGCCGATCGGATATCGTTTCATGTTGGCTCCCGTTCGAGATCATTAATAGAGTTAATATCGCCGTTCCATCGCGCTTCGGAAAGACGGCCTTTGACGGGTTTCGAAAAATTCGCTCGCACTATAGCACTGGTTCACGGGACGTTGTTATTTTGCAAAGATTTCTTCTCCGTGTTCTGTGTGCCTCGAAAGACAGAACACGGAGCTCACTGAGAGCCTCCGTGATACAAGGTCGTAATTTGTTGCTTTTTTGGCAAACATTTTTTTGGTCAACACGTAGAAGTAGCATGAACAGCGGGTTTCTACCCATAGATGATCGACACAGCGGGCTGGTTTGGTTGCGGCTATGCCGCGCCGTGTTCTCTGTGTTGCGGCTTTAAAGGCGCAGAGGACACGGAGAAGTTTGTTTTGGTTGCGGCGACCGACCCCCGCTGTAAGACTACGAAGGCGAGACAGTCCTCGAATCGAACTCGCTGCTAACTTAAACCCAACAGGCGTCCGATGCCAGGAGCGGTAAACCCCCAAGTGGGGCAGGATGAAGTTCACCGAAAGATAAGCAGCGGCGATCATGTAAGATGCTGCAACGCCCCCTGATAGTCCTGTCTGGCGTAGGATATCTTTCCCGCGAGCCACTGAGCGTACGGATCTCGAGGAGCCAACCGCGAGGCTTGGGTAATTGCTTTTTCTGCGCCATCGAGTTCGGGCGAGGAGTCGTTGAAGTCGGCGAGCGCCACATTACTCCACCGACGCTTTGTTTTCATGGACATTCAAGCTTCGTTCCAGCCGTTTCTCAATGATGCGACTGCCACAACGGACTTTGTGGCCGTACCCAAGGCTGCCAGTCCTTTGGGTTCGAGGCGCTGTCCTGCCCCCAGCTAGTTCTTATCCTCAGTCCCGCATTCTAAATGCTGGCATCCTTTGTTTTCAAAGACATTCCAGCTTCGTTCCGGCAGTTTTTTGATACTGCGTCTGCCAGAACGGACTTCGGGGCGGTGGCGAGCTTCGCTGTCATTTGGCAGTGACAGGTCACCTGACGGTGGTTCTTTTCCTGAATCCTGAATCGCGAATCCCGAATCCTGCCTGCCATCCCCTGCTCTCGCGCCAATCTCGGAACCCATTCCGCGGCCTTCTTGCGGTGAACCCCATAGGTTAACTATAATAGCCTACTGAGGCGCGGATGTCAAGCGCAAAATGCGCCACCCGAGGAGAAGGACATAGGGTCAAGATACGAAGGCTAGAAGCTGGGGCCTCGCCTTTCGCCGGAATGCCGTCCGAAAAGTGCTTGCCGATCCAGTTTCCTTACCTGGACTACTTCGTGGAGGTTGGGTGCAAGGCCGGCGAACGGAACTTTAAGTGCGAAGCAGCATCGGGTTCCCGGGATCGCAGAGTTGGCGAAGATATTCTCATCACGGTACTCCCGTACTATATGTTCAATCCACGACCACTGTTACAATTTGCCCTTCGGGTTTCGGCTTGTGGGAAATGCCATGTCCCTGCAGATCCATAAGAACGCCTTGGAGGGCGCGTATGAGTAAGTTTATCGCAGTTGCAGCTTGGTGGGTGAGCCTGGTATTTACGACCGTGGGGTTCACAGGACTTCTGATCAAGGCCACTGTTATGGGGACGCTTGCCAAAAACCTTGTGGCCCTGAGCTATTGTTGCGCTGTTATTGTGGCGTTGCTTCTCAATCGGGCCAGGGTTTCATTAAAAGCAGCGGACGTGCTTGAGCTACCTTCCAGGCTGATGCCAGCGGCAACTCCTTTGCTGTGTTGGGTGGTCTTCGTTCAAAAAAAGTTTCGCCATGAGGCCCGCCTCCTCCTCCACCTATAGGCTAGCGCCGGATTCCTGCTTTCGTGGGAATGACGGACGCTTCCAACGGGTCCCATCCGAAATGACACTCGGACCCAGGATCAGAGACGGCTTGAGGATTCCCGAGGCAGGGATAACTGTCTGATAAACAAAGTATGGGTGTAGTGATGGGAGTAAACCCACTCGTTTTTCGCTTGCAGCCCTTTCCCGCCACCTGCTAATGTTAACACCGTTTTCCATCTAGCAACAGGAGTGTGCAGTGGTCATTGTCTGGGGAGTTCCCTTCGTCGGAAGGGGTACTCTGAGTTATGTCCAACAATAATCATAACGGTCTGTTAACGTAGTGGGACAAACACAATACGATATTTGTTCGAGGAGGGGAGAGGCATGAGGAACATGTTAAGGCATCTGTGGCAGGACGAAAAAGGGCAGGACCTGACGGAATACGGACTGCTCCTGGTTTTGGTTGCTCTGTCGGCTATTGCAACGATGCAGACCCTGGCGAGCGCGATCAGCAACACTTTCAGCAACTCAGCGAGTAGCCTTTCAAGCTCGTAGTCCGGTAGTCAGGGATTGCGGCGTTTGTTGTCCCCGTGCGCGATCACTAGCTTGAGCAAGCCCGCGATCGCCAGAGGGGTCAGGGGCATGGGCTGAAGTGGGCGTCGACTCGTATTAAGAAAAACAATAGCAGCTCCTGGAATCTGGAGAAGACATCGCGGCGACGCTTCACTCCTCGCGCAGCAGTATCAAAGGTTCTATTGACAGCACGCGCTGCGCCGGGATCCACGTCGCCAGTAACCCTAGCAACGCCATAGCCAGAACAACACCGGCCAATACCAGCGGATCGCGGGGAGTTGCCTGATACACAATGAAAGCCAGCACCCGGCTCGCCAGGATTCCCAGAAGCAATCCTGTCGCCGAACCAAAAGCCAGCAATTTAAGGGGCCGTCCCAACGCTGCATGTAACACTTCCTTGCGCTGCGCGCCGAGGGCCATACGAATTCCCAACTCCCGCATCCGCTTGCTGACCGAGTACGCCGCCATTCCAAAGATGCCAGTTATGGAGAGCATCGCGCCCATCACGCCCAGCACACCCAATGACATCGTCGCCACGCGCGGACCAAAAAGAGCTCCGTTCATTGCCTCGTTCCACGTTTGAATGAAAGAAGGCAGGCCCGCATCCAGGCCGCGCAGTCTGCTCTTGATAGCCGCCGCCAGTTGCTGCGGATCGCGGTTCGAGCGCACCACCATCCACGTCTCACTCGAGGGTGATTGCAGGATGGGTAGAAACATCGCCGGCTGTGGATCTTCGGCGAGGTTCGCGGTATATTTTCCGCCTTCTACGATACCCACCACTTGGAGGCGCGTTCCATCCTGCCTCTTGAAGTATCTGCCCACTGCATTGGTTGCGGAGCCCAAGACTTTGCGCGCGAACTCCTGGTTGATCACTGCCACGCGCGGTGCGTCTTTATCGTCATGCCCCGTGAAGGTCCTTCCCGACAACAGGGCTGTGCCCGCGGCGCGGAAGTAGTCGGGGGATACCTCGAACCTTATGGTGGTAGCCGCGGCATTCGCTGGCCTCAGATCTGTTGTTTCGTCGGTGAAGACAATCGAGGTTGTCCAGCCCATATGTAAGGGTGGCGAATCCACCAATCCCACCGACGCTACACCAGGAATCGTCTGCATAGCATCGCTCATGCGCCTTTGCATGGCCGGCACTTTGTCGCTACTGTAACCCGCCATGCTCAGATCGGTGTCTACCAGCATCACGTTCCGTGGCTCAAAACCGAAACTGCTGTGGAGCGAGCGTGCCAGTCCACGCACGGCAACCATCGAAGAGGCGACCAGCACTGCACAGATCGCAATTTGTACCACAAGCAGGAGGTCCCGGGCAGTCATCCGCCGCCCCCCCGTGCCGGTCGATCCCGACTTGATAACCCCATAGGGATTCGTCTGGACTATCTGCCTCACGGGGACTGCGCCGAAGAGGAATCCACTCGCTAAAGCCAACAGCAAAGCTACTCCATAAACACTTGCGTCTGGGCTCACAGCCAGATTGATGGGAAACTCGGGAAATGGCTGCCACACGCTCAGCCCGCGCAACAGCACGACGCTGCCCCATAATCCGACAGCGCCTCCGATCAGTGAAATCAGTATGGCTTCGGTGAAGAGTTGCCGCAGAATGCGTACGCGGCCCGCTCCCAGCGCGAGTCGCAAAGCAACCTCCCGGGAGCGGTCAGCGGCGCGCGCGGCAAACAAGCTGCCCAGGTTGGCACAGGCGGCCAGCAGAATTAGCCCCGCCAGCAGCGTCAATCCCGCAACGAATGCCCGTATCGGACGGCCCCCGAAGTCGCCAGCAAGACTTGGACGCGCCAATGAAAAGCTCATTTGGCCATCGTCTTGGGGATAGGTCTTCTCCAGATAGGAGCCAATCGAGGTCAGATCGGTAATCGCCTGCGCCGGAGTGACTCCCGCCTTCAGATGTCCCATCACCATGAATATCCAATGGGTTCCGCGCGCGTTCAGGTCATCTGCCCCTCCCACCTGCTCGTGGTTAACGATCGGCACAAAGAAATCGGGAGAGAAAAACAACAAAGTCCCGCGGAACTCAGGCGGCGCTACACCGAGGATGGCAAAAGGATGCTTGTTCAGCCGAACCGTACGGCCCACCACGCCACGATCATCCTGAAAATGCGCGTGCCAATACGCGTAGGTGAGCACGATATACGGCGCGCTGTTAGGGCCATGCTCATCGGAGGCGTGGAAGAAACGGCCCAGATACGGCTGAATACCTAATGCGTCGAAGTAGTTCCCGCTCACTTCATACAGCCAGACGCGGGCTGGATTGTCGCCCGTGTCCAGCCCCGCCTGAGAAATGTTACAGGCTGCCAGACCATCAAAGCTGCGGTTGTGATCGCGCAGGTCGAGATAGTCGGGATACGACTGGTACGGGGACTTGTCGCTCCAGCGAGAGATTCCGAAGAGGCTCTCCGCCCGAGGCACATTCAGCGGGCGCAGGATCAGCGCATTCAATACGGCAAAAACCACCGCGTTGGCGCCAATTGCCAAGGCCAGCGTCAAAATGGCGACGATGGCGAATCCGGGAGACTTGCGCAACACCCGAAGGCTGAAGCATGCATCCTGAACCAGAGTCTCAATGAATGTGCCGCCGAGCGCTTCGTAGCATTCCTCTTTGAACTTCTCATGGCCGCCGAACTCGATGCGGGCGCGGCGTTCCGCCTCGGCACGAACCAGACCGGAACGTTCAAGATCATCCGCCCGGTGCTGAATGTGTGAGCGAAGCTCCTCCTCGATCTCGGCATTCATCTCTGAACGCTGGAAGAGAGTGGCGATGCGCAAGCGTAGCGAATCGACGAGTTTCATGTTTCCTCCGGTTGCTGAGAGAGCGCGGAAGCGATGGCAGCCGCGAGCCGATTCCAACTGTCGGTCTCTTCCCGCAGACGGCGGCGGCCCGCGGCGGTGAGTTCGTAGAACTTGGCGCGGCGATTGTTCTCCGACGTGCCCCAGCGCGCCTTGAGCAGTCCCTGACGGACCAGCCGAAACAGACCGGGATAGAGCGCGCCCTGTTCGATCAGCAGTGCATTGCCGGAGATCTGTCCGATGCGTAGAAGGATGCCGTACCCATGCAGAGGGCCGAGTGAGACCGCCCTCAGAATGAGAAGATCGAGAGTGCCAGGAAGCAACTGAGCTTGGTCATTCATGCGCCCTCCTAAGACAATTAGGAGATTAGCGCACTCTCTCCTAAGCTGTCAAGGAGAAAACGTGTCCTCCGCCGGCTTGCGATTATCTCGGCAAAGGGATATATAGCAATTCAGCGCCGGAAGCATTTCGCCGCAAATACAGCAAGGCGAGCCTGCGCTTGGTAGTGGTGTCGTTTGGAATCGGATCCCTTTCGCTATACCAGTCATTCCCGCGAAGGCGGGAATCCAGTCCGTCAGCGGCGTATTTCCAATGGCTTGCGGAGTGGATTCCCGCCGTCGCGGGAATGACTCTACCCATGAGTGTGCGTGTCTCGCAAACGACACCACTACCCTGCGCTCGCCTTCAGGAGGCTACGATGAGACGATCGATGCTTGTTCTGTGGTTTCTTTTCAGCGTTTCGCTCTTCGCACAACAGCCGCCTCAGATCCCGTACCAATCTGTTCCCGATTTTCTGAAACTCCCGCCGGACATCTATTTCGGTGAAGTCGCAGGCGTGGCGGTGAACTCCCAGGGGCACGTCTTCGTCTTCTCGCGCGGCAACACCAGCGGCCCCGCCTATGGGGCGAGCGCTGCCCAACTCCTGGAGTTCGGCGCCGACGGCAAGTTCATTCGCGAGATTGGCCGCCATCTGTACGCCTGGTCGTTCGCGCACTCGGTGAAAATCGATAAAGATGACAACATTTGGGTGGCGGACAAGGGCTCGGACATGGTCATCAAGTTCACTCCTGAAGGCCGCGTGGCGATGGTCTTCGGGCGCAAACAAGAAGCCTCGGACGAGGGCACCGAGCCGCTGCGCCATCCCAAGCCCCCGCTGCCTCCGGTGGACGGGATGTTCCGGCAAGTGACCGACATGGCCTGGGACACAGCCGGGAACACGTTTATCAGCGACGGCTATATCAACTCGCGCGTCGCTATTGACTTCTGCATAAAGAATGCAATACACTCCCCTTCAGGGGGAAACGCGTATGCCTCGACTGAAGGGGAGTGGCGATTTGCTCGAAGACCGGCGTCGCCGTGCGCTGGCTTTGTGGGACACCGG
>Ga0326728_10010009_pt1 | contig 22416 bp, 24 predicted proteins | sample MB3enrmetagenome_FD_207602 | JGI IMG/M metagenome (GOLD analysis project Ga0326728, IMG submission 207602) | Lab enriched peat soil microbial communities from McLean, Ithaca, NY, United States - MB31MN | ecosystem: Environmental > Terrestrial > Soil > Wetlands > Peat | place: USA: New York... | reverse complement strand
TGATCAGCTGTGATATTGGCGCGCGGGGCGGCGATGTGTTCGCTCTGGACCGTTCCATGTTCCATCGCAGCCCGGAACTCCAGAAGAACTACCTCAAATATCAGAAGCACGGTCCGGAGGCGGTGCAACGGGCGGTCATCAATGTGTTTGGCCTTATTTCCATCCTGCGGCAGGGATTCGACGTCGGCCAGGCAGTGCCTTCGACCCGCCGGGCTGAGGCAGGCGCCCGGGCCTTTGCATAGTTGCTCGAATTCTCGGCGGAGGAGGTGGTTTACTCCGCAGGGACCCGGCAGCCTCCATTGCCCCGCGATGCCCGAGCGGGTTGGACGCAGCTCAAGAATGCCGGTGAAGAAGACGCGGGCGCCAGGCTCGGGGAGCCAGCCGATATCAAGCATGACCCTTCCCTGTTGGGCGATGCGGCGGGTGATTCGAAAGCCTCGGGCCTCCAGGTCCCTGGCTAACAGGTCGGTGGGCGGATCAGCCTGGCGCTCTGGAGGCAGCGGCTTGGCCTCGCCCAAACTCTGGCAGAAGTTGACGATGTCTCGCGTGGTCACCGGCCGTTCCGCAGGCAGCAGGCGGTCCAGTTCCGCCAAAGCGGTGAAAATGTTGCGGTTGGCCCTTCGGCGTTCGTATAACGCCACAATAAAAGCGGACAAGGGATAGAATGTGCCGACCGCGGTTCTCCGCGCGTAGCTCGGCTGGTAATCAAACTCCTCAATCGCGTCCTCCTCGTGAATGACCACGTCTTCGAAGCCGAAGGAGTAGGGCGCGTGATTGCGCAGGTTTCGGTAGAGACGGGCGCTGTGCCGGGGTGCGCCCCACCGCATCTGGATGCCCAGTTCGAGGAGCTTTGGGCTGGGGTGGCTCGGGTGTTTTACATGGGCGAAGAAGGGTCCAAGTTCAGGTGGGGCGGCTTGCATGGTCGGTCGTAGTCACAGGTATACGACACCGCGAACCGAGACCTCCTCGATCTGGTCGAACGGAAATTGCTTGTTAAAGCTGGCCAGGGCCGCGCAACGCATTTCAGGCTGAAATCCCCGGAATCCTAATCTTCCGATAATCTTCCGATTTTTCAGAGAAATCTTCCGATTTTGGCGGGAATGGAGGTCAGCACCGGCCGGCCGGCACGGGTTTAACAGCGGTGCGTGAACGGGCGATGGAGCAGGGCGAGCCTTTCCGTTGCAGCGAGACAGACACGGGGCCGGGAGCGGAACCCTGCGTATAGCCCCTCGGTGTTGAGTGGTCGCCCCTTGTCAGCGTTCGTCGAACGCCGTTCTGGCTTGGAATGAATTCGGAGCGAAAGCGTTTTTGAACCGTGACAGTCCGGCCAAGGGGACGGGATGAAAAATCGGCAAAAATTGCCGCTTGCATAATGGCCTGAGCGAACCGCCCGACACCATTTGAACCAATTCTTGAAGTTGGGCCTCGTTTGGAAAATAGGTTCTGGCCCTTCAACGGAATGCCAAGTCAAGTAATAGAATCCCCCCCGCCTCGCAGATGGGTTTTTCTGAACCGGACAGCTATCCGGCCATCGCGTCCGGATACCCTTGGCTCAGGAGATCGCGACCTTATCCGGACAATTATCCGGACATTATGTCCGTATCGCACCGATGCCCATGTCCTGCACCAGCCCTTGTGAGCCGAAGCTGATGGCCAGGGCGATGATGGAGGCGCCGGCCAGATAAACAAAGGCTCGCAATTCATTTGCGAGATTTTGCAAATTGCGAAGACTCGCAGGCCAAACGCAGTGACTTCCCCGTTTATATCTATCTAATACATAATGAGTTGCAATAATGGTTTGGGATGGCATGAGTCTTGAGACAAGACGGCCGGCTGGAGCGGGATTTCTTGACGAATCCAATACCGGATCGAAGAAAAATCCCATGAAAGTGAATTAATGATAAAGCGTACCCCAAGAATGGACGATAAGAACGCGGGCAAGCTCCACCCGCGATTGAGTTCCATGATTTGGTATTTTGTATTCATGGTGCTCTTCCTCTGGATCTGGCAAGGCGCGATAAGCCAAGTCGCTGTCCGCACCATTCCTTACAGCCAGTTCAAGACATATTTGGCCAATGGTGAAGTGGCTGAAGCCTCGGTGAAACATGATGAAATTGTTGGGCGCATCGTGCCGCGGGCCACAGCGGCGACAAATGCTGTCCCAGCCATGAGCACCCATCTGCCGACCAACGGCGCTTCAAGCAAGACCAACTCAATTGCAGCAGCGAAGGGACCATTCCCGTTCCAAACCGTGCGGCTGGAGGACCCGGATTTGGTCAAGGAACTGCAAGCGGCCGGCGTGCAGTACGCCGGGGAGCGTCTTAGTTTTTTATCGCAGTTCCTGCTGGGTTGGGGCCTGCCCATTGCCGCCATGATCGGATTGTGGGCGTTTTTGGGACGCCAATTCCGAACCGCCGGGCAATCTATTTTCAGTTTTGGCAAGAGCAAAGCCAAGCTTATGGCGGACAAGACCACCGGGGTAACCTTTCAAGATGTGGCCGGCTGTGATGAAGCGAAAGTGGAGCTGAGGGAGGTGGCGGATTTCCTCAAGAATCCAAAACATTACCAGGAGCTTGGCGCAAAAATCCCCAAAGGTGTCCTGCTTGTTGGGCCACCTGGCACAGGCAAAACATTGCTGGCGCGGGCCGTGGCCGGCGAGGCACAAGTCCCGTTCTTCTCGCTGAACGGCAGTGATTTCGTCGAGATGTTTGTGGGTGTGGGCGCCGCCCGCGTCCGCGACCTTTTCCAGCAGGCAAAAGAGCAAGCTCCCTGCATCATTTTCATGGACGAGCTGGATGCCATAGGCGGGGAACGAAGCGTCCACCTCGGAGCGGTCAATGACGAGCGAGAACAAACCTTGAATCAGTTGCTCGCCGAGATGGATGGTTGCTCATTGGCGTGCTCGTGGGACGCCGCCACTGAACCATGGACGCAAACGAAACAGTTTGCCCCGGTTTGCCGGAAACTCTGCGCCGGCTGGGCGCCAACGTGCTGGCCATCATGCAAAACCGGCTCACACTGCGCGCCGAATGTGAGCATTTGCGCCAGGCCGTTGGCTGGGTGGGCCGCCTCAACGAGGGCCGGCGCCAAATCGCACCGTGGGCGCTTGTGCTGGCCCCGCTGGCCGGCGTGGCGCTTGTGCTGGGCATACGCCGTTCCAGGGCGGGAGGCGGCTTTTTGTCGCGGGCACTGGGACTTGCGCCTTCGCTGATTCAATTGTGGCGCACTTGCATGTGGCCATCGAATCAATCAAAATGAACATTGGAAAGCGAACCAGAAATATGACAGACCATGATTCAATCGAAGAAATGAGGCGCCTGCTCCAAGCGCGCCTTCAAGAGTGGCGCCTGCGCGAGGGACAACCGCAGTATCAGCCCAAGCCTGTCGTTGCCATCACTGAAGAACCGGGATGCAGAGGAGAGTCCGTCGCTGGAAGGATTTGTGCGGAACTCGGTTTCCACCTATACGGCTGGGAGTTGGTTGAACAGATTGCCAAGGATGCGGATGTGAGCACACGGCTTGTCGCTTCGCTCGAGGCACACCCGCGGTCTGAACTTGAGGATTGGCTGGCTGAACTCCAAGGAGACTTCAATCTTACATCGCAGGCTTACGTTAGAAGTCTCAAAAAGGTGTTGTTCGCAATAGCCGTGCATGGGAATGCGGTTATTGTGGGCAGGGGCAGCAATTTCCTCCTTCCCCCGGATAAAAAGATCGGTCTGTGCCTCGTAGCTCCATTGGCTCTGAGGATAAAGAATACGATGCAAGAACTTGGACTCTCTGAGAAAGACGCGCGAAAGCACATAGCCAAGCTGGAAGAGGAACACCGGCGGCTGGTGAAAAAGTACTTCCAGGCGGACATACGGGATTCGATGCACTATCATCTCGCCATCAACACGGCCATGATCAAACCGGAGATCATTGTGCAGATCGTGAAGATCATGGTCCAAACATGACGGTGTTCCCGCGCGAAAACGCGGCGACACTTCTATTTTGCCGGGTCGTCCGCCTTCAGACTTTTCGCCGCAGCCAGCCCATGCCCGCCAGCGCGACCGTCAAGAACATCGCCGTCGTCCCGCCATCGGGCACAGCGCCATCAAGCGGGACGAATGGGCTGTTGCCGCCCAAACTGCCTGTCCCGGTGATGGCGAAGCCGGTGCCGGAACTGAATCGCCAGCCGCCGGGCAAATTCCACGAAGTGAGCAAGTCCTCATAAGAGTTGCCGCCCGCAAGGCTGTTGCCCCCTCCGGGGTTCGATCCGCCCTTGCTCAACGCCATGATCGAATACTCTCCCGGACCCAGCACAAACGGCGTCACCCCCTCATAAAACGTATTGCCGATTTGCTTGCCGGAAATCCCCGGCCCGAACAGCAGGTCGGGGCCGACGAGATTGCCCGTAAGATCATTGAAGATGCCCACCATTTCATCGCTGCTGAAGCCAGTTCCCCCGTTATAAACACCTATGGCCGAAATGGTGGTCGGATCGGGTACCGCGAAGTTCATTCCCAAAACGTAGTCTCCCTTGGCGCTCTGCTGAATGACCAATGCACCCGCGAATAAGATCAGGACGCTTTTTTTTAACATTGTTACCAACCAATCTGCCCAATCTCTTCGCGTGTCTCTACCTCATCCCCCCGTTTTTTAGCAAATCGTATGCCAGTGGCGGCTTAAGGCCCCAATTCCCGAGTGCGCTGGCTACAACAATATGCTCATTATGAGTAGCTTACACACCAAACGCCAATCATCTCAGACCGTTGCCGGCCAATCACTTTTCCGTGCCAAAGTGTAAAGCTGTTCCTTCAAAATTCTCACATCTTCCGTTTAATTGACCATCCATAATCAATTCAACATTCTAATGTTAAGCCACTTGTGAATACTCCAGCCAATCAATTCCCCAAAATGTAAAGTTATCCGACAAAATTCACCCAAATCCGCGGGAATTCCCCTCAAAAATGCTGGCCTTGACCCGCCTGCCTGCCGATCTTCCGGAAGAACCTATTCCATCTTATGGCCGACGCCGCAGAGGGTCTTCTCCCGATTATGAAATCACCGCGTTTGTTCTTTAATGGGAATCGGAAGAACCAAGAAGTCAGGCATCCATGACGACGGGCCACAACCCTTGGCGAAACTTGCTGACCGGGTCGGCAGCCTTCAGACTTTTCGCTGCAGCCAGCCCATGCCTGCCAGCACGACCGTCAAAAACATCGCCGTCGTCCCGCCATCGGGCACAGGCGGAGGATCAAGCGCGCCGAATGGGTTGTTGCCGCCCAAACCGTCTGTCCCGATGATGGCGAAGCCGATGCCGGAATTGAATCGCCAGCCACCGGGCAAATTCCACGAAGTGAGCAAGTCCTCATAAGAGTTGCCACCGGGAAGGCTGTTGCCCTCTCCGGGCTTCGATCCGCCTATGCTCAACGCCATCATTGAATACTCGCCCGCATCCAGCACAAACGGTGTCACCTTCTCATAAAACCCATTGCCCATTTGGCTGCCGGAAATCCCCGGCCCGAACAGCAGATCGGGGCCGACAAGATTGCCCGTAAGATCATTGAAGATGCCCACCGTTTCATCGCTGGTGAAGCCGCTTCCGCCGTCATAAGCGCCTATGGCCGAAATGGTGGTCGGATGGGATACCTCGAAGTTTATCCCCAAAACATAGTCTCCCCTGGCGCTCTGCTGAATGACCAATGCACCCGCGAATAAGATCAGGACGATTCTTTTTAACATTGTTGCCAGCCAATCTAAATCCGTCTCTTGACGTGTCTCTATCTCGTCCCCTCCGTTCCAGCAAGGCGTGTGCCAGCGGGAGCTTAAGGTCCCAATTTTCCAACGCGCTGCCTACAATAACATGCTCATTATGAATAACCTACACACTAAAGGCCAATCATCTCAGACCCTCGCCGACCAAACACTTTTCCATGCCAAAGTGTAAAGCTATTTCTTGAAAAACCTCATTTCTTCCACTTAATTGACCATCCATAATCAATTCAACATTCTAATGTTAAGCTACTTGTGAATACTCCAGCCAATCAATCTCCAAAAGTGTAAAGTTATTCGACAAAATACACCCAAATCCGCGGAAATTCCCCTCAAAAATGCTTGCCTTGACCCCTGTGCCTGCGCTATCGCAGCACGGATGAACGACAACTCTGCCCTCCAACGTTATGTCCCTCTGGTTTGCTGGGCCGCCGTCTTGTTGACCACCGTCTTCATCTGCCTGAAAATCCTCGGTTACGGCTTCCTGCCTCCCGGTGACGCGCGCCGGCACGCCGCCAGACCTTTCGCCCACAAGCCCTACTCGGAAATCGTCGTCATGCGTCCCGAGTATGTGGTGGATCACAGCCCGGGCTGGGAATGGTTCCTGGGTGTCCTGCATCGAGCGGCCGGATGGAACGAAGACGCGTTGATCAGTTTCTCCGTCGCCAGCATGGCCCTGTTCGTTTTGTGTTTCCCCTTGATCTGGATGCGCCATCCCGAAGCGTGGCTGGCCGCCATTCTCACCCAGATGATCGCCATTCCCGACCTCATGAGCCGCTGGGCGCAGGGCCGTCCGTATCTGCTGACCGAGGGCATCCTCATGGGACTGCTTTTTTCCTGGTCCAACGAGCAAGGCCGCAGCCCTTCGTGGTGGAAAGTGGCGGCGACCTTTGTTGGATTCGCGCTTTCGGTCTGGATGCACGGGGCTTGGTATCTTTGGGTCCTGTTGTTGGCCGCCTTTTTCCTGGCCCAACGCTGGCGGGCGGGCCTCTGGCTGGCCGGTTGCTGGGTCGCGGGCACGATGGCTGGCGCGCTGCTCACGGGCCGGCCTCTGGCCTTTCTCAACGGCGCGGTGTTCATGGCGAAATGCGTCTATGCGGAACACGCTCCCAAGTGGCTCTTGGTCGGGGAGTTTCAACCCAGCACCGGGGAACTGGGCACGCTGGCCCTGCTGGCGATCATCTACCTTTGGCGCCAGCGCCAAAGCAAACCCTCTCCCCCGCTCACCTCCCAGCCTGTGGTCTGGTTGATCGTCATCAATTGGATCTTCGGTATGACGGCCGACCGCTTCTGGGCCGATTGGGGCGTGGCCGCCGCCATCGTCTGGATGGCGGGCGAGTTTGACCAGGCCATGCCGTCCTTGTGGAGCGAGACTTCCTTCCAGCGCCTGCTGGCTTGCGGGTGCATCGCGCTGCCGCTGTTCCTGGATTCCACCAACGATCTGGGCCGCCGCTACACCGCCTGCCTGACCGAACCATTCGTTGACGGGAGCGACCCGCAACTCAAGAGTTGGATGCCCGGCCCCGGCGGCATATTTTACGCGGACAACATGCAATTCTTCTACAACACATTCTATAAGAACCCGCAAGCCGGCTGGCGCTACATCGTCGGCTTCGAACCCGCCCTCATGCCGCCGGACGACCTGAAGATCTATCGCGAAATCCACCTCAATGACGGGGACCCCGAAGCCTATCAACCGTGGATCAAGAAAATGCGGCCGCAAGACCGCCTGGCCGTCGCGCGCCTCACCCAGCCGGACCTTCCCGCCCTGGAATGGAAGCAGGGGGCCCGGGGCCTTTGGATCGGGCGCCGGCCGGCCGGCCAACAGAAGCCCGCCGCAAAATAAACACTTGCTCACCATGCCGATTTACGAATTCGCCTGTCCTGACTGCCGGAAAATCTTCAGTTTCCTTTCCAAGCGGCTGCAGCCCTCCGGCACGCCCGCCTGCCCCAAGTGCGGCGGGCGCAAGCTGATCAAACAAGTCAGTTCCTTCGCCATGCCGCGCGGCGTCAAGGAACCTGCCGCCGCCCCCGAGGGCGGCCCGGAGCCAGGCCCGCTGCCCGACATGGAAGATCCGCGCATCGCCCGCGCCATGTCCGAAATGGAACGCGACATGGAACACCTGGACGAAAACAACCCGCGTCACATCGCGCACCTGATGCGCAAGATGAAGGAGATGATGCCGGCCGGCGCCGCGCCCAAGGAACTGGACATTGCCATCAAGCGACTGGAAGCCGGCGAGGACCCGGAAAAAATCGAAGCCGACATGGGCGATGTTTTGGGCGACTTCATGGGCGGCGAGGAGGAAGGCGGCCCCGGTGGCGGCGGTGGCGGCGGTTACACGCACGACAGCGGCCTCTACGACTATTGAAGCCGCCTTGAATCTGCCGAATTGACGCCGCGCCTTTCCGCCTCCCCTCAGTTTTGGGCGGTGAATACGACCCGTTGGGGGGTGACACAACGGCTGGGAGGGGCGTGCGAATGCCGCGAACTGGCTCTTTTTTGCCATGCACAAAATTTTTTAGGTGCGATTTGGTGCGATTTGGTGCGATTTGGTGCTAATTCCGCTTTCCTCTTGCGTCACGGAGATCGTTTTTGTGGCGGCGCAAGGAGTGTAGAGGGCAGAGGACAGAGGGCGGACTGGCTCTTTTTTGCCATGCACACAATTTTTTAGGTGCTAATAGGTGCTAATAGGTGCTAAAGGGTGCTAATAACTGAGGAGATTAAGATCAAGATTAGGATTAGGATTAGGAGAGGCTACCCAAAAAAGCGAAATGCAGCCCCGATGGCGGCGGCAGGATGTTGGAGGCGAAGCACACAGGGCGATTTGGCTGCGAATCGCGCGGGCGCGATGGCGCCCGCGCCGCCAGCATCCCGCCGCCGTTTTCCGGCGGCAGGCTCCGGGAAAATCCCTTCCGCAAGGCCTGCAAAATGTCAAAGAACAGGCGCGTGAGCGCCGCACACGGGCCATATTACCACAGTTTGATGGGACTGCAAGATTTATTTTTCCATAAATTCACCGCGGACCATGGAAGTGGAACGGGGGATGCTGTGCCGGGGCGCGGCCGGCGCGGCGCGCCGACCCTGCCAAGAAGTGATTCAGGCCCGAATTGACCGCAGACGACGCGGAATACGGGGAAGTGGAGCGGGGAAGAATTTCCGCCGACTCTTATTGCGCGCATTTGGAGCATTCCGCGGTTTTCACCCGTCTTGGCTGGAAACCTGCCACAAGCCATCGAAGGGGCCGCCGGGCGTTCCGGCAATGCCGATTGACAGGGCGGGGGTGGACGGGGCAGACTGCCGGCATGGCGCGAAAGCTTCGCTTGCGAAACTATGAAGCTGTTTTATGTAAAGTCCGCACTTGCAAGCAGTGCCGGTTCGTCTTAGATTCAAGCGTGAATGCCGGAACTTTCGCGGTTTTTTGGGATTATTATCCGCAGACATTATGAGGCACGCTGTTTGCAAAGTGAAGTCGTTTGCCATTGTTGGGCCTTATACCTTGAGTGTTGGCTTTGACGACGGCCTGTTCAGGGAAATTGATTTCAGCCCCATCCTCCAAGGCGAGCTTTATGGGCCGCTGCGCGACTTGCGCCTGTTTGAACAGGTAAAGCTGGATGGCGAGGTTCACACGCTGGTTTGGCCCAACGGCGCGGATTTCGATCCAGCGACACTGCATGATTGGCCTTCGCGGGCTGGCGAGGTAACCAGCGCCCTGGAGCACTGGCGGCAGCAGAATGAAACGGCGTCGAAAGCGATTTAATCCCGATTCCCGATAGATGCCGTCCGATTCTGGATCAAATTCGCCAAGGACGACGGCACGGAAAACCCCCCAACCACGCGGGCGGTTATTGGTCGCGTGAGCAGACGCCGTCTGAACTCCATGCGCGCCGTCCCGATTCCAGGGGTCAAACCGGAAAGGAAAGAGGTCGGCGAGCATTCCCGCAATGCCGATTGGCAGGGCGGGCGGGACGGGGCAGATTCCCGGCATGGCGCGAAAGGTTCGCTTGCAATGCCATGAACACAGAGAGACAAAATGCTGACTTGCCAGGAACCCCTTTCCCGGCGGGTTGAATCGGTGAAAAGCGCCGCACCATGAGCAAACGGAACTCAGATTGGTATGTTCCGCCGGGCTGGCTTTGCCTTGCAGGGCCGTTTTTCGTGCTTTTATGCGTGGCGGCGCTGGGGCGCATATTGTTGCCACTTGTTGCGCGATTGAAGACCGCCGATATACGCGAACTGTATTGTTTTGCACTGGGAGCAGGCGTAATCAGCGCTGTCCTGTTTTTCGTTGCCCGACTGCCTCTTTACAAGCAGCATCGGTTTGGTACGATCGGCCCGATGCCGCTGGATCGGAAGCATCGCTGCATCTATTGGCTCGCATACGCTTTCGTCCTGGTCAGTCTGCTGCTGTTCGGCGTCGTCTGGTTGAGAGCACATGAGAATTGATTTTCTTGACAATTTGCCGGACACGAACCGCCGGCCGCCCTTCGGTTTCGTGGGTTTTGGCTGCTTCGGGCGCTGGATTGGCTGCCAACGCCCGTTCCCGGGGTGGGCGGTGAGTTGAATCGTTCGGTGGCATTACCTGTTCATGTATATCGCTATCATAATCGGCTTGGCGGTTGTTGGGTCGTGGGTGCTTTATGTGGAGCGAAGTTTGATTCGCCAGGCGATTGCGAGCTATGGATGGTTGACTACTGACGGGGTCGTCGTGGATTATACCGATGCTTCATTCACGAGTGAGGGGATTGACCGAAATTTTGGAGTCGGTCCAGTTACCTACAAGGAGACCAAATACATATACGAGTATCAGGTTGGTGAACACACATACCGGTCGAACACCTACTGTTTTGGAGCACACGTGGAACAAGCAAGGGCCGCATTCCTTGTCGGAACGAAGGTTCGGATCTACTACGACCCGAAAGACCCACAGAACGCAGTGATCAAACGTGGGGTTCAGATCAGCATGTTTCTTGGGCCGTTGCTCATTGGCGCAGCCCTTTACCTTGCCTTGGAGTTGCTTTTTCGCCGATGAGATACCTGGCAACCATACTCTGGGTAATACTGGTCGGGTGCAGTGCGGCACAGGAGGTTCCGCCGCGTGCGGAAACCCCTTCACGCCGCTTCCTCGTGCCATACATCACGGGTGAGCCGACCGTCGCTATAGCTAATCCTTTCGACGGGACCAACTCGCCAATCATCGCGGTGTGGCAGGATACGCCCGGACTCACCGACGACACGAATTACCCGTACCTGCGGGTGGCAGTGTGGGCAGACGGAAGAGTTGTCTTCACTCGCGATCCCAACGATTGGAATCAAGAAGAGAATGATCCAATCAGAATGAAGATGAGGCTCTAATCGTCGGCCTAACCATAAAGGAGTCGGCCAGGATCACCGCATATATGATTGACAGGGCGGGCGGGACGGGGCGGATTCCCGGCGTGGCGCGAGAGGTTCGCTTGCAATGCCATGAACACAGACAAACAAAATGTTGACATGCTATTCTTTCCTTTCCCGTGGACTTTGAAACGAACCTAAACTAAAATACCGGCACCTGATGAATCCAGCGACAGTGAAAACCGAACCGCCACCATCCGCCCGGCTCCGTAAAACAGTTTTTGGAAGTTTCCATTGGTTTCTCGCGTTTGTTTTTGCTTGGGGCGTGATGGTGTCGCCTGCGATGGGCGCGAACCCCGCACCGGAGGAGAGGCAGACGCCAGAGCGCCTGGTGGCGCCGGTCAACATACACCTGCCGCACCGGGCGGGGGTCCTCACCAAGGGAGTGGCGGAAATCCTCACCAAGCGGCTGCGGGAGTATTGCGAGGTTAACGTGGTCAACTGGCGGAAGGCTGATCTCCAGATCTACCTTAAGATCAAGCCCGGCCTTGGCCTGGAAGGCTTCAGGATCAGCGACGGACCGCGTGGAGGCATCAGCATCATCGGCAACGACGAGCGGGGTCTTCTTTACGGAGCCGGCCAGTTCCTGCACACCTGCACGCACGACAAACATGGATTCATCCCGAGCCAGTGGCGTGGACTATCCGTGCCGAAGCAGCCCGTTCGGGGCATGTACCTGGCGACTCACTTCGGCAACTTCTACGAGGAGGCCCCGATTGAGGAGGTGAAGCGGTATGTGGAGGATCTGTCTCTTTGGGGGATAAACAGCTACCTAGTCTGGTTCAACCTGGACGCGTACAACGGCATCGAGGATGCGAAAGCCCAGGCAAAGCTGGCCCGTTTGCGCGCGCTATTGCAGACGGTGAAGGACCTCGGACTAAACGCAAGCCTGGGTTGCGTTGCCAACGAAGGATACGCGAATAGTCCGGTCAACCTGCGCGCGGACAGCAGCGTTGGACACGATGGGTATCACACGTCCCAAACGGGTCGGGTTTTATTCACCCAGGTGCCCAATCTTGGGTACGAGCTGTGTCCCGGCAAACCGGGAGTCCCGGAAATGGAAGTGAGCTACTGCGAGGAGAAGTTCGCCGCCTTCAAGAGCATAGGACTGGACTACTGGGTCATCTGGCCCTACGACAACGGCGGATGCACCTCGCCGGATTGCGCGCCATGGGGGGCGAACGGCTATCTGCGCATGGCTGAGTTGGAGGCGCGAGCCTACCAACGCGCCTTCCCCCAGGGGAAGGTGATCCTCTCGACTTGGTATTTCGACCGGTTTATCGATGGAGAATGGGCCGGCATAACGGACAAGTTCAACCAACACAAGCCGGACTGGGTGGACTACATTCTGACCGATGATTACGGCGGAAATATCCCCCAGTATCCGTTGACGCACGGTTCTCCTGGAGGGCTGGCGCTGCTGAACTTTCCGGAAATAAGCATGTATCTGCACTTTCCCTGGGGTGGCTATGGCGCCAATCCACTCCCGCAGTACCTGCAGAAGCAGTGGAATGCGTCCAAGACCAAAATGTCAGGCGGGTTTCCATACTCCGAGGGGATATACGAAGACGTCAACAAGGTGATGGTTGCCCAGCTCTACTGGAATCCAGACAAGCCGGCGGAAGAAGGCCTGCGGGACTATATCGCGTTCTACTTCTCTGCCGATGTGGCGGGGGAAGTCAGCCGGGCGATGGATATTCTGGAGCGGAACTTGGAGAGGGTGCGCGAGGACAAGGGCGGGGTTACCCGGTTCATACTGAAGAACACGGTTGGCGCCGAGGAGGCCTATCGGCTGATCAAGCAAGCCGACGCGAAGCTGCCGGACCGGGTGCGGTCGTCCTGGCGTTGGAGGATTGTATATCTGCGAGCGTTGATAGACTCCGAGCTGGCGAAGCGCGAGTTTAGGGCGTCCGACAACTGTGTGGCAGCGTTCCAGGAACTGACGACCATCTACCATGAGGAGCAGGGCAGTGAGGCTGTGGCTCCACCCAGGAATGTATCCGGAGTGGTGAGCTCAAGTCATTAGCAGCCTGCCGAAAGATCGGGTGATTGCTGTTTAGTGCGCTTCCAAGGTGAGTTTGGTGGAATCGAGCGGATTATTGGCAGGGGGGGCGGGAAGGGGCGGATGGCCCCAGGTGGGCAATGGGAAACGGCAGCGAGACGAAAAGGAAGCAGTCAAGGGAATGTTTGTCAGAGGAATAAGACAAGGACATCCTTTAAACAGATTCCCCTGACAGTTATTCCTCTGACAATCATTCCGATGCCTCTTTGCCGCTTTTTCCGCTATCTGAATTCTTCCCACTCGGGTTCGTTGTCGAAAATCCAGCGGTAGTAGTCGGCGGCTTGGAGCTTGCCGGCGGCGGCTTCGTCCACCACCACGGTGCAACGGGCGTGCAGTTGCAAGGCGGTGGCCGAAATCATGGCCGTGATCGGGCCTTCGACGGCTTTGGCAATGACGCCGGCCTTGGCCCGGCCGGTGGCCAATAAGAGGCAGCGGCGGCATTCCAGGATGGTGCCCACGCCCATGGTGATGGCGTGGTGCGGCACGTTTTCGGCCCCGCCAAAAAAGGCGGCGTTTTGCGCGATGGTAGCCGGGCTGAGGGCCTTGACGCGGGTGCGGGAACGCAAGGCGGAGAGGGGTTCGTTGAAACCGATGTGGCCGGCCTGGCCGAGGCCCAGAAGTTGCAAGTCAATGCCGCCGCAACGCTGGATTTTCTCCTCGTATTCGCGGCATTCGGCGGCCAGGTCGGGCGCCTGGCCGTTGGGGAGGTGGGTGTTGCGGGGGTCCAGGTTGACCCGGCTGAAAAGGCGGCGGTCCATGTAGTAACGGTAGGACCGGGCGTCGCCGGGGGCGAGGCCGACGTATTCATCGAGATTGAAGGTGCGGCAGAGGGAGAAATCCAGGCCCTCCTGGCGGTGCAGGCGGACCAGGAGGCGATAGACGGCTTCCATCGTGCGTCCGGTGGCCAGGCCGAGCACCAAGGCGGGATTGGCGCGCAATTCCCGCGCGATGAGGCGCGCCACCAAGAGCGCCGCGCTATCCGGGTCTGAACGTATAATGGCTTCCACGGGCGCCCTTCCGGCCTGTCAAGCAGGATATTCCTTGGCGTTTTCGGGCAGCGAAAAGAGCACTTTGCGCGCCGGCAGTTTCTCTTTCAGCGCCGCAATCTCGTCCAGGCCCGAGGCCAGCGGCAGGGCGACCTGCCCGCCTTCGACCACCGAGCGGCACAGGGCCATCATGATTTCGAAGCCTTCCCAAGCGGTGTTAAAGTTGCAGGGGTGGACTTTTTTGTCGTCGTCCAGCCAATCGGCCATATCCTGCACGTAAGGGGGCATGTCCAGGTCGTAATTCATCGAGCCTTCGCCGCCGCAGGAGCCGGTTTTGGTGACGGCCCGCCAGCCGCCGCCGGTCAGCACTTCGGCAAAGCCGTCGGCGCCCTGGGCGCCGATGCGGCATTTGCGCCACCAATAAGGCACTTCGGGCACGTCGGGCGCGCCGGCCCCGCACTCGACGAGGCCGTGGACACCGTTGGAGAAATGAATGAAGCCGGCGATGTAATCCGGGGAGGGATGGGAGTCGGCCAGCTTGCCGCGACCGGCGGCCTGGGCCATGACCCATTGGGCCTTGGCGCCGGGATTGAACCAGAGCATGTAATCCACCAGGTGGCTGAGCAGGTGCATCATCCAGCCGGTGGCCGTGGCATAAACCGTATGCACCCGCCCCAGCGCGCCGCCGACCACGATGTCATGCACCTTGCGGTAATGCCCGCCGTAGCGATGCTGGTGGCTGACGACGGCTTTGACCTTCGCGGCGTCAAGCATGTTTTTGATCTTGAAACCCTCCGCGCTGGTCAAGGCCACCGGTTTCTCGAACGCGATCAATCTGGCCCCGCTTTCGATGCCGGCCTGGATCAAGTCCGCGCGCAAGTTGGGCAGCGTGCAGAAGCAAAAGATGTCCGGCTTGACCGCCCGGGCCAGGGCGCGGGCGTCGGCGCTGGTTTGCGGACGGCCCAATTTCGCAGCGGCTGCCTCGAGGCGGCTTTGGTCAATGTCGCAAATTCCGGCGAGGTGGAAGCGGCTGTTGGCGTGAAAGGCGGCGGCGTGATGCTGGCCGCGTTTGCCCATGCCGACGACGATGACTTTGTAACGGTTCATAAGCGAGCGACGATGCGTCCGGTTCACTGCGCCTTGTCCCACTGGAGGGCGGTGGCGATGACATAGTCGGCCTCGTCGTCGGTCAATTCAGGGAACATGGGCAGGGAGACGCAGGCGGCGGCGTTGGACTCGGCGTTGGCCAGCGAACCGGCCACGCGGGCCGGCTTGCCCCAAGGGAAGCCTGCCTGCTGGTGAATGGCGATGGAGTAATGGGTCTTGGCGTCTATGCCGGCCTCGTTCAGATACTTCAAGAAACCGTCCCGTTTCGTCGGGTCCTTGGTTTCGATGACGTAGAGATGAAAAACGTGCCGGCCGCCGGGCGTCTCGTAAGGCAGCGTGAAACGTCTGGCGCCCCGCAGCCCCGCCGTGTAGCGGGCCGACAAGACGCGGCGGCGGTCGTTCCAGGCGTCAATGTGTTTGAGCTTGGCGCTGAGAATGGCGGCGTGGAGGTCGTCCAGGCGGCTGTTGAAGCCGAAGCTGTGGACGTTGCGGGCGCTGGAGCCGTGGTTGCGCAATTGGCGCACGCGGGCGTCCAGCGCGGAATTATTGGTGATGATGGCCCCGCCGTCGCCGAAGGTGCCGAGGTTTTTCTGGATGATGAAACTGGTGGCGGTGGCGTCGCTCAACTGGCCGATCTTGAAGCCGTCGCCGCGCGCGCCGATGGCCTGGGCGTCGTCCTCAACGACCAGGAGCTTGTGTTGGTCGGCGATTTTGCGGATGGCCTTCATGTCGGCGCATTGGCCGTAGAGGTGGACGGGGACGATGGCCTTGGTCTTGGGGGTGATGGCCGCCTGGACTTTGGCCGGGTCAATGCACTTGGTGCGGGGGTCGCAATCCACCAGGACGGCCGTGGCGCCGGCGATCCAGATGGCCTCGGCGGTGGCGAAGAAGGTGTTGGGGTGGGTGATGCACTCGTCGCCGGGGCCGACGCCCAGGGCCATCAGCGCCAGCCATATCGCGTCGGTGCCGTTGCCGACGCCGATGGCGTGTTTGGCGCCACTGTAGGCGGCGAATTCGGCTTCAAACCGTTTAAGCATCGGTCCGAGGACGAATTGGCCGCTCTGGATGACTTGATGAATATTGGCGTCAATCTCGGCCTTGATGTTATTGTATTGTCGAACGTGTCCGTAGAACTCAACTTTCATGCCGCAAGACTAGAAAGGCCGCCGCGGATTGACAAGAGATATTAGGGCGAGGGTTGAGAGAGCGGCGATCGAGACTGGGGCGAGCGTCGGGATTGGTTAAGGCTTTCCAATCGAGGGAAGATGCTGTAAAATATTAACCGTGAGCACAATAAGTATTGATGACCTCAAGCAGCAGCCCGTTGGCCAATGGCTGCGGTCGGTGGACAAGGGAGACCTCGTCGTCACCTCTCAGGGCCGGCCTGTGGCGGTTTTGTTGCCCATCGGTGCGGACAGTTTGGAATCCACCCTTTCCGTGCTCCGCAGCGTTCGCGCGGCGCAATCTTTGAGCGCGCTACAACAAGCCGCCGCCGCCAACGGGACTTGCGACCTTTCGACGGAAGACATTGACGCCGAAATCGCCGCCGCCCGCCAAAGCCGGCATCGGAAGTGAAAATTGTTCTCGACACCAACGTTCTTGTGTCGGGTTTATTGAAGAGCAGAGGAAATCCCGCCCTGGTGCTGGAACTGGCTTTGAGGGGAGCGGTGCAAGTCTGCCATGACGAGCGCATTCTGGCCGAATACACGGAAGTCCTGGCGCGACCCCGTTTCAGATTTGACCCGCGACGCGCGCGGGATGTTCTGCTTAAACTTCAACTGGATGGAGTTTCATTCGCTCCACCGGATACGCCCTTGGATTTGCCCGACCCGGACGATGAGCCGTTTCTTGCCGTCGCATTGGCGGCCCGTGCCGATTATCTGGTCACGGGCAATACTTCGGATTACCCGCCAGCCAAGCGCCGCACCGCGTGTGTGATAACGCCCGCCGAATTTGTCGCCCGTTGGCGAACGCTCCATCCCGAAGCTGGCAATCCCGCGGCTCCCGATTAAAAATTGGTTGAGAAGAGATTTTCAAGGCTGGAATGGCAGTTCCACGATTTGCGCCGGAATTTTTCCGCCCGGCGTTTGCACCAGCAATTCAGTCCCCGTGTGGTTGGCCTCGCGCCGGACATAACCCAGTGCGATGACCGCTTGCAAGGCCGGCGACCAAACGGCGCTGGTGATGCCTCCCACTTCCTTTTCCCCGAGAAAGAGTTTCGCGCCCCTGGCCGGCGCCTCCTTTCGCGCGCCGCCGAGGCGAAGCGCGCGCAACGCCCGGGCCACCTGCCCGTAGGTCCGAATGCGCGCGATGACTTCCTGGCCGATGTAACATCCCTTGGAGTAACTGATGGCGCGCGCGTCCAGCGCTTCCGGCGCGAGATGGGTTTGGTCCATGTCCGCGCCGAAGCGGGGGATGCCGGCCTCAACGCGCGCCGTTTCCAGGGCCTGCCAGCCGCAAAGGCGGCCGCCCCGTTCCAGCAATGGCGCGGCCAGGGAGTGCATGGCGGCGGCCGGGACGAAGAGATCAAACCCCCGGCTGCGCAGCCGGGGCTGGCAAGTCAAGTATATGTCTCCGACGGCCGGCTGCGCCACTTTGATCACCGCCATCGGCTCTGGCGGAAGGGCCAGACGCGGCCAAAGACCGCCCACGACCTCCGCCGCCTTGGGCCCTTGCACGCTCAAGAGGCCGTAATGCGGAGCGGCGTCAACCACTTGCACGTCCTCGGCGATGACGAATTTTTCCAGGCGCGCCGCGACGGACGCGGACAGACCCGGCTCGAAATCCAGGAGCATCTCACTTTCCAGGCGGTAGATATTGAGGTCGCTGTGCAACCTGCCCTTGGCGGAGACCAGCGCGGCGTAACAGCCCTGGCCGACGGACAAATCCTTGACATTATTGGTGACCTGGCCGTTGAGGAATCTTTGCGCGTCGGCGCCCAGCAGGCACAAGCGCGCGCGAAAACTCAAATCCAGCACGCCGGCCCCCTGGCGCAAGGCCGCGTATTCGCCCAGCCAATCCCCATAATGGACGACGACCTCCTGGCCGTTGACCTCGGTGAACACGGCCCCGGCGGCTTGATGAAATTCGTGCAATGGAAGCGGAGGCATAACGCAAATCCAGCATACACTGTGCATCCAGACCCCGGTTCTTTTCAACGCGAAAAGCCCGGCCAGCCCGAATGACATTGCAAATGCGCCCGGCTTGCGCGTAAATCGGGAGCCAACGATGAAATCAATGACCGGATACGGACGCGGCGAGTGCTCCCAACGCGGCTTCAAAGTCACGGTGGAGGTCAGTTCCGTCAACCGCAAACAAACCGAAATCGCCGTCAATTTGCCGCGCGAACTCGAAGTGCTCGAAGCCCAAATCCGCGATGAAATCAACCGCCGCGTGGCCCGCGGCCGCCTGACCGTGCGCCTGTCGGTCCATGCCGCCGAGGGCGCTTCGGGCAAAAGGCGCATCAATGCCGCCCTGGCCAAAATTTACGCCCGCGAACTTCGCTCCCTGGCCAAGGCCCTTCGCCTGCCCGACGCCGTCACGCTGGACCTGCTGGCCCGCGCGCCGGGCGTCCTGCAGCCTGCGGAGGAAATCACCGAGGCGGAGGAACTCTGGCCGGCCACGGCCAAGGCTCTGCTGGCGGCGCTGGCCGTCATGTTGAAAATGCGGGAGCGCGAAGGCGCGTGGCTGGCGAAGGATTTGACCACGCGCGCCGCCCGGATGCGCGCGGCGGTGCGGCGGGTGCGCCGCCTGGCTCCGCGCTCCGCCCAGCGCTACCGCGCGCAACTGCTGGCCCGCATCAAGGCCGCCGGGCTGGAGGCGCCGGCTGTGGATGAGGAGCGCCTGATGAAGGAAATCTTCTATTTCGCCGACCACTCCGACATTTCGGAGGAATTGACCCGGCTGGAAAGCCACTTCCGGCAATTCGACGACTGCGTCAAGTCGAAGGAGCCGGTGGGCCGCACGCTCGATTTCCTGGCCCAGGAAATGAACCGCGAACTGAACACCCTCGGCGCCAAGGCCAACGACGGCGTCATTTCCCGCGAAGTGGTCCTGCTCAAGGCCGAGTTGGAAAAATTCCGCGAACAGGTGCAAAACGTCGAATGAACCCGGCCCAGCCCACAGCGCCCGCCCCGGCGGCCACACCGTTGTTGATCGTCATCTCCGCTCCGTCCGGCGGGGGCAAAACCACCCTCTGCCAGCAGCTTCTGTCCCGCCGCCCGGAAATGACCCGCGCCATCACCTGCACCACCCGCCCCCCGCGCACGGGGGAGATGGACGGACGCGATTATTATTTTCTTGACCCCGCGGAATTTTCGCGGCGCATCGAGGCCGGGGCCTTTCTCGAACACGCCCGCGTGCATGGCCAGTCTTACGGCACGCCCAAGGCGGAGGTGCTGGACAAGCTGCGCCAGGGCCGCGACGTTTTGCTCAACATTGACGTTCAGGGCGCCGCCACCGTCTGTTCCCGCGCGGCGGCCGACGCCGACCTGCGGCACGCGCTGGTGACGGTGTTCCTGACGCCGCCGAGCCTGCGGGAACTGGAGGCCCGCCTGCGCCGCCGCGGCACGGATTCCCCGGCCCAACTGGAGACGCGCCTGAGCGTGGCGCGGCAGGAAATCGCCCAATGGACCAAGTTCCAGTATTTGATCCTCAGCACCACCATCGCGGAGGACCTTCGCCGCATGGAAGCGATCATTGACGCCGAGCGTCTGCGCCAATGCCGCGCCAAGTTCTCCGTCGGCGACTAGCATCGGCGCTTGCGTCCAGCGTGGGTCAGGCGCAGGATGTCTGACATGAAGACACTTACGATGCGTGAGTTGAATCGCCGCACGGCCAGCGTGCTGGACGCCGTGGAAAAAGGGGAGTCGTTTGAAGTCCGCCGCAACGGCCGCGCCGTGGGGTATCTGACCCAGACCGCGCCCGCGCCCGAGCGAAAACCCGACTGGAAGGCTCATTTTGACAGGCTTAGGCGGCGGTCCGTCAAGGCCGACGCAAAGATTCTCAAGGAATTCGAGGATAGCCGGCGCCGGTTGGCGGCACGCGAGAAGGCTCTGGGGACCTTGTCGTGAAGTTCGCAGCCGATTCGAGCTTGTTGGTCCGTCTGTATCTCCGCGACAGCAAGGCAGACGCCATCGAACGCTTTCTGGCCGAAGACGACAAAGTCCTGAGCGTTTCGGAACTGGCCCGTGTGGAAGTCTTAAACGTTCTCCTGCGCTATGACGAAAGGTGGACGCAGTTTCTGGCAGACTTGGAACAAGGGTCCCGGTTGCGCCTGGAACCGGTGGATTGGCGCGACGCTTTCCAGCAAGCCGAAAGGCTCGCCCGCCGCTTTTCCCGAACGCTCAAGCCCGGCGGGCATGATCTGGTGCTGGTGGCCGCGGCCGTCGTCGGTGGCGCAAGCTGGTTCCTGTCTTTCGACGCAAACTCCTGCCAGCGTGTGCTCGCCGCCTGTGCCGGTCTGCGGGTTTGGCCGCCGTTGGATCGGGAGGAAAAGGGACTCGTTGGTCACGCCACTCTGCAGACGGCGGGCTGAAGAATTTCAATTCATCTTGCGAGACGATGTGATTGCCCTTTGAGGATCAAAAGCGCCAAAGATTGACAGAGGAATAATCCTGAATGGTCTTGTTTCTCTTCCATCCGCGCCTTGGCTGTTTCAAAGTTTGACTTTGAATCAGCCGGAGCGTTAAATTCAGAGACATGATGATCGTCCGTGACATTGAACCCCGGCTGAAATTGCTGGCGAAGCAGTTTCCGGCGATTGTGCTGACCGGGCCGAGGCAGAGCGGCAAATCAACCTTGTGCCAAAAGGTGTTTGCCCGTCTGCCCTATGCCACTCTGGAATCGCCCGACGTGAGGGCGTTTGCGGTGGAAGATTCGAGGGGGTTTTTGCAGCGGTTTCCGAAGGGAGCAATTTTGGACGAGATTCAGAACTGTCCGGACCTTTGCTCTTACTTGCAGGAAATGATAGATCGGGACCCGATTCCCGGCCGTTGGATTCTGACCGGTTCGCAAAATCTTTCGGTGATGGAGTCAACCAGCCAATCCCTAGCCGGACGCGCAGGGGTGTTATACCTGCTGCCCATGAGCCGGAGCGAAGTCATCCGGTTTGAAAGCCACCCGCGAACGCTCAATGAAACGCTTCTGACGGGAGGGTATCCCCGGATTTTGGACAGAAAGCTTCGGCCTTCTGACTGGCTGGCATCGTATGTGGCAACGTATTTGGAGCGGGACGTTCGTTCGATTTCCAACATAGGGGATTTGGCGGCCTTTCAGCGTTTCACGCAGTTGTGTGCTGGCCGGCTGTCCCAACTCCTGAATTTTTCATCCTTGGGCGGCGATTGTGGCGTGTCGCAACCCACGGCAAAGGCCTGGGCATCTGTGTTGGAGGCCAGTTTTATCATGCTCCGCCTGCCAGGCTATCACGGGAATATTTCAAAACGTTTGATCAAAATGCCGAAGCTGCATTTTTATGACACGGGGCTGGCGTGCTGGCTATTGGGCATTCGGGACGTTGGACAATTGGACGTTCACCCCCTGCGGGGGAGTATTTTTGAATCGTGGGTTGTTTCCGAAATCATCAAGCAGCGTTACAATCATGGAGAATCCAACGGGGTTTATTTTCTCCGGGACAACTCCGGTGTTGAAAGCGACGTGGTGGTACAGGGGCGCAAAAGCCTCAAGCTGGTGGAGGCAAAGAGCGGGCAGACAATTTCCTCCGATTGGGCCGGCAATCTGCGGAAGATAAAGGAGCTGTTTGAAAAGGCCGCGCAAGTTGTTTCGTGCGTTGTGGTTTATGGCGGAACGGAAAGACAGGAACGCAATGGCATTGTCTATCTCCCTTGGGACCAGATTCAGGATTACTCTTGGGTTTGAATAGCCGCGAAGAGGCGCAAAAGGCGCGAAAGAACAAAACCTTTTGCGTTTCTTGCGCCTTCTCGCGGCTATTTCAACCCGGGGATAACACCGGATCGTAGTTGAGATACGCCCCCAGGCACACAGGTGGACCCCATCCTTTAGACCACGGAGCGCTGAAAATAAGCGCGACTTTTGCGGCTTGCTGTCATCTGTAGTTTTGTTTGACTGTAGTTCATTCTTTGTTTGGCTGTCAT
>Ga0326728_10010008_pt1 | contig 22417 bp, 22 predicted proteins | sample MB3enrmetagenome_FD_207602 | JGI IMG/M metagenome (GOLD analysis project Ga0326728, IMG submission 207602) | Lab enriched peat soil microbial communities from McLean, Ithaca, NY, United States - MB31MN | ecosystem: Environmental > Terrestrial > Soil > Wetlands > Peat | place: USA: New York... | reverse complement strand
ATCCGGAAGGGCGAATAATCCAGCGAGCTCCTGTACGCGCAGAGCACAAATGTCAGGGTCGCCGCCAAAGGCCGACCCACATTCGGAACCGCCAGCAGCGGTGTCATGACCGGAATAGAGCATGTCCAGAATCTGATCCTCCTGAGCTGGATTGTTCTGCAGGACGGCCGAAGAAGGCAGTTGCGCATCGAGAGCTTCGTAGGCTGACCGCAGCGCGTAAGCCCGTTTGCCGAACTGCTGGTCCTGAGTTGTCCAGCTTTCCCCCCTAATCGCCCCGCGATCAGAGAGTACGGGGAACATGCGCAGCATAAACACTTCGTAGGCAGTTCCTGCTAAACCCAGAATCAAGACTGTCGCGAGCACCCCGCGAATCCACGGACGCGGCACGGGTTGTGGCGCGACACCGTGAAACCACCAATCATGAACCATCGATGCCCCCCATAGCAGCAGGATCAGTTGCGCCGGAAGGAAACATCTCCATCCCAGGTCGTTGCTGCCGATGGTACTCGAACGCAGGAATGTACCGATCAGGAAACTAGTCGCGATCAAAGTCCACGCAGCAAGTTCGTTGGCGCTGGCCTCAACTCGGCCACGCACAACCTGCTGCAGGCGCAGAGCACCGACGGCGAGAAAGAATCCGAGTTCAAGAAAATAGTTGATCGGTAGAAAGAGCAAGTTGGCAACGGTCACTGCGGATTGCGTCCGGAGGTTGAAGCCGATTTGCTGGGCAATATCAATCCCCAAGTTGAACGTGCGCACCTCGAATTCCACGAATGCAGCGCCGCCGCCGGGACCGCGAAGGCCCAAGAGGTAGCATAGTGCCCAGAGCAGCGCCACCGCACCCGCGCCCACGAACATCGCTGCCTCCAGCCAATCCTTGCGCGCGATCAACGCCAGCAGCCAAAGGGCGACAGCAATTACAAAAGTGAAGGTGACGTAGACGGACATGCCCGCCGCACTGGCAAAGGCCATCCCGGCCACGATTACCGGCCAAGTGGCCCACCTGCTATGGACGTCGGCTTGGTGACGCAACAGCAAGAATGCAACAAAACATGCGATCAACGCGGCGACATGGTGCGGCACCCATAGCAAGGAGGCAATCCAGGAGGTGATCTGCGAGTCGTTCCACCATTCCATATCACTCAGCCACGAGTTTGTGGCAACCCTAATGTAGAGGGTCGGCAAAATATCCAGGCCAGTAACACAGAGCAGGCCAAGCGCGAGCAAAGTTTTTCGCTCGATCGCCGTTTGGACTCGCGCCAAGAACTTGAGGCCAAGCGCGACCGTGCAGATCAAGCCCAGTCCGCACCAAACCACGCCGGAAAAGACCACGCAGCGCGGCGACAAGTGGAACACCTTCATGGGCAGGCTGCAAAACAGCAACCACAGGTAGTGATAGCGCAAAGGCACGGCTGCATTGGCAAAGAAAGGATTGTTCGGGGGGACATGGCGCGCGATCGCAGCCGTCAGGGCGGTGCGTACGGAGTGGTCGTAAGCGACAATTGGCGGATAGAGCTTGTCCCCGATCTGCAGATCTACCATCGATCCAATGGCCGCCAGCCCCCACAGCGCCATCAGGCCCAAAGCAACCCAGACGTATTTTGAAGATGTGTGTTGTGAAACTGACCGCAGCTGCGCTCGTCGAGCCTCCTTTGCCAAGAGCAGCACGGAGGCAGCGAACACAACGATATAGAACACCCAGAGCCCAGGTTCCAGGAACCGCGCCAGCAGATACGAAAGCATCGGACAGATGGCAATTGTGAGTGGGACTGCGAGAATTAGCCGCAGAATCGGACGCCGCCGCCGGAACTCAAAGAGGTCGAGCACCCATCCCAAGACATACCCTGGGGCAAACATGAACGGGAGAAGAGCGAGGCTTGCCTTGAGTGTCCCGAGCGTGTCCACCACCGTGAAATTCTGCATGCAGTTCGGAAAAGTTCTGGGCTTGTTCTTCCCGGCTAACGATCTTCCGCTACGGCGCCGGCTTGCCGGTCTCTATACCGGTAGGGACGTTTAAGGGCGACAGCCCTGTCGCCGGCCCGGTCCTGATTGGAACGCGGGTTTCTACATCCGTTGCTTTCTCTCCCGCTGCGCCCGACTCGTGGTATTCGGCGTCCTGGTTCACGGCCCAGACGTCATACTTGCGCTCGCCCGCCAGAATGTTCTTTGCGGTTAGCATCGCGGTCATCATGGCATGGTCCTGATTGTTGTACTTATGCATGCCATTGCGGCCAACCAGGTGAAGTGTGGGACAGCTTTCCTCGAAGGCCCTGCGAATCGTGTCGACGTGCTGTTGGTAAGCGTCGTCATAAACCGGATACGCTTTAGGCTGGCGGATGACGCAGCCATCGACTACATCCGCACTGGCAGCGAGATTTACCTTTTGGATTTCCCGCTTGGCAAGTTCGATCAGATCACGGTCATTCGCGGTCCACAATCCATCACCTTCGAAGCAGAAATACTCGAGGCCATAGGAACAATAGCCGGCCTCGGGAACCATCTCGGGCGACCACGACTTGTAATTTTGCACGCGCCCGACCTGCACACTGGGATCGTGGATGTAAATCCAATTGTCGGAGAAACGGCCGCGGTCATGCACGATCAGTCCGACAGTCAGGAAATCGCGATATCGCAAAGAGCGCGCAGCATGGAGGGCGGCTTCGGGAAGCTGCGGTTCGATCTGTGCCACTAGCTCCCGGATCGGCATGGACGAAACCAGGTGTTCGGCGCGATATTCTTCCAAATCGCCGTTGGCATTGCGGGTAGTCACGATCCAGAGATTGCTGCCGGCCTCGAAGCGGCAGCCAATGACTCGGCGACCCAGCTTCACTTCGCCGCCGAGCTGGCAAACTTTTTCTGCACACGTCTCCCACATCATTCCCGGCCCCAATCGCGGATACCGGAACGTGTCGATCAAAGTCTTCACCACCTGCTTGCGGTCCTTGGATTTACCTGTCCCGAAAAGGGCGTGCTTGATGGTCGTACCGAGCGATAGCCCCTTTATTCGTTGCGCCGCCCAATCCGCGGAGATCTCTTTACAGCTCATCCCCCACACCTTCTCGGTGTAGGTCTTGAAGAAGATACGGAACAAGCGCTTGCCGAACTGATTGGAAACCCAATCCTCAAAAGTCTTTGGGTTGGGCGTCGGATGGATGCGGGCGGCCAAAAACGAAAGAATGCAGCGCACCGATTCGATGAGTCCGAGCTTCGACAGAGCCTCGAATGGTTTTAGAGGATAGGTGAAGAACTGGCCACGGTAGTAAATACGCGACGAGCGGGGACGATCGAGCATGTCGCCACCGGCAATCTCGGTCCAAAGATCTTCGACCTCGCGCGACTTGGAAAAAAACCGATGCCCGCCGATATCGAAGCGGAAGTTTTTATAGTTGACCGTGCGGGAGATTCCGCCAACGTATTGAGGGTCGCTCTCGAGGACGACAACTGGGGCATGCTGCTTCGACAATTCGTAAGCGGCGGTCAGGCCCGCTGGCCCAGCACCGACAATCACTGCTTTGAAGATCGGCGCTTTAAAAATCGGTCGTTCCATTTGTTCGAGTGAATCGGGCTCCCCACTCCGATTTACCAGCCCTGCCGGGACAGCAGCCAACGTGGGCAAAAAACTGCGCAAAAGAATGAGATGCGCGCAGATCCCCACTGGGGCAACGGCAATCGTTATACCACCCCAGCATAAGGGCTAAGCGCAATATTAGCAAAGGACTTGCGGCATCAATAGGGGAGATGACAAGCGGGCGAAGGGGAAAACTGGCCTTTAGTGAGCAGAAAGCCCCGATTCGAGCCCGCTTTCCATGAGCGGCCCGGGGTTGGCAAGCTCGATTAGCTGAGAGCATAGATGCTACTGGCCCGGAGTCATATCGATCACAATCGCATTAGGATCGATTTGTGAGCTCTTCTCAGTATTAACGTGAATGTCAGTGCGCCACGAGTAGTTGAACTGAATCGCGCTCTCTAGGCCAACGGTGAAAAATGGTACCCCGTCGACAGCATCCCGTATGCCTCTGATGTAGTAGGTGACGTTTGGGGGCGGGGTCGGCTGTAATCGGTCCATACGCACTAGCAAGCTGCGTGACAGCTGCGCGGCAGACCGCCAAGCACTGACGTTGTGTTGAAGTGCAACAAATAAGAACAGACTGATTGCAAAAGCCCAACTGCGGCAGATCCTCGGGTTACTGAACATCTGCCCGAGAAGCACAGCGACTAAAACCGCAATCCCAATGGAACCGAATTGCAAGGCTCTGGAATAAAACAACCAATCAGGAGTCCGGAAGTAAAAGTGCGCTGGCATGGCTGCGACAATAACCCAAATCAGGCAAAACCAGGTAATGCGTCTGGAAATAAAGCTCGTTTTTGCCAGCAGACAGAGCGTCAGGAATACTGCTGCAGTTGCTCCTGCGGCTAAGATAAAGGTGCGGTCGTCCGGATGAATAATCCAGTTGTATCCAAACAGAGTCTCTCCAGGGGCGCGGACGAGAACACCTATCAGAGACGCCATTCCGAAACGCATCGCGAGTGGAGTTCCAGTTTGATCGATGCGGTATCCCCCTATTCCGCCCAGCGTGTAAAACCGATGAAGCAACATCAGCATAGGAGCTGCTATGTAACCTAGCAGTGGTACGAACCTCTTCGCGAACGGAGGCCGAAGTGCGTGCTGATTTCGCGGGATCAATTCGAGCGCCAACCACAGGACCGGGACTATGTATGCACTTTCCTTCGAGAGGACGGCAAGCACAAACAGGAGAATTGCCATCCCGCAAGAACCAACTTGGCCTGTTCTCCGGAAGCGTGCAGCGAATACCATGGACCACATTCCCAATGTGGTTGCAAGCTGATCGAACCTGCATGCGATCCATGTGATTGCCTGAACGTTGACCGGAAGAACGGAGAAAACCAGCGACGCTGCCGCACAAATCTCGTTCCTGAGTCCGAGCTCTTTGCAAAAAAAGAAGACCGCCGCGACGCAAAGCAGATGAAGCAAGATATTCGTAAGGTGATACCCAGGGGCCCAGTTGTGCCACAATCGATAGTCGAGAAATAGACTGGCAAATCCAAGTGGGCGATAGAAGATGTAGGTAATCCCATTGAACTGTCCTTTTGTCACCTGTGGCCATATCGCCGTCATGAACGGATGCCGGATCACGCTAAGATGGTCAAAGTCGTCGCATATGAAGTAGAGCGGAACCGTTGCAGCGTAGGCCAATGTTCCCGCTGCTAGTGCGACAAGCAAACCGACTGGCCCTTTTGATTCTGGCGCGACCGACTTCAGCCCCACATCTCCTACCTGATTGGGGCGTGGCAACTGCCGCAGTAATGTCAACACGAAGAAGTAGACCGAGATGTTCTGGAATAGATTGAAGCGCCGCACAGGATCGCCAGTGAGGCCCAACGAACACAGTAGTGCCGACAACAGCACCGTCATGCAGATCGCGAGCAAGAGCTTGCGTGAGGCAAATTCGCGAAACCAGGGCTGAGAAGGAATTGACCCAGTCTCCACAGATGAAATCGAACTCTCCACCTTATCGAGAAGCGGCAGTCGTTATACCAACTCAGCATAGGGTCTAAGCGCAATATTGGCAAGGACTTGCGCCATCAGGTTGATGGCGATGGCAAGCCGACAAATGGGTAAACTGCGCCCTTTGGTGAGCAGAAAGCCCCGAATCGGAACCGCTATCCATAAAAAACCGTTTCCGGTTATAGTCGTAACTGAATGAAATCAAAGCTGCAAGTGGCGAAATCCAGGCAAGCTGCAGTTTTGGCAGTTCTGATGCACACCAGGTGGATTATCCTTGGTGCGGTCTGCCCCGAGCCTTGCTCCGGGAAACTAGCGCTAACATCTGCCAGGAGAATCTTGTGAAAGTGGTCATGCTGTGCGGAGGGCTCGGTACCCGCTTGCGCGAGGAGACCGAATTCCGGCCGAAACCTATGGTCGAAATTGGCGGTCGACCTATCTTGTGGCACATCATGAAGCTCTATGCCCACAGTGGCTTCCGCGAGTTTGTCCTGTGCCTGGGATATCGCGGCAACATGATTAAAGAGTACTTCCTGAACTACGAGGCAATGAACAACGACTTCACCATCTGCCTCGGGCGCCAGTCGCAGATCCAATTCAACAACGTGCACGGCGAACAGGACTTCCAAGTCACCCTGGCTGACACCGGCCTGTCCACCATGACCGGTGGGCGCGTGAAACGGATCCAGAAGTACATCGATGACGACACGTTCCTTTTGACTTACGGCGATGGCGTTGCCGATCTGAACATCGCCCGACTGGTAGAGTTCCACCGGAGTCATGGAAAACTGGCTACCGTCACTGCGGTCATGCCCAGTTCTCGTTTCGGCGTACTGGAGATGAATAAGAATCGCGTCATGAGTTTCCTGGAAAAGCCGCGTACCGAGGGGGTTGCCAGCGCGGGATTCTTCGTATTCAACCGGAAAGTGTTCGACTATCTCGGCGGGGACGACTGTACCCTCGAACGCGAACCCCTGGAGCAGTTGGCGCGGGAAGGGGAACTCATGGCCTACAAGCACGATGGGTTTTTCTTCGCGATGGATACGTATCGCGAATACGAGTATTTGAACCAGTTATGGAGCGCGAACCAGGCACCCTGGAAGGTTTGGAAGGAATAACAATGAAGCATGGCTTCTGGCGTGACCGTGCCGTCTTTATCACTGGCGCCACGGGGCTGGTGGGGGGATGGCTGACGAAGCACCTGCTGGAGCAGGGCGTGTCGGTGACGGTGCTGGTACGCGACTGGGTTCCCGCCAGCGAATTTGTGCGCGGTGGATTTGCGGACCGCGTCAACGTAGTGCGCGGCGGTCTAAGCAGTCCATATCTGCTGGAACGAGTGCTGGGCGAATACGAAATCGAAGTCGTCTTTCATCTCGCGGCACAGACGATTGTGGGGATCGCCAACCGCAATCCACTTTCAACTTTCGAGAGCAACATACGCGGAACGTGGAATCTTCTGGAGGCTTGCCGGCGTTCACCGTTGGTGAAGTCGATCATCCTCGCTTCTTCGGACAAGGCTTACGGCGATCAGAAAGTACTTCCCTATACGGAAGACATGCCATTGCAGGGGAAACATCCCTACGATGTCAGCAAGTCTTGCGCGGACTTGATTGCGCAGTCCTATGCGCACACGTTTGGTGTCCCCCTGGCGATTACGCGCTGCGGCAATTTCTACGGCGGCGGAGACTTGAACTGGAACCGCGTGGTGCCAGGCACGATCCGCTCCGTCCTTCGTGGGGAACGGCCCGTTATTCGCTCCGATGGAAAATTCGTGCGCGACTATTTCTATGTGGAAGACGGAGCCGCGGCGTACATGCTGCTGGCGGAGCGACTCCTGCATGATTCGAAGCTCTGCGGCGCAGCCTATAACTTTTCGAATGAAGCGCAGATCAGCGTGCTTGAGCTGGTGAATGCGATCCTCGCGAAAATGGGATCGAAATTGAAGCCCGAGATTCAGAACGAGGCTTCGAATGAGATCCGCCATCAGTTCCTGAGCGCCGAGCGGGCACGTACGGAACTGAACTGGAAGCCCATGTTCACGCTGGATGAAGGGTTGGCAAGAACCATCGCGTGGTACCGGGAGGCGCTGAAGTAGTGTCACGAGCACACGAGTTGCGAGCAAATGACTTGCGCGAACGGATCCGCGCGTTGGTGGCAGAGTACTACCGTGAAGCCTTTCCTGCGCGCACTTTCGTGCCGGGATCTTCCCCTGTGCCCATTTCAGGCCGTGTCTTCGACGAACAAGAACTGGAACTGCTGGTCGAGTCTTCGCTCGATTTCTGGCTTACAACCGGGCGCTTCGCCGAGCAGTTCGAACGTGAGTTCGCGAAATTCGTTGGTGTGCGCGAGGCGATACTCGTCAACTCGGGTTCGTCGGCCAACCTGCTGGCGATCGCAGCCCTGACTTCGCCGAAGTTGGGCGATCGGCGGCTCAGACCCGGAGACGAGGTCATCACCCTGGCTGCGGGATTCCCGACTACGGTCAACCCGATCGTACAGAACCGGCTGGTTCCCGTTTTCGTCGATGTTCAAATTCCCACGTTCAACGTGGATGTCAGTTATCTGGAAGCGGCGCTATCCGACCGCACGCGCGCAGTCATCTTTGCGCACACGCTGGGAAATCCCTTCGATCTCTATGCGGTGACAGCGTTCACGAAGAAGCACAGCTTGTGGCTGATTGAAGACTGCTGTGACGCGCTCGGCTCAACCTATCGCGGACAGAAAGTCGGAACCTTCGGCGATCTCGCGACCGTCAGCTTTTATCCGGCACACCACATCACCATGGGCGAAGGCGGATGCGTCTTGACGAACCAGCCTCTTCTGCGCACTCTCGTCGAGTCCTTTCGCGATTGGGGCCGAGATTGCTGGTGTGCTCCGGGTAAAGAGAACACCTGCGGCAAGCGTTTCGACTGGCAACTCGGTGAACTACCCCGCGGGTACGACCACAAATACATCTATTCGCACGTGGGCTATAATCTCAAAGCCACTGACATGCAAGCGGCTGTGGGCGTCGCGCAGTTGAAGAAGCTGCCGGCATTTATCGAGGCGAGAAAACGAAATTTTGCGTACTTGAACGCGGGACTCAAGGACGCGGAAAAGTACTTCGTCCTGCCCGAAGCAACCCCGAATTCCGATCCCAGCTGGTTTGGATTTCCGCTGTTGGTACGGGAGACAGCTCCATTCTCTCGCAACATGCTCATTGAGTTTTTGAATGGGAGAAAGATAGGCACCCGCCAGCTGTTCGGCGGCAACCTGGTTCGTCAGCCCGCCTATGCGGATCTTAACTATCGTGTTGTGGGGGATTTGCCGACGAGTGACCGCGTGATGAATCAAGCCTTCTGGATTGGCGTATATCCCGGCCTCACGCCGGCGATGTTGGATTACGTTCTGGAAACGATCAACGAAATCGCTTCAAAGGGGATACTTTCCGATGCCGCACGAAAATAACAGCCACTCCTCCAACCCGCTTCCCGAGATTCGATTGGGTTCCCGGGTAATCGGACCTGGAAAACCTTGCTACGTAATCGCTGAAATCGGGATCAACCACAATGGTGATATCGATCTTGCGAAGAAACTGATCAACGTGGCCTTGGGCGCCGGTTGTGACGCGGTCAAGTTTCAGAAGAGAACCATCGATGTCGTCTACTCGGCGGAAGAATTGGCGAAGCCTCGGGAAAGCCCTTTTGGAGCAACCAACGGCGATCTGAAACGCGGCCTCGAATTCGAAATCGAAGAGTATCGCGAAATCGATCGTTATTGCCGCGAGGTCAAGATTGACTGGTTCGCGTCTTGCTGGGATGAGGCATCGGTCGATTTCATAGCCCAGTTTAATGTCCCGTGCTTCAAAGTCGCTTCCGCATCCCTCACCGATGACAACCTGCTGCGCCATACTCGCGCGGTGGGTAAGCCGATCATTTTGTCGACTGGGATGAGTACGATCAAAGAGATCGATCACGCGGTAGAGGTTCTGGGCAAGAAGGATCTTGCCATTCTGCATGCTTGCAGCACGTATCCCGCCTACTACGAAGAATTGAACCTGAAGGTTATCGATGTTCTGAGAGACCGGTACAGCGTGCCGGTCGGTTACTCCGGCCACGAAACCGGGTTGCCCTCGAGTGTCGCGGCTGCGGTGCTCGGCGCCTGCATGATCGAGCGGCACATCACGCTCGATCGCTCCATGTGGGGTTCGGACCACGCCGCGTCGCTCGAACCAAATGGCATCACGCGCCTGGTACGGGACATCCGCTTGATCGAAAAATCGATGGGGGACGGCGTCAAGCGAGTGCTGGAGCGCGAGCAACCGATCATCAAAAAGCTCCGACGCGTGGGTGCAGCATAGTGGCGAAGATCGAAGCGAAGATCGTGCCGAAGGTCGCGTCGCAGGTCGCGTCGAAGATCAAGGCCATCGCCATGGATGTCGACGGAGTGCTCACCGACGGCGGCGTGTGGTGGGGGCCAAACGGCGAAGAATGGAAGCGCTTTCACTTTGCCGACATCATGGGTCTGTCGCTGGCGCAAAAATCGGGAATGGTGATTGCTCTGATGTCGGGCGAGAACAGCCCGCTGGTTGATCGGCTTGCCGATAAGCTCGGCATCAGCGACGTTCACAAGGACTGCAAAGACAAAGCTGCCGCGCTGCGCGTGTTCGCGGAACGACACGGGTTGCGCCTCGAGGAGATTTGTTTCATCGGGGACGATGTGAACGATTTACCCGCGCTCAGCATCGTTGGTCTAAGCGCCTGTCCTGCAGATGCGCGCCCTTCGATCCGAGAACATTGCCAGGTGGTCACTAAACTCGCCGGCGGCAACGGCGCCGTGCGCGAGGTCGTGGACAGGCTGCTTGCGTCTGCCCGCAAGGCCGCAAACCCGGTTCGCTAGGAGAGCATGAGAGTCGCTGACTATGTCATGAGCTTCGTCGCCCAGCAGGGCGTGAAGCACGTTTTCCTTCTCACCGGCGGCGGGGCCATGCACCTGAACGATGCTCTGGCCCGGTGCGGCGATTTGACCTTCGTCTGCAACCACCACGAACAAGCGAGCACGATCGCCGCGGAAAACTACTCGAAGGCTACCAATAATCTGGGCGTCGCCCTGGTAACGACTGGTCCGGGCGGCACGAATGCGATCACAGGCGTGGTCGGCGCATGGCTTGATTCGACTCCCATGCTCGTCATCTCGGGGCAGGTGAAACGCGCCGACCGCATGTACCGTCCGGATGGTACGCCTCTCGGGGTGCGACAGCGCGGCAGTCAAGAGGTCGACATTGTCTCTCTGGTCAAGCCGATTACGAAATACGCAGTGACCATCGATGATCCGCAAAGCATTCGCTACCATTTCGAAAAGGCGGTACACCTGGCTCGTACCGGAAGACCTGGTCCGGTTTGGATCGATATTCCGATCGACGTTCAGGCTGCTCCCATTGAACCGGATGCCATGCGCGGCTTTGATCCTGCTGAGTTGTCGCAGCACTCTCAGGACGACTTAGCTACCAAAGTTCGCGATGTGCTTAATCGGCTGAACCGGGCAGAGCGGCCATTCATCTTCGCTGGGAACGGGGTTCGAGTTTCCGGCGCGGCGTCGGCGTTTGAAAAACTTGTGCGTCGGCTCAACGTCCCCGTTGGCCTGACTTGGCTGGCCATGGATTTGTTGGACGACGACGATCCGTTGTTCGTCGGCCGTCCCGGCACGGTTGCGTCTCGGGGCGCAAACTTCGCCCTGCAGAATGCCGACTTCGTCCTGGTAATCGGAACGCGTCTTGACCCGCCTCTGATGGGTTGGGATCCTCGTCAGTTCGCGCGCGGAGCCTACAAAACTGTCATTGATATCGATCCGGCTGAGTTGCGCAAGCTGGAAGGAGCGATCGACAATCCGATCTGCGCCGACGCTCGGAGCGTTATTGACCAAATGCTGCAGCAAGCCAACTCTCTCCTGGACAAGAACAAAGATCGCAGCCCGTGGCTCGAGCGTTGCCAGGACTGGAAGGCCCGTTATCCCATCGTTTTGCCCGAACACCGCGCTCCGGGACTGGTCAGTGTGTACCATCTCGCGGAGGTCATCGGGCAGGAAGTCGGACCTAATGACCGCGTCGTCTCTGGAAGCTCGGGGAGCGCCATTGAAGTTTTCCTGTTGGCCTACCGGGTACGAAAAGGGCGCCGGGTATTCCACACAGCAGGATTGGGGGCGATGGGATACGGTATCCCGGCAAGTATCGGCGTGTGTCTCAGTAGCGGCAAAAGGAAAACGATCTGCGTTGACGGCGATGGCGGGCTTCAGCTCAACATCCAGGAGTTGGCCACCATCGCGCACCTCCAACTCCCGATCAAGCTTTTCGTTCTCAACAACCAGGGATACGCATCGATTCGGGCCAGTCAGACCAACTACTTCGGCGGACCCAACATCGGATGCAGTCCGGAAACTGGCTTGTCGATCCCAGATTATCGTAAAGTCGCTCGTGCCTATGGGCTGAAGACAGCGGTCATCGAAGGTCAAGGGGAAGGTCAAGCGGACTTGCGCGCCGCCGTCCGTCGCGTTCTGCGGGGCCGTGGACCGGTGGTTTGCGACGTGCACGTCATTCCCGACGAGATCAGGGCTCCGCGCGTCACCTCGATTCAGCTTGCCGACGGATCATTCGTTTCCAAGCCTCTGGAGGATCTGTGGCCCTTCCTCGATCGCGACGAGTTCGTTCAAAATATGATCGTGGAGCCGGTGAGCGAATGACGGCGACAAAAACAAAGACGGACGAGCACCTGGCCGCACTTGATCGCCTGCTCAGTGAGCCACTGAGTCGCGTGCGGGAGCGCGAGAAATCGGCTTTTGACACGCTGCTGGCCGGCTGCAACAACCGTTTAGTGCTTTTCGGCGCGGGGAACCTGGGGCGCAAAGTTCTGCAATGCGTTCGCAGCATTGGCGTGGAGCCGCTGGCCTTTGCCGACAACAGCCAGTCCAAGTGGGGATCGCATGTGGACGGTGTTCCGATCTTGTCGCCTAAGGATGCGGCAGCGCGGTATGGGGCGACGGCGTTGTTTCTGGCCAGCATATGGTCGCTGGGGCACTTTTACCGGGATAGCCGAGCGCAACTGGAACGTCTGGGATGCATGCACGTCGAGTCTACGGCATCATTGCGCTGGAAGTTCGCTGACCGCTTGTTGCCCGATTTCTGCCAGGATCTGCCCCACAAAGTCTACGAACAAGCGGCCGAGGTGCGAAAAGCAGCATCCCTGTGGGCGGATGAGTCCTCACGCCGGGAATATCTGGACCACGTAAAATGGCGTGCGCTCGGTGATCAGAATGCCCTCGGACCGCCGGTCAAAGAAAAACAGTATTTTCTTGACAGCCTGTATCGAATCAACGATCACGAAGTCTTTGTGGATTGCGGCGCCTACATTGGAGACACGGCTGAACAGGTGATCCGCAGAAATCCCGCCTTCTCCAGGATTATCGCGATTGAGGCGGACCCGCAGAATTTCGACCGTCTTACGAAGTGGATTGACACCCTCGAAGCACCCGTCGCCTCCAGGATTAGCGCGCTCAACGTTGCCGTGGGTGCTAAACGCGACAAACTGCGTTTTCAGGCGGGCGGCGGCGATGGCGCCAGGCTAGCAACCGACGGCAACGTCGTGGTGGAGTGCGTCCCGATTGATGAGCTGGCGTCGGCAGCCGGACCCACCTTCATCAAGATGGATATCGAAGGGGCTGAGCTCGATGCGCTCGAAGGCGCGCGACGCTCAATCCAGACCCACCGCCCGATTCTTTCCATCTGCGTTTACCACAGGCAAAATGATCTGTGGCGCATTCCGCTCTTCATCCACACACTGGCGGAAGACTACCGTTTGTACTTGCGCCCGCACGAGGTCGATGGAAAAGAGTTGGTATGCTATGCCATTCCGGCGAATCGGCTAAGAAGCGCGGCCTAAGCATGCCCCCAATATTTATAGGCATTTTGCCCGTGTAAAGATGTAAAGAGATGAGCCTTTCAGATCTTGCCAACAAATGGAGCGCGGGAATCACGGGACACATCCCGCCCGGGCAGTTTGGACGCTACCTTTTGGTGGGCGTATGGAATACCTTGTTCGGTTACGGCACGTTCGCCCTGTTTACAGCGGTTCTGAATCCCATTGTGCCTCATAGTTACATCTGGGCTTCCTTGCTCTCCAGCTTGTTAAACATCACCGTTGCCTACTTCGGCTATAAATGGTTCGTGTTCAAAACCAAGGGCAATTACCTGCGCGAATGGATGCGTTGCGTCGCGGTGTACAGCGGCGGCATTGCTTTTGGCCTGATCGCGCTCCCGGTGCTCGTATTCCTGATCCGGCATAACACTCGCTTCTTTGCCGCGGCTCCGTACATTGCCGGCGCTTTTCTGACTGTCTTTGTCGTGGTTTACAACTTTTTGGGGCACAAGAACTTTTCCTTCCGGACGTCTGCATGATGCGCATACTCATCACCGGCGGGTCGGGGTTCATTGGACGAAACCTGGCGGAGCAATTTGACTCGACGTATGAGGTGTTGGCGCCGTCCTCGGCCGAACTGGATCTGCTGAACGAGCAGGCGGTGCGCGAATACCTCAGCACGCACAGGTTCGACGTGATTGTCCATGCCGCTACCACGCGGTCGAATCGCGGCTTGGGCGCTCCGCCCGACATGCTGGACCGGAATTGCCGCATGTTTTTCAATCTCGCGCGCAATGAGGGACGATTCGGAAAAATGATTCACTTCGGCTCCGGTGCCGAGTATGACAAGGGCGGGCTGCCGGCGAGGGTGAAGGAAGAATATTTCGACACTCGCGTTCCCACCGATCCCTATGGGTTCTCGAAATACATTTGCGCCAAATATACAGAGCGCTCCGAGCGACTGGTGGAATTGCGCCTGTTTGCCGTTTTCGGCGCTTACGAGGACTACACCGTGCGTTTCATTTCCAACGCCTGCTGCCGTGCGCTGAAAGGATTGCCGATTGTGCTGCGGCAGGATATCGTGTTTGACTACTTGTACGTCAAGGACCTGGTCAAGCTGACGATGTGGTTCATCGAGAATAACGCCCGCCACAAGGCATACAACGTCTGTAGCGGACGGCCAGTGGCGCTGACCGAATTGGCGCGAGTGATTGCCCGGATCTCGGCCCAGGTCTCGGGGCGTAATCCCAATGTGTCAGTCCTCACCGAAGGCATGGGGCCAGAGTATTCGGCGGACAACTCGCATATGCTGGCGGAAATGGGCGGGTATCAGTTTTGGGACTTAGACGCCGCGATCAGGGACCTTTATGCGTGGTATGAGCGGCACGAAGGGATCGACGTGGAATCGCTAAGGTTCGATGAAGGAAACAAAATTGGAGTCAGCAAGTGACCCCAACTCAGGCGCCCACCAGCAGCGACTTGGAACAACTTGAAACCATCTTGCGGCGGATCGAGGCGGAAACGCCCGATGCGGTGCGGGCGCGAGAGCGCAGTGCCTTCGACGACCTCGCCAGCCCACTTGGCGAAAAGTTGGTGTTATTTGGCGCTGGTCCGCTGGGCAAGAGTGTCCTCGCTGGATTGCGCCAAGCAGGAGTCGAGCCGCTGGCGTTTGCCGACAACAATCGCGATCTTTGGCGCCATCAGGTTATGGGACTTCCCGTGCTCCCGCCCGCGGAAGCAGCGCAACTCCACGGTCAGACCGCATGCTTTGTCGTCACCATCTTTCAAGGCTCCAAAGCTCGCCACCAACTCGCATCGCTGGGCTGTCGGCGGGTGGTCGCTTTTGCTCCGCTGCTTTGGAAATATGCCGACATCTTCATTCCGCAATGTGGACTTGAACTGCCCTCCAGGCTTCGAGAACAGTTCCACGACATCCGGCAGTGTTACGCCATGTTGGGAGATGAACTCTCGAAGCGCGATGTGCGCGAACAGCTGTTCTGGCGATACTGGCTGGATTTTTCGGCGTTGTCGCCACCGCTGGACGCGACTCATACGTACTTCCCGATGGAGTTACTGTCGCCGGTTCCTGACGAAGTATTCGTCGATTGCGGCAGCTTCGACGGCGACAGTATCCGGAGCTTCAACCGTCACTGGAACGGCGAGTTCCGTCATGTCTTCGCTTTCGAGCCTGATCCCGCAAATCGAGGGGCGTTGGCCTCCAACATGGAGGCGATGGGTATCGGCGATCGTGTTACAGTCATGCCCTATGCTGTTGGGAACACCAATGGCCGAGTCTCCTTTGCGTGCAATAGTTCTGCCTCCTCACATGTAACGACCGAGAATGCGAAATCCGATGCGGGATCCGCGATCGAGTGCCGCCGCTTGGATGACATCGAGTGGCCTCTGATGCCGACGTACATCAAAATGGATATCGAGAGCGCGGAGCCCGAAGCACTGGCCGGGGCAAGTGAATTGTTACGACGCCATCAGCCTGTGCTCGCGATCTGCACGTATCATCGAAGTGAGCACCTTTGGCAGATACCGAATCTCATCCGATCTATTGCACCCGAGTACCATGTGTTCCTACGGCGCTACGCGGAAGAGTGTTGGGAAGGCGTCTGCTATGCAATTCCCAACCGCCGACGGAAACGTGCCAGTGAAACCCATGCCTAAGACACTGACAATCCTCACGCCCTGCTACAACGAAGAACTCAACGTGCGCGAGGTGTACCTCCGAGTACGCGCTGCCGTCGCGGCCGCCGGCGACTACAGGTACGAACACATTTTCATCGACAACGCGTCAACCGACAGCACCCTGAACGAATTGAAGGCGATAGCCGCCGAAGATAGGAATGTAAAAGTAATCAGGAATACCCGCAACTTTGGCCATGTCCGCTCCCCCATGCACGCGTTGTATCAGGCCAGCGGAGACGCCGTGATCGGCATTGTGGCGGACTTGCAGGACCCGCCGGAAATGATCGTGGACCTCATCCGGAAGTGGGAAGAGGGTTACCCGGTTGTAATCGGCGTCAAGGCGGCGAGCGACGAAAGCGGTCTGATGTTCTGGATCCGGAAGCAATACTACCAGTTGGTGAACCGTCTTTCCGGAGTGGAAACCTACGAGAATTTTACCGGGTTTGGCCTGTTCGACCGCCAGGTAGTGGACGTCATCAAGCAATTCGACGATCCGTATCCGTACTTCCGAGGCATGGTCGCGGAGGCTGGATTTCGGCATTTCGATATTCCGTACCATCAGCCAAAGCGTAAACGCGGAATCACCAAGAACAATTTTTATTCGCTTTACGACATGGCGATGCTCGGGATTACCAACCTCTCTAAGGTGCCGCTGCGGCTGGTGACCTTTTCCGGCTTTGTGGGCGCGCTGCTTTCGGTTCTGGTGTCGCTGGCATACCTAATTTACAAACTAATTTTTTGGAACAACTTCTCCGTTGGCATCGCCCCATTGGTCATCGGCGTATTTTTCTTCATGTCGATCCAGATGTTGTTTATGGGCATCATTGGGGAATATATCGGCACCATCCATACCCTGGTGCAGAAGCGGCCGCTGGTGGTCGAACAAGAGCGGATCAATTTCGAATATGGCCTGGGCGAACCAATGCGTGACCCATTACAGGACCGATCAGAGAACAGCGAGGCCCAACCTGGTGCGACCTCGTAAACTTCAGCGTTCGACCGGAGATGTTCTATGAAAGCGGATACCGCGCACTCTCTGGCGGTCGCCAGAATTCGCGACTGCGCATCGGTTATGCAGAGTCTGCTGGAGTCCTCAGAGTACTTGAGCGCCGTTGTCAAGGTCGCGGAGGCAATGACGAAGTGCCTGCGCTCCGGGAACAAGGTCCTGTTTCTTGGAAACGGCGGCAGCGCCGCGGACGCTCAGCACCTTGCCGCGGAACTGAGCGGACGGTTCTTGCGGGAACGGGCAAGCCTCTCGGGATGGGCGCTGACTACTAATTCCTCCGTACTAACGGCGATCGGCAACGATTATTCGTTCGACGATGTGTTCGCGCGCCAAGTCCAGGGGATGGGCAGCCCTGATGACATCGTTTTTGCGATCAGCACCAGCGGAAACTCCCCTAACGTGCTGCGCGCCGTGAGCACGGCCCGCGAGAAGAAACTCGTCACAGTAGGCCTGACGGGAAAAACCGGTGGGAAGCTGCGTAGCGCGGTTGATTGTTGTATCTGCATTCCCAGCGATCAGACGCCTCGTATCCAGGAAGCTCACATCTTAACCGGACACATTCTTTGCGAACTGATCGAGGAAGCACTGTTTGAGCAGAGTTGACGCTGTGGCGCGTGGGGAACTAGGCATGCGTCGGAGCATGTCATTCGATGACGACTTCGGGGTGCGTCAAATACCATCCCTCCGAGCATCCCGCGCTCGGGTTGTTCTTTCCGAAGCACGCCGAGTCCCCTTGCTGGCGATGTTCTCTGGCGTGGCATGCTGCGCACAGCGTGATCAAGTTCTGTTCTGAGTCTTCTCCCGAATGGCTGCGGAATTCCCCGTGGTGCACCTCAAGATTCGTCATCGTGCCGCAGGATTGACACCTCCAGCCGTCGCGACGCAGGATCTGCTGGCGCAGACTTTTATACGACAAGTGGTCTAGCCGCAAGGGAGCGGCTTCGGGGCGAATCATTCTCAGCACGCCTTCTCACGCAGATCTTCGAGGAAAGCTTGTTGCTGTTCGCCAGGCAAGAACTTGTAGTAGCGTGAGATCGAGTGGAGCAGGATTTCCGGGTTGCCGTTGTCCAAGTGCGCGCCTGCGAGAAAGTCGGCACAGATCATCTCCAGACAGTAACCGCGCGATTTGTCTGTGCCCAGCATTAGGGCTGCCGTCTCGATCGCCTGCTCGATGACCGGGATCTGGCTCTTGTAGACCTTGAAGTAGATCAGCTCCGATGGTTCCTCTTCCTTTCCCGTCAGTTCCTTCTCCACCTCTCGCCTGAACTCCTCTCTCGGCATTTCCCGCGCTTTGTGCACCCAGGGTGCACAATCGAAGCGCTGACCGTCCCGCCGCGCCAGTTTCGCCAACTCCCGCCCTTTCGTCCAGCCGATTTCCTTCAGGTCCTTCCGCGCCTGCGGCGGCAGATGCTCGTGGATGGACATCAGGTAGTACGCCTTCCTTCGCGATTCCGGAAACCGCCTTGCCAGAAACTCGTCAAACGAAGTCAGATTCTCCAGCCTCCAGTACTGTCCCGCCCGCACCTCGCACAGATACCTGCCCAAATCGACAAAGCGGGTGTCGCGCTCTGCCTCCTTCTGCCGTTCCCACGCCAGGATCTCGTCGATCTTGGTGAGGACAAACAGCGCTCGTTTACGGTTGAGCCTCGGTGGCATCGGCATCGGCCTAAAACGAAAGTTCGTCAAACAGACCAAGATCCACTCCTGGCTTGCGTATCAGTCCGGCCTCGACCAGGTCGGGCTTGTCGAGGCAGAGTCCGACGAAGGGGCAGGTTGTGCACGGGTTTTGTGGAAAGCGGATGCCGCTGTGCGGCAGGAACAGCCCCGATTCGATCCGTCGGGCAGTGTCATCGACCAGAGTTGCGAACTCCTGGCGTTGTTCCTCACTGATCGTGGCACGCAGGTACTGGACTTCGACCAGTCGCTTGCGGACGAAAACGACCTGGGCAACTTCGTCGATGCCCGTCATCCAGGAATAGCAGACGAGTTGCGGATCCAGGGCGGAAATGCCAGCCGGCTCTTCTGGATATCGGGCAGAAGTGGTCTTCCATTCCAGAACGCATGGTGTGCCATCGAGTTCACCAATGGCATCAATGTAGGCGATGAAATTGTTGCCAGATGCCAAGGCCCGATTGAACTGAATCTGCTGGGTGGAACGAGGGCGCCGAATACGAACGCGGCCGTCCTGAGCAAAGCGCTCGAGCAACTGGATGCCTTGTTGCAGCATGCGGTCCCAGTTGTCGTTGCCCGAGTAGGTCAGTCCCATGTCCTTGCACACGCCCCACTGCTCGAACAGCACGGCGGCTGGGTCCTCACGGCGAAACAGGGCAGCGACCGCCCGTTCGAAGGCTCGACCGAAGAGCATGGCTGCACACGTGTCTTTTTCCTGCCATCCGTCGAGGTAGCGGTGCCGGTAGCGGCGCGGGCAGCTGAGGTATTGGCTGATCTGAGTGTAGGAGTAGGTCATCGAGTGGCCTCCGCGGAGCGAGGAACGCTCGTTGCCGGACCTGCGGAGAGTTCCTGCCACTGGCTGGCGGGGGCGAAGCCGTCGAGGTTGATGAGCGAAATGCCGTTGATGACGGTGTGGCTGATCTTGACGACACCGCGGAGTCCGGGCAAAGCGTTCTCGTCGACCTGCTCGTGGGCCAGCAGTTCTGGGTCATAGAGAAAGTCCCGCAGGAACCAGCCCAGCTTCCACATCGCCTTCTGGGTGCAGTAGAGACGACCCACGATGGACTGCCCGACTAGTGTGCGGGGCTCGAGGATGGAGAGTCGGAGGACATAGAAGGGTTTGTGGGCATGCCAGCGGAACCGGGCACCATCAACGCGGACCAGAAAGACCCCGTCGGGAATCTCCGGACGAGAATCGCGGGCCGTTTCGGCAAGGCCTGGGACTTGGCGTTTCAAGCGACCACCTCCTGTTTCGGCGACACGTAGCTGTTCAGCTGGCAGACAAGAGCATTGCGGTCCTTCTCGGCCCAGTCGGCCAGTTGCTGAACGAAGTTCTCAACCTGTTCCCGGGTGGCATCTCGGAGCATTTTCGTGCCGCAGAAGTCGACGGCATAGGCCTTTACGAGTTCGGGATCGAGCTTGTGCTGGCGGATGATCTGGCAGAGACGATCGCGGACCTTGGGGCCACCGCCGTTGCCATTGCCGTTCGTGTTCTGTGGAGGGAGCTTCTCGCCTGAGTTCGGAATGGTTCCGATCTCCTCGATCGAGCAGATGCCGATGCCGTAGGCCTTGCGCAGGGCACGGTTAACAGCACGCGTCTCGGCCACGCGCATCTCCGCCCCGCGGAGGAGGGACGAAACATTGGAGGGATCCGCGTCGCCGTAGCCAACAAATCCTTTGCAATCGCCGGGCTTAAAGACAGTGGCTTTGAATGCCCATCGCGTTGCACTTGGGTCGGAAATTTCTTCAACGCACTCAACATTTATTCCAGAACACTTCTTCTTTTGAGCAATTCTTAAGAGACCCGCGTGGCTTACGTACCAGCGTTCATCAATGTAAAGCAGATCGCCTAACGCGACGGACAGCCGATATTCTCGGCTCAGAGCTCTCAACGCTATAAGCGCTGTCCTCGTCAATCCCGCCCATCGTTGTTTTGCAAGCCGAACATTACGATTCGTTGCGGTTGTCGCTCGCGTCATAATAAGTCCTCCAACCCTCTCTGGTTTATGCGTAGGCGCTAACGCATGCTATCTGTATTATGCGTAGGCGGCCACGCATTGTCAACGAGATTTTTAACTGTTGCGTTCTTGTCTCCGGTTAAGGCATAAAAGTAAGCAGAAATGTCCAGGAAGAACCCTCACGCAGTTGCATTGGGAAAAATGGGAGGCTCGAAAGGCGGGAAAAGACGAGCCGCCATCTTGAGCCCCGAAGAGAGGAGTGCTAGTGCCAAAAAGGCTGCCCTCGCTAGGTGGGCTAAACAGAAGAAAGAAAAGTAATAATCATCACCTCTGGTGAGTTTTCTTCCTGTGGATGGCCAATCCTGAAGTCCGGGTTTGCGACTGTTCCTGTCTGAGGGTGTGCAGACCTACAAGAAGGAAGGACCCCAGTTCATGCAACGCCTGGTTGCCAATCAGAAGTCCAGGGTCAAAGATGCATGATTTGCACTCCGGGAAGCTTCTTTCTTGCCGGACCGGCGCCTGGGTGCTTCTGGTCCGGGTATCCTCTGCGTTTGGTAGGAATTATTTCGCGTGCTCTTCCAGCACGGCGGCCATGCGGGTCTGATAACCGCGGCCACCCGCCTTGTACGCCTCGACCGTGCTTTCTTCAAGGCGCAGAGCGATCAGAACTTTGCGCGGTTTTTTCTGCGGGCCGCGCTGGCCGCGTTTGCGTCTCTCCGAATGTGCGGCGAGATCGGGAAAGACTTCGGATGCCGGCCTTGCCTTGGCAAACATGGCGTCAGTCCACTCCGGGTTTTCCTTGTCGATCATCTCGGGATCAGGCTTTTTCTTCATAGCGTTTTACCTTCCTTTTGTGGGCGCGGCGCAGGCTGATAACCCGCACCGTCACACCGGATTTGGTGAAGACCAAAGCATGAAGGCGGTTCCCGATATAACCGATGGCGAAAAAGCGGGCTTCACCGTGGCGGCTGGACGGTACGACCATAGCTGTGGTCCAATCGAATTCCGCGGCGAGCATGAACGGGAGGCCTCTTTCCCGGATATTCTTCGCGTTTTTCGCCGGATCGAAGTCGATCTTCACTATTTAATTGTATATACAAATAAATGGACCATCAACCCTAATCGGTAGGTTTTCGATCACAACTCAGCACCGCCGATCTCGCGATCGGCGACGTCCCCGATCGCCAAAAAAACGCGGACTTTCGCCTTACGTTCGCATATGGTTAATGGGACTTTCCCCCTATTGAAAAGACGCCTCCTGCTGAACTTGAATAATCAGAAGCGGTCAGCTATATGGCTACTTGCATTCGTGGCTAGCAGTGATAGCATTGACAGCATGGCGACGTTAACCATTCGACAACTGGACGAGAAAACCAAGACCCGTTTGAGGGTCCGTGCTGCCCATCACGGACGTTCGATGGAGGAGGAGGCCAGAGAAATCTTGCGCTCAGCTTTAACCGCTTCCTCCCCGGTAAAGGGGAATCTGGCCGAGACCATCCATCGGCGGTTTGCAGCTTTTGGCGGGCTCGAACTTGAGTTGCCACGACGCGACACGATGCGCCAAGCCCCGGAATTTGCCGAATGATCATCCTCGACACAAATGTGCTGTCTGAGCTCATGAGGCCCAAGCCCTCTCCTGGCGTTGTCGCATGGGTTGCGAGACAACCAGCAGCAGAAC
>Ga0326728_10010007_pt1 | contig 22418 bp, 19 predicted proteins | sample MB3enrmetagenome_FD_207602 | JGI IMG/M metagenome (GOLD analysis project Ga0326728, IMG submission 207602) | Lab enriched peat soil microbial communities from McLean, Ithaca, NY, United States - MB31MN | ecosystem: Environmental > Terrestrial > Soil > Wetlands > Peat | place: USA: New York... | reverse complement strand
AAAACGGGCAGTTTGAGGTGCCCGACAACCCCATCATTCCCTACATCGAGGGCGACGGCACGGGGCGCGACATCTGGAAGGCCTCCCAGCGGGTCTTCGACGCCGCGGTGGAAAAGGCCTACGGCGGACGGCGCGCCATCCGCTGGTTTGAGATCTTTGCCGGAGAAAAGGCCTTCCGGCGCTTCGGCAACTGGCTGCCCGACGACTCGGTGGCCGCCGCGCGCGACCTGCGCGTCTCCATCAAGGGGCCTCTGACCACGCCGGTGGGCGGCGGCATCCGCTCACTGAACGTGGCCCTGCGCCAGACGCTCGATCTCTACGCCTGCGTGCGCCCAGTCAAGTATTACCAGGGCGTGCCCAGCCCGGTGAAACACCCCGAGAAGCTGGACATCGTCATCTATCGCGAAAACACAGAGGACGTCTACGCGGGCATCGAGTTCAAGCAAGGCTCGCCCGACGCCGCGCGGCTGATTCAGTTTTTGAATGACGATCTGCTCAAGGGTGGCAAGAAAAAAGTGCGTCCCGATTCCGGCGTGGGCATCAAGCCTATCTCCATCTTCGGCAGTAAGCGCCTGGTGCGCGCCGCCATCAAGGCCGCGCTGGCCGAGGGCCGCAAGACTGTCACCCTGGTGCACAAGGGCAACATCCAGAAGTTCACCGAGGGCGCCTTCCGCGAGTGGGGCTATGAAGTCGCCCAGCAGGAATTTCGCGCTGAGACGGTCACCGAGCGCGAGAGCTGGATTCTCGGCAACAAGGACGCCAACCCTAATCTCACCGTCGAGCAGAACTCCGCGCTCATTGAGCCGGGCCTGGACATGGCTTCTCCTGACTACCAGGCCGCTGTCTGCGCCGAAGTCAGGAACGTCCTCGACTCCCTCGGCCATACGCACGGCAACGGCGCATGGAAGTCGAAGCTGCTCATCAACGACCGCATCGCCGACTCCATCTTCCAGCAGATCATCCTGCGCCCCGAGGATTACAGCGTGCTGGCCACCACCAACCTCAATGGCGACTACATCTCCGACGCGGCCGCGGCGCAGGTGGGAGGCCTGGGCATCGCGCCCGGCGCAAACATCGGCGACGGCTACGCGGTTTTTGAAGCCACTCACGGAACCGCGCCCAAGTACGCCGATAAGGACGTCATCAATCCCGGCTCGGTGATTCTCTCCGGCGTGATGCTGCTGGAGTTCATCGGCTGGAAGGAAGCCGCACGGCTGATCGAAGCAGCGCTCGAAAAAACCATCCTGCAGAAGTTTGTCACCTACGATTTTGAACGCCAGACCGCCGGGGCAACCAAGGTGGGCACCAGCGAGTTTGCCACCCGCATCATCGGAAACATGTAAAGGCAGGGAATAGGGACTAGGGAATAGTTTTCCGACCCTAAATGCTTAGTCCCTAGTCCCTAATCCCTAGTCCCTGTTTCAACCATTCCCCGAGGAGGAAAGCAATGCGCAAGAAGGTAAGCATTATCGGCGCCGGCAATGTCGGCTCAACCGCGGCACACTGGCTCATGGCCAAGGAGTTGGCCGATGTAGTGATGATCGATGTAGTCGAGGGCGTGCCTCAGGGCAAGGCGCTCGACCTGCAACAGGCACTGCCCATCGAACGCTCCGACGTTCACATCACCGGCTCCAACGACTACGCCGACACGGCCAACAGCGACGTGGTGATCATCACGGCGGGCATTCCCCGCAAGCCCGGCATGAGCCGCGACGACCTGCTGCAAACCAATTTCAAGATCATGACCGATGTGGTCAAGAATGTGGTCGCTTATTCGCCCGAGTCGATTCTGATCGTCGTCTCCAACCCGCTGGACGCAATGGTGCAGGCCGCCTATCGCCTCTCGGGCTTCAACCGCGAACGCGTACTGGGCATGGCCGGGATCCTGGATTCAGGCCGCTTCAAGAGCTTCATCGCCCAGGAATTGAAAGTCAGCGTGGAGAACATGAGCTGCCTGGTTCTTGGCGGTCATGGCGACCTGATGGTTCCGCTGGTTCAATACACCACCGTAGCCAGCATCCCGATCACCGAACTGCTCTCCAAGGAACGCATCGACGCCATCATCCAGCGGACACGCGAAGGCGGCGGCGAGATTGTCAAGCATCTCAAGACCGGCAGCGCCTACTATGCGCCCTCGGCGGCGGCGGTGGAGATGGCCGAGGCCATTCTCAAGGACAAGAAAAAGATTCTTCCCTGCGCGGCTTACCTGGAGGGCGAGTACGGCATCAACGGCTACTTCATGGGCGTGCTGTGCAAGCTGGGCGCGGCCGGCCTGGAGCAGATCGTCGAGATCAGGCTCAACGATGAAGAACGCGCTGCCCTGATGAAGAGCGCCGCGGCCGTCAAGGAGCTCTGCGACGTCATCGGCGTGTAGAGTATGGTTTCGGAAACGAGACCGGAGGCGACGGAATTATCTCTTCACAAACTCCACCACCCTGGGACCAATCTGCGCGGAACATTGCACGGGAGCCAGGTGACCGCAACTGTGACCAACAACCACAAACTCAGACTGCGGGACAAGGCGATGCATCGTCTCGCCCTGTTCGAGAGGGATGATCCTGTCCGCATCTCCCCACACAATCAGCACTGGCATCTTTAGCTGCGGCAGCAAGCTGTCGGTGGCGTCCTGGCCGGTGCTCATGGAATCGAGCGCGCGATGAATCACCCAGGCGCGTTCCTTCGCTAAGCGCAGAATGTCCCGCGCGACGAAGCCCGGCACCTTGGGTGGATTGGGCATCAGCAGCGTGTCGAGCTGGTCGATTTCAGCGGGCGTGGCGGGTGTAAACAGCCGCACATCAAACGTAGGCGCCTTTTTGATGCCGATGCTTGCGAAGAGCATCAGCTTGCGCACCCGCTCCGGATGCCTGAAGGCGACGTGCTGCGCGATCCCGCCGCCCATCGACCAGCCGCCCAGGTCCACCTGCTTCAGCCCCAGCGCATCGAGAAACCCCACCACTACCTCGGCCTCATCGCGCACCGAGTAGGAGAAGTCCGCGGGCTTTTCGCTGCGCCCATAACCGGGCAGATCGGGGATATAAACGCGGTAGCCGGCCTTGACGAGATACGCTGCCAGATTGAGCCACTCTTCACTATGCCCGCCCAGCCCATGTACCAGCACCACCACCGGCCCGCTCGCCGGTCCCAGTGCAAGGTAATGGACGCGATAGCCCGCAACCTGAACCGAGCGGCTCTCGACGCCTGAAACGTACTCGCGCAGATACATCGCGCCGTTGTAGTAACTGACCGGACGCGCCCAGAAGCCGATCCCGGCAATCACAAGCAGCGCGACTACAACACCCAACAGCCTCTTCATGGATTTCATCTTCCCTCCAACTCCCGCGCCCTTTGCCAACCAGCCTCGATGACCCGCGCGGTAATCGGATCGATCATCAGCGCACTGTGCGAATTCCACTCAGCGCGCTCCACCCAGCGCACCGCGTCGGCATCGGAGTCTGCCTGCAACTGGCCGCCCACTACACGGCACAAATAATCGGCAATCACATAATGGTAGCGGATACGCTCGCCCCGATCCTCTTTATGGCGATGAATACGGTCCAGCAGCTCGATCAGTTGCAAAACTTCAACGACCAGCCCGGTCTCTTCGCGCACCTCGCGCGCCACGCCTTCGGTAAGCGATTCGCCCAGCTCCAGCAACCCGCCGGGCAGCGTCCAATGCCCCTTCATGGGTTCGTTTCCACGCCGCACCAGCAGCACCCGGCCCTTGTCCACAATCACCGCGCCCACGCCCATCAGCGGCATTATTGGAAACTCTCTCTGCATAATCCTCCAAAATCCTAAGATAACGCGCCTTTTCGCCCGGCGTATCATCAAAGACACACGGGAGAGAATCATGGCGGAATTCACGCTGCACATCGATGGAATGCACTGTGGCTCTTGTGTAAGACGCGTCACACAGGCGCTGGCTGCAGTCGAGGGCGTGGTGGTCAACGAAGTTCGCGTGGGAGCGGCGCGTCTTACATCCAGCCAGAACCCCGCGCCCGTCGATCTTGCCGTTGCGGCCCTGGCCAAAGCCGGATTCACGGCGCAACTGGAAACATGACGCAATCCATGGCCACAGAATCTCTTATGCTGCCCGTTCTGGGCATGACCTGCGCCTCCTGCCAGCATCACGTGGAAGAGGCATTGCGCTCCACGGCCGGCGTCGAATCGGCGCGCGTTGACCTGATGGCTCATCGCGCCAACGTGGTTTTCGATCCAGCGTTGGTCAAGCCTGCGCAATTGGTTGAGGCTATTCGCGGGGCTGGATACGATGCTGTGCTTCCCCGCTCCGACGCCTCTTCGGAAGCCCCATCCAACGCGCTTGCCGCCGGAGCCGAACGCAAGGCCGGGGCCCCCAGCGACGGGTCTTTGTCGATGGGGTGGAAGGCGTATGCCACGCTGATCGCCGGCGCGGCAGCCATGCTGCTGGCTATGCCGCTCACGATCCAAATGGGTGCACTGGATCACGCGCTGATGCGCCTCTGTCCCTGGCTCTTTGCGCTGCCACCGGAACTGCTGCGCTGGTTTCTACTGATTCTTACCGCGGCGCTGATGGCCTGGGCGGGCCGCGGCATCTATCTGAGCGCGGCGCGTGGATTGCGCCATGGGGCTACGAATATGAACACGCTGGTCAGCCTGGGAACCGGCGTGGCCTTTGCTTATTCCGCGTACGCCACCATCTGGCCAGCGACCGGACGGCAGGTTTACTTCGACGCGGTTCTCCTGATTCTTGGTTTTCTTCTCTTGGGTAAGGCTCTGGAAACCAGGGCTAAACGCCGTGCCCTGGCCGCGCTCGACTCGCTCTCCCATCTGAAGCCCGCCACTGCCCGCCGCATTCGCGACGGAGTTCAAACCATCGTCCCGCTCGATGAGATTCAGTTGGAGGATAGTGTTCTGATCCTGCCCGGAGAACGGTTCCCCGTGGACGCGACGATTCTGGAAGGCCGCACCACCGTGGACGAATCGATGCTGACCGGCGAGCCGACGCCGCTTAACCGCTCACCCGGCGGGCGCGTGCTGGCCGGGTCGCTGAATTATGAGGGCGCGGTGACCTGCCGGGCGGAGTCGCTGGGCGAGGCCACCATGCTGGCGCAGATTACCCGCATGGCCGAGCAGGCGCAGAGTTCGCGCGCACCCATGGAGCGGCTGGCCGACCGCGCCAGTTCCATCTTCGTTCCCATTGTGCTGGCTTTGGCCGCGCTTACTTTTGTAATTTGGCTTCTCACAACACACTCGCTTCAGATGGCCCTGGCCGCAACCGTCGCCGTGCTGGTGGTCGCCTGCCCCTGCGCCATGGGATTAGCCGTACCTGCAGCGCTTACAGTTGCCGTGGGACGCGGCGCCCAACTTGGCGTTCTCTACAAAGGAGGCGAGGCGCTGGAACGTCTTGATGGGTTAGACGCAATCGTGCTTGATAAGACCGGCACGCTGACCGTGGGCCGACCGGTGCTGTGCGGCGTTCATCTTGTTCGTGGTTTCCCAACAACTGCGGAAGATACATTCCCTCAGGGGCTAAAGCCCGACTCTTCTTTTGGATTCTTAAATGGCACGGCTAAAGCCGTGCCCTTTCAAAGCACCGAAAATGACATGCTGCTCCTGGCCGCTGCCGCCGAGGAGCGATCCAACCATCCGCTGGCCCACGCTATCGTGGACGCAGCGAAATCGCGTGGGCTGGCCTGGCCGTCCGCCGTGGACGTGCAGGTGATGCCCGGCCGCGGCCTCCGCGCCAAGGTCGAAGGCCGTGATTGCCTGCTCGGTAGCGAATCGCTCTTCAATGAGTACTCCATCCCGCTTCCAACAGATGCCACCCCGCCGGAGCCGGGCGTGACGCGCTTGTGGATGGCTCTCGACAGCGTGCCTGCCGGCTATTTCGACGCTCGTGACGCGCTGCGTCCCGATGCAGCCGAAGCCGTGGCCGCCTTGCGACGCGCAGGCTTGCGAGTGCTGATGCTTACCGGCGATTCAGCCGCCGCCGCCGCGCCCATTGCTAAGCAAGCGGGAATCACCGAAGTTGAAGCCGGCCTCGATCCAGCCGGCAAGCTGGCCCGTATTCGCTCCCTGCAACAAAGTGGCCTGCGCGTGGCCATGGTGGGCGACGGCATCAACGACGCCGCCGCGCTTGCCCAGGCTGACGCGGGCATCGCCATGGGTACTGGCGCTGACCTGGCGCAAGAATCCGGCGACGTCCTTCTGCTGCGCGCGCGGCCCGCCGCCATTCCAGCGGCGCTCGATCTGGCCCACTCCACTTTGCGTGTGATGCGCCAGAATCTTATTTGGGCCATCGGCTATAACCTGTTGGGCATTCCGCTGGCCGCGGGCGCGCTTTATCCCAGCTTCCACATTCTGCTCAGCCCCTGGCTGGCCGCCGCCGCCATGGCGCTCAGCTCCGTGAGCGTGCTGGCCAACAGCCTGCGCCTGCGCGGATGGCAGGCTTCCTGATCGGGCTGGAGCGAACCGCACTCCGGGTAGCGTCCTAAGACCGCGTTGGGGTATAGTGTTGATAATATTTAAGAAATAGTGCTGTGACCTGGAAAACGTCTTGCACAGTAGCCGCATATATACTATAGTTACGGAGAAAATCGTTCGAGGGCAAAGACATGAGTACAAATCCGATTTCAAATCCGAAGATTGCCGGAGAACTCGGTGAGAAAATCTACCGGGAGCGGTATAAGGATGAGTACGAGCGCGAACATCCGGGCAAATTCGTTGCGATCAATGTGTTGAATGAAAACGCATTTATCGGCGAAACCCCAGAAGAGGTCCTAGATCGCGCCCATGCAGCCGCCCCAACTGGAGTTTTTCATTTGATTCAAGTCGGTCATGCGGGGGCATTTCGTGTCAGCTACTCCCAAAGCACCAGTTTGGACTGGATATTTCAGTAAATCCGGATCACCAGCGCTGAAGGTTAAAGTCAAGGGACCGTTCGGCCAAGGTGTCGAATTTGAGGGCGTCTTGGACACGGGATTTACGGGCTTCATCAGTATGCCGCTCCTAAGCGCTCTTCCGCTTGGACTGATTCTCTACGGGACAGTATCCGTCGAATTGGCAGATGGATCAAAATCGGTCAAGCTCACTGCGCGCGGTATGGCGGAGATGGAAGGGGAAATTGAGGTCGGTGTGGTAGTTCTTGAGCCGAACTCCAGCGAAGTCCTGATTGGGATGGCATTTCTTAGGCTATTCAAGCGTGCGCTTCTTCTTTCACAAAATAAAGTCTACCTGGTTGATGAATCTCAGACCCCGGAGACCGCCGAACCTCCGGTTGAGCCGGCCAACACTGAAGAGTCTAGCCATGCATCTGAACCCGAGAATCCTGGGCCGTAGCAATGCACTCCTAGGACACCACCGAACTCCGTGCGGGGGCAGCCCCGGCACGATAAACTAGCTGTAGCCGTGCGCATCCTTACCCGTTACATTACCGGCGAAATACTCTCCCATGCGGTGATTGGCGGCGTGATCTTTACCTTCATACTCTTCATGAAGGAACTGCCGCGCATCCTGGAGATGGTGGTTCACAACAGCTCCAGCTTCAACAGCGTTGTCAAAATTGTTCTCTTCATGCTGCCCAATTTCTTTATGATCACCATTCCCATGGCGGTGCTGGTGGGAGTGCTGCTGGGCTTGAGCCGCCTGGCCGCGGATAGCGAAATCATCGCCATGCGCGCCTCCGGGCTGGGCATCGGCTACTTTGTGCGCGTGTCCTCCATCGTGGCCATCTTCGGCACGCTGCTGGGGCTGTTCAACTCCCTGTATGTTGCGCCGCGCGCCAATCAGGCCATTCTGGAAATGGACAAGACGCTGGCCATGCAGGCCTCCTACGAGATTGAGCCGCGCGTCTTCGATGAGGATTTTCACAATTACGTCCTTTATGTGCAGGACGTACGCTCGGGAACCGGCGCGGCCAACTGGCGGCAGGTCTTCATGGCCGACACCACCGATCCCACCACGCCGCTGGTCACCACCGCCGCCTCGGCCATTGTGGCCAACGATTACGGCCAGGAACTGCTCATGCGGCTGCGCGACGGATCGCGTCATGAAACAGTGGCCGGCCAGCCGCAACAGTACAACATCTCCAAGTTTGACATCACGGATATGCCTTTGGCCGCCAGCCAGCAGAGCGAAGGGCATCTGGGGCGCATGGACACCGCCATCTACGCCTTGCGCATGAACGAACTGCGCGCGCGCGCCTATGGCCAGGAAGGCAAAAAGTACCAGATCGAGATGCACAAGCGCTTCGCCTATCCGGCGGCCTGCCTGGTGCTGATGCTGGTTGCCGTTCCCCTGGGCTTTACCTCGCGGCGCGGAGGCAAGAGTTCCGCTTGGGTGGCCACCCTGGCTCTGGTCATCGTCTACTACTCGCTCTCATTGATCGGCATTGCCCTGGGTAAGCAAAACTGGATTTCCGCGTTTCTCGCGGTATGGATGGCCAACATTCTGTTTGCCACCGGCGGACTCTTGCTGTTGTGGCAGATGGCCACTGGCGGTCGCGCTCTGACTGCCATCGACGCCTGGATATCACGCTTTTATGAGTCATTAGTCACTGTTTCAAACAAGCCCTTCTATGCCCCCCTGAGCGGCCTGCTGAGCAGGTTTCAAGCGCGTCCCCGGCGAGCCAAGGCCCGCACTATTCTCCCACGCATCCTCGACAAATACGTGGTGCGAGAATTTCTCAAGATCTTCTTTCTGGTGCTGGCTGGTTTTGTCTCGCTCATACTGGTCTTCACAGTCTTTGATCTGCTGAAAGACATCCTTAGCCACGACATAGGCTGGTCGACGGTCAGCCAGTACCTGATCAACCTGGCTCCCAGCATTCTCTACCAGACCACCCCTTTGGCTGTGCTGATCGCCGTGCTGGTCACCTTCGGCGTGCTGAATCGCAACTCGGAGATCATTGCCATGAAGGCCTGCGGCATCAGCCTTTACCGGCTGCTGGTTCCCATCGTATCGATCGCCGCCATTCTGTCGCTCTGCCTCTTTCTTTTCGACCAATACTATCTGCCTCAGGCCAACCGCCGGCAGGAGGCTCTGCGCAACATTATCAAGGGCAAACCGCCGCAAACCGTTCTGCACCCCGAACAGAATTGGATCTTCGGCCAGCCGAATCCCGGCGAGCCCGACCGCATCTTTTATTACCAATTCTTCGATCCGGGACGCAAAGAGTTCGCCAATCTCTCGATCTTCGAATTCGACCCTGCCACCTTTGCTCTCTCGCGGCGCATTTTTGCCGCCCGCGCCACCTGGGACCCCGATACCTCTACCTGGCAGCTCCTGAACGGCTGGCAACGCGACATTGACGGCGCCAACGTCAGCGAGTACCGCGAGTTCCTAAAGACCTCCTTTGCGGAGATACACGAAGCCCCCGGCTACTTCCAAAAGGAAAGCAAAAAGGCGCAGGAGATGAACTTCGGCCAACTCGAGAGTTACATCGGCGACTTGAGCCAGAGCGGCTTTGACACCATGCGCCTTCGTGTCGAGTTGTGGCACAAGCTGGCCTACCCGCTCATGGCTATTGTCATTGCGGTGCTCGCCATTCCCTTTGCCCTCTTTATGGGACGGCGCAGCTCGCTTACCGGCATCGCCGTGGCCATCGCCGTCGCCCTCGCCTACATTGTCCTTAACGACCTCTTTGAGAACCTGGGAGGCGTGAACTACCTGCCCGCCGCACTGGCTGCCTGGGCCTCGGATCTATTGTTCGCGCTGGTGGGCGGCTATCTGCTACTGAGAACGCCGACGTAGACCAAGCTAAGAGCCAAACACAAGAATGAAATCGCCTTTGCGGGCGCCAGGAACGATCTTCCAGCCAGGTTTGAGTTCGAGCGTCCATCCGTCCCCTTTGAGGATGCTGCCTGTAATCGCGGTGGGTGCAACCACGATCACGGCGCTCCAATCGGGCTTCATCAGCGCTCCGTTGGTTGCTTCCAAAATGCCCCATTCGTCCGTAATGCGCATTGTCGGATAGACCGTTCCAGCTTTTTCCAGTGGTTGCAGGTTGCGCGGGTCAAATTGCACATGCATGTTCCGAAATGGAAGCGTGAGAATCGGGCCGTCCACAAACTTCGTGCGATACTGCGCAAGAATCTGCTGGCGCTTCCGGTCTCGTTCCAGTTCCGCCGCGCGAAGCGCTGCGCCATCATACAAGGTTGCTTTCTGCTCCGCGGCCTGTTGGAGATTGGCGGGAAGATGATAGTTCAGAGCTTTCTCCAGCAGAGTGTCATATCCGTCACCAATTTTCAGCGAACGATGCCAGCCGGGGGCGTAACGGTCGAGCAGCAAGCCGTAGGCCGGTCCAGTTGCATAGGGAAAGGAACGGACAAACGTGCTGGCATTGACCAGTATCGAGATGTCGCCGAGAGCCATCTCCACTTGTTGCTCCCGGCTAGCATTGCCAACGCGCACGCCGGTGTACTCCGCCAGTCCCTCATTCCACTCCAACTCCTGCTCCTGTGCAGCCGCATCAGGAAAGAGTCTGTACCGTTCGGAGCGGAAGAGAACCGCGTCGGCTGCCGCTTTTTTCCGCTCCTCGTCGCTTTGTGTCTGCAGCGCGCGGGTGAGCGCCCGCAGCTCGAGCTGTAACGTGATTCGTCCTTCGAGCGTGTCCATTTGCGCATTTCTTCCTCCTTGGAGCACAGGAAGTTTGAGACTGGGCTGGATGCGGTGGAAAAGTTCATGCGCGATCAACGTCTTCCGTTGGCGTTCCTCGACCGGAAGCGGCCACATGATCTGCGTCCAGCGAACGCCGGACCATTCCAACGCGGTATTCGAGACGTTCATGTTGGACGGTAGAATGCCGGTAAAGACTCCATCCTCGGCTTTCAAGGCTCCATTCGCGTCCACTTGATTGGCGACGATGAAATGGCTTTTAGTGTCAACAAACATCATCGGTCCGCTGAGCGAGACGCCCCAGAGTTGTCCATGATCGGCCTGGCAAAGCTCTTGAGCTTCAGCAAAATATGCTCTCGCGGTATCCGTGGGAATTGGCCGTGAAGTTTGCGCGAAATTGATCAGGGGCAGTATGGACAACAACGGCACAGCGGCATGACGCACACATTTCATCGGTTCAATCTCCCGTCATAATAACTAAGCTCAGGGTAGCACCAGTATTCGTGCGCTGCCCGCCCCGCCCCGTACAATAAAACCATGTTGCGTGACCTGGCCCCACTCTACAGCTACATGCGCCGCTACCGCTGGGGATACCTATGGGGCACGCTGTCGTGTATTTGCACCAACACCATCTGGGTGATGTTTCCCCAGGTCATCAGAATGGCTATCGATGGCATTGGCGGCCATTGGATGATCTATCCCAAGATCTTGCAGCGGGCCGTCGACGCGTTGAGCCACGGAGACACACGCGCCAAAATTCTGATCTTCGCTGGACTGCTGGTCGTCATCGCCCTGGTCAAAGGCGTTTTCCTCTATTCCCAGCGCTGGATTCTTATCGGCATCTCGCGGGAGATCGAGTTCGACCTGCGCAACGATCTCTTCCGAAAGCTGGAGCTGCAGGATTCCGGCTTTTATCAGCGTTATCGCACCGGCGACATCATGGCCCGGATGACCAACGACCTCAATGCCGTGCGCAATCTGCTCGGCCCAGCCCTCATGTACAGCGCCAATACCATCTTCTTCACCGTGGGCGCGCTGTTTTTCCTGCTGCGCATCAGCCCCTGGCTTACACTGGTGGCCTTCGCGCCCATGCCCCTGGCCAGCGTATTGGTGCAGTACTTCGGCAGCAGGATTCACGACCGCTTTGAGCGCATCCAGGCCAGCTTCTCCGATATCTCCTCGCAAGCCCAGGAAAACTACTCCGGCGCGCGTCTGGTGCGCGCCTTCGCCCGCGAGGAATCTCAGATAGGCCTCTTCGAGCGGCTCAATCGCCAATACATCGCCCGCTCTCTCAAGCTGGTTCAGCTCATGGGCATGTTGTGGCCCACGCTGGAGTTCGTTCTGGGCATTGCCATGATCCTCACCCTGCTGGTAGGCGGACACCAGGTCATCGCCCACCGCATCAGCGTTGGCCAGTTCGTGGCCTTCAACACCTACATGGTTCTGCTCACCTGGCCCATCATCGCCGTGGGTTGGGTAGTGAACATCTTCCAACGCGGCACCGCCTCGGTAAAGCGCATCGATGAGTTGATGCGCGCCGAGCCCGTCATCGATGACAGCGCAGCCGATCCCACGATTGCAACTAACACCGTGCTCGATGGCGAGATCGAATTCCGCGATCTGAATTTCAGCTATAGTGACACTCCAGTCCTGCGCGGCATCTCGCTCAGGATTCCCGCCGGCTCCAGCCTGGCCATCGTCGGACCGACCGGCTCGGGAAAAACCACGCTCATCAACCTGATTACAAGATTGTATGAGGCGCCTGAAGGTTCATTGTTGATCGACGGACGTCCGGTGCGCGACTATTCTCTGGCGGCGCTCAGACGCAATATCGGCCTGGTGCCACAGGAAACCTTCCTCTTCAGCACAACCATCCGCGAAAATCTCGCCTTTGGCGTGCCCCACGCCAGCTCAGAGAAGTTGCTTGAAGCCGCCGAGGCAGCCCACATTCGCAAGGAGTTTGAAGAGTTTCCCCAGGGCTTTGAAACCATGGTGGGCGAGCGCGGCGTCACCCTCTCCGGCGGGCAAAAACAACGCGCGGCTATTGCCCGGGCTTTGCTGCGCCGCCCCGCCATCCTCATCCTCGACGACGCGCTGGCCAGCGTGGACACCTACACGGAAGAACGAATCCTGGGAGGCCTGCGCGATTACATCCAGTCCTCGACCACCATCCTGATCTCCCACCGCGTTTCAACTGTGCGCAATGCCGACCAGATCGCCGTGCTTGACCACGGAAAAATTGTGGAGTTGGGCCGCCATGATGAACTGCTCGCCCTCGACGGCTACTACGCCGGCCTCTATCAGAAGCAGCAACTGGAAGAAGAGCTCACTGTTGCCGGATGAGCTAAATCACGCATTCCATCTGGAGCCGGCCGAAGACTCCGAGCCGTAACCGGAGCCATCGAATCCCGGCGTCATGCGCCCAGAGGCCATGCCGCTCACCTGCGGCGGAGCAGGATTGACTTCTGGATCCCTGGCCACCTGGCGCCAGGCATCGCGCACATTCTTTACACATTCGATGGCATGTTCGAACTTTTGCCGCGAGGCCGACTGCGAGGCCTGCAGAATTTGCGCGAAGATCGACGCGTAAAACTCGCTGAGCACCTGCGCCGGCCGTCCGCCCACATCCATGCGCAGCCGCGCCTGCAAATGAATGATGATATCCAGCGCTCGCTTGACGGCGGCCCTGCGGCCCTCCGCATCGCCACGCTCCACGGCCGTCGACGCCGCGTAAAGAAAACGCAGTATTCCATCATAGAGCGCTACAACCAGATCGACTGCCGAAGCGCCGTCCAGCACATGTTGCTGATAACTTCCCATCGGAATTATGCTCCTTAGCCGTTCGAATTCTGGTTATAGCCGGTGATCGCCGAGTAGAGCTCGTTGACCCCTTCCAACTGCGTGGGCAGCTCCTGCATGATCTGGTTCGCCGTGTTCAGTTCCGTTGTCAGGCTGGTCTGCTGCGCTGTAATCAGGGCGTTTTCCTTGGTAATCTCCGCATTTAAGGTGGATTCGATGTTGCTGTCGGAGGACAGACTAAGCGACAGAATGCCCGTCGTCGAGCCAGTGCCGGTATTCGTCAGCATGGTGTTGAACGTCTGACCCCAGCTATTCGCGCTCTGGAAAAAGCCCACCACCCCGCTGTAATCCGAGTTCAGCACCGAATCCAAAGTGTTAGCATCGAGGGTAATCGAACCATCATTGTTTACGCTGATGCCCAGGGTGGTCAGGCTGTTGATGTCCGACGATTTCGTGTAGCTCAGGGTCGCGTTGCTGGTATGAGTGGCGTCCAGAAGGCTGGAGGTCACGGTCAACGCTCCGGCGCTCCCCACCGTCCCGGATGTAAGTGTCAGGCTCGACGATCCATCGCTATTCTGCACCACTAAAGCCGTGACCCCAATATTGGCCGCATTGATGGCGCCGGCAAGGCCGGAGAGATTGTTGCTTGGAGAACTGCCTGAAGCAGGTGGAACGCTAACCGCTTGCGCCACGCCGTTGCCCACCCGAATGGAGATGGAACCGGTGAGCGCATCACTCGCATTTGGAATTCTGGTCAGAGTGCCGCTGTCTGCCGTGCTGCTGGTGTAACTGTTCGCGTCGGTGTAACTCAGCGGTGTATCGCTAGTGGCGGTGATGCTGGAGTTAACCGTCAATGTTCCAGTAGAGCCAGAGGTCTGCGACGCCAGCGTCAGGGATGACTGCCCGTTGCTGGTCACCACGTTGGCCGTGACCCCAATGTTGGCCGCGTTGATGGCGCTGGCCAGTCCGGAGATCGTGTTGTTCCCTGATGTTGTCGGGACGGTGATGGTCTGTGCCGCGCCGCTGCCCACCTGAATCGAGATCGTGCCCGTTAGAGTCGTATTGGTGCTGGTGGAAATTGAGGTCAAATAGCCGTTGGGGCTCTGCATGTTCAGCCCGCCCATCAACTGCTGCTGCAGGAGAGAAAGCGTGGGAGAACCAAAGAGCGGCTCGGCGTTGCCCGAGCTGTCGTTTCCTTCCTGGGTGTTGACGGCGCTGATCAGCGCGTTGTAGTCGGTGACCACCTGGCTGACTGCGCTCCCCACTTCAGTGTTATCGTTGCCGATCACCACTTGCACCTGCTCGTTGGTCGCGCTGGGCGCCAGCAACTGAAAGGTTATGCCGGGAATCAGATCGGCCACCGTGTTCGAGGCGCTGGTCAGAGCCACGCCATCCACCGTCAGACTGGCGTCAGCCCCCACCACCGGGTTGGCATAAATCAACGATGTCGTTCCCGTGTTGTCATTCAGACTGGAGTTTACGGTCAACGTGCCGCTGGAACCCGCGGTGTTGGAGGTCAGCGTCAGGATGGTGCCGATTGCATGGCTGCCGACCGCTGCCGCATTGAGCGAAGCCGTGACTCCCAGGCTGGCCGTGTTGGCGGTGATGAAAGACTCCAGTCCGCTGAGCGTATTGACGCCGCTCCCGGTGTAGATGGTATTCGCCGCCGCCCCACCGCTTGGCTGGGCGCCCACCACGATGGTCTTAGCCGTACCGCCGCTGCCTACCTGAACCGAGATCGAGCCGGTAAGCGTATCGCCCGCGCTGGCCAGCGCGGTCAGTGTGCCGGTCGAGGCCGTTGTGCCGCTGCCCGCCGTGCCGGTGTAACTCAGTGCCGTGCTGTCAGTGGCGACAATCGAATTTGATGTAACATAGATATTTCCCTGAGCCCCCGAGGTGGCCGAAACCAAGCTTAGCATCGATCCCGCGGAATCCGTCAGCACGCTGGCATTGATGCCTATTGAGGAGGCATTGATGGTCGCCGCCAGGCCGGCCAGCGTATTGTCGGAGGAGTTCAGCGTGAGGGTCAAGGCTGTGCCGCTGCCCGCCTGCAGCGTGACCGATCCGGCCAATAGATCGTTGGCGTTGGCGATCTGCGTCATGTACCCGCTCGAGGTCGTCGCCAGTTTCGTCACCTCTACCGTGTGCGTTCCGGCAACCGCCGTCGAATCGGCCGCGGTTAGCGTCAGCACATTGGTGTCGGAGCTGGAACCTGTCTTCTGGGCCAGGGTGCCGGCCGCGCCGGTCAGCGAGGTCATGTCAGTGGAGAGAGTTGATAACAGCGTCCCCAAACTGGAGATCGCCGTGTCCTGGCTTTGCAACGCGGTCAGTTGAGTCTTCCACGGAGTCTCCACATTCTGGAGATTGCTCACAATCTGAGCCACGGTTGTGCTCACATCGAAGCCCTGACCGCTGGTCGCAGACCCAAAACTCAGTCCTACTGTGCCCATTGTCCCCCCGTGTTGACTTCGTGCAGCCGAAGAACCACCGAATCTCGTGAAGTATTAAAAGAGACTCATGAACACCGCTTCAAATCCGCGCTGCCCGGTGCTGTCAAGACCACTTCTTGCCAAACTGTTCATCGGCTTGGCGCGCGCGCGGCTTTAGCTCATACCTGTTGAACTGCGCGCGCCTCTACCGTTTCGGATTGCATGCGTAAAGAAGGGCGCCCTCGCGGACGCCCTTCTTTGGTGATTGGCTTAACGCCGAAGGATTACTGTAGCAGCTTCATCACTTCCTGCTGCACGGTGTTGGCCTGCGCCAGGGCGGCGATGCCCGTCTGGCTCAGAATCTCGTACTTGGACATGTTGGAGGTTGCCGTCGCATAGTCGGTGGCCTGCACCGCGTTCTGCGCCGATTCCACGTTCTCCGACTGCGTGCTGAGCACCTGGCTGACAGCGTTCAGGGTGTTGATCTGCGCGCCGACATAGCCGTCTTGCGCCGAGACATCGGTGATGGCCGTGTTGAGAGCTGTCAGTGCGGCTTCAGCATCGGCTTGGGAGGACAGGTCGGTAGAGACCAATGACTGTCCGGCTTGGTCCGAGTAGCTAATTGTGGCGGTGCCGCCCGCGCTGTTGGTGTCCGCGGAGGGCGTTGAGGCAGCTATCTGACCAGTGGCGATGTCCGCAACTCCAAAATTAGCTCCGATGGTGGGGTTATTGATGCCGGTGGTGTAGTATGCAGCCGCCCCGGTGTAGGTAAGCGTGCCGGACACTGTGTCAGTAAGAGATGCTCCCGTGATTGCCGATTGAGTGCTGTTTGCCGTCGTAATCGTCAAACCAGCGTGGGTGGTACCGCTGTTGGTAGTGGCCACTGTGAATCCGTCGGTTGTGAGAGCGGTCGCCAGAGTGGCCAAGGTATACGTGGCGAGGTTCACGGTAATGTTCGCGCCTGCGGCATTCTTGAGGCTGAGAGTTCCGCTGAGAAGATCGGTTTGTGAAGCTGCGCTACCACCCACGATTGCCAAAGCGCCAACAGCGCCCGGTGTGGTGCCGCTCCCTACTCCTGCGCCCGGACCGTTGATCTCAATGCCTGTGTCGGAGCCGTGGCCCACACCTGCCGCTGTCACAGCTGCTGTACCAGCTTGGGTGGCCGTGGTGAAGGTGGCGGTCAAGCCCAGGCCTGCTCCATCAATGGCTTGGATCATTCCCTGGGCTGTGTTGGCGTAATTGGAGCCTGTGCCAACCTCAATTGTTTGTGACTTCTGAACAACAGCGCCGCCCGCCCCCGCCGCCATATAGTTGACGGTGAATTCGCTCGTGGCGCCGTTTAAGGCATCGTTGACTGTCGCGATCGCGCCGCTTCCAGCGCCATTTGACAGGTCGACGAACGCGTTGTTGGCGCCGTTGGTGTAGGCCATGGTGCCGCCGGTGTCGCCCAGGTTGGACGAAGACAGCGTGCGGATGTTCAGATCGTCGATCGATGAACCCACCGTTGAAGAGTCGCCGGTGTAGATGTTGGTGTTGGTATTGAAGACCGCGGCGTCGTTGTAGGTGGTCGTCGAGCCGATGTTCGAAATTTCCGACAGAATCGACTGGTATTCTTGGTTAGCAGCCGTATCCTGCGAGGAGTTGAGGGTGCCGTTGGAGGCTTCGGTAGCCAGCGTTACGGCCCGGTTAAGCAGGCTTGTCACTTGCGAGAGTGCGCCATCGGCAACCTGCAGAAGGCCTACGCCTTCAGCGGAATTGGTTTTCGATTGGGTTAGTGCCTGCTGGTTGGCTTGAAGGCCATTCACCAGTGAAAGACCGGCTGCGTCGTCGGCGCCGGAGTTGATCTTCGACCCGGACGACAACTGCTGCAGAACGGTGTTCAGGCTGTTATTGCTGTTGTTCAGACTGTTCTCCGCGTAGACGGCGGAGAGGTTGTTCAAGACACCCAGGGACATGGGGTTCTCCTTTTGGGATGCGTGAATTTGCGGCTCTTTCCGGATGTGCTCCCATTTTTTGTGCAACCCTGGGTCGCTGCTTCCGGTTCAATTACCGCCACATCTGGCCACTTCTTCGGCGCGGCTCCTGCGGACTTTATTACCCCTGCTTTTGTGTCCTGTCCCGGACACTTTCTCTTCATCTTTCCTAATTACTTAACCTTTACCGCCCTTGGCCGATAACTACCGCGAAGGAGCTTCAAGGAAATGATCGAACTCACCCGGCTTAACGGCAATCCAATGGTACTGAACAGCGACTTGATCAAGACCGCCGAAGCCTCCCCGGACACCATGCTGACCTTGATCAATGGAGAGAAGCTGATTGTGCGCGAGGATACGGCCGAGGTGGTGGAACGCGTGCTCGCCTACCGCGCGCGCTTGTTGGCCCTGGTCGCCAAGCGGCTGCCATCTTATGGCGAATTGCAACGCGCTGTCTCGCTGACCAGCCTGGATGTTTCCGGCCAGCCTCCGCCGTCGTCAGCACCGCCCGGGAAGAAATCGTGCTAAGCCATAGATGTATGAATTCCGATCTCTGCGCAGGTTTTTCGAGGAGTATTCATGGATAAAGGCAGCATTGTCGGAGTGATCCTGGCCGTCGTAGGCATTATGGCCGGACTGCTGATCGAAGGCGGCAACCTAGGCCAGGTCTTGCAGCCGACCGCGGCCCTGATCGTCTTTGGCGGCACCATGGGCGCGGTGCTGCTCCAGTTTCCTCTTTCTACCGTGCTGGCCGCATTCAGCAGCCTGGCGCACGTCTTTTCCGCGCCCCGCAAGCACAATAACCAGCTCCTCAAACAGTTGGTTGCCTTCGCCAACAAGGCTCGCCGTAACGGCGTCGTCTCGCTGGACAGCGACCTGCAAACCATTCAGGACCCGTTTCTCAAGCAAGCCCTTATGCTGGCCGTCGATGGCACCGAGCCGGCCGAGTTGCGCAAGATCATGCGCGTCAGCCTGGACTGCACCGCGGAGAACGAAGAACGGCTCCCCGCGGTCTTCGAATCGGCCGGAGGATTCTCGCCCACTATCGGAATCCTGGGCGCGGTGCTGGGGCTAATTCAAGTGATGAAGAATCTTGACAATATTCAGGAAGTGGGCAAAGGCATCGCCGTAGCCTTCGTGGCCACCATCTACGGCGTAGGCATCGCCAATCTTTTCTTCCTGCCCTTTGCCGGCAAAATGCGTATCCGCATGCGCGACGACCATCAGCGCCGAGAGATGATGCTGGAAGGCGTGATCTCCATTCTCGAGGGCATGAACCCGCGCATGCTTGAGGTCAAGCTGGCCGGCTTCCTCAATGGCCCCCTGCAAAAACCCAAGGAGAACGCGGTATGAGGAGAGAGCGGCGCAAGAACCAAATCAGCCTGGATCGATGGATGGTCTCCTATGCTGACTTCATCACCTTGCTGTTCGCCTTTTTCGTAGTGCTCTTCGCCTTCGCCAAGGCCGATCAGAAAAAGCAGGCGCAGGTAAAAATGGCTGTCGATTCCGCGTTCCGCTCTCTGGGCGTCTTGACCAGCACCACTATCCAGCCTGACAACGACACAAACTCCATCGCCGGCGAGGACCATGCGTCCCCGCCCACGAATGCCGTTATGGCAGAAGATGTGCTGTCGCCGGCCAGGGTAAAGGAAGATCTGGAAAACCTTCAACGCGAGCTGGAGCAGAGTCTATCGAGCCAGATTGCCTCGCACGCGATCTCCATGAAGATGGACCGCGCCGGACTGGTGATCAGCCTGCGCGAGGCCGGCTTCTTCAGCTCCGGTTCGGCCACTCCCAAGCCCGATGCGCTCCCTGCGCTGCGCCAGATCGCCGCCTCGCTGGGCCGCACACCCTACGACCTGCGTATTGAGGGCCACACCGACAATGTTCCCATTCACACCGCGGAATTCGACTCCAACTGGGAACTTTCCTCAGCCCGCGCCACGCACATCGCGCATATATTTCTTGATCTGAAAGCCATACCCCCGGAGCGCATCTCGGCCGCCGGCTACTCCGAGTACCACCCCACGGCCGGCAACGACACCGCCGAAGGCCGCAGCGAAAATCGCCGCGTTGATCTGGTCGTCCTGCCACGCACCAGAATCGATCTCTCCGCGCCGGGATCCGTCCATCCCTCGGGCCCATGGCGCAAAATCACCGACGACGATGCGCCTGCGCAAACAAACGCCGCCCCAGCCTCAGCCAACCCATAAAGCAGCGAAGTTATGGATGGCTGCATAAATGACGACAACGTGCATAGGGAGAACTCGGTGCAAAATGTCCTGACAGACGCGCCGGAGGCGCAGTGTTTATTAGCCCCGCGCTTTAGCGTGGGGAAAGCGGATTCCTCAGATTCATACCGGAGTCCCATAGGGACGGCGCAAGGACATTTCTCTTGCTGGGGTCATTAGCCGCGCTGACTTGCTGACTCGCTAACGTACTATTCCACCCCCAGCACCTTGACGATCACCCGCTTCCTGCGCCGCCCGTCGAACTCGGCGTAGAAGACTCGCTGCCAGGTTCCCAGGTCCAGCTTTCCGTTGGTCACCGGCAAAGTGGTCTCGTGGTGCAACAGCAGTGACTTGAGGTGAGCGTCCCCATTGTCCTCACCCGTCTGGTGGTGCCGGTAATCGGGCCGCGCCGGCGCAAGCTCCTCCAGCCATTTGCCGATATCCTCTATCAGCCCGCTCTCCAGGTCGTTCACATATACAGCGGCAGTAATATGCATTGGCGAAACAAAGCACAATCCATCCTTCACCCCGCTGCGCCGCACAATCTGCTCCACCTCGTCGGTGATGTGCACCATCTCCCGCCGCTTTTTGGTTTCCATAACCAGGTACTCTGTGTGACTCTTCATTCTTGCCTCCAATATGAGCTCCAGCCTTTATCCTAAGACCAGCCGTGACCTCAACCCAACTCACCGCCCGGCGGCTGCGCCGAATGCACGATCTGCTCTTCGAGGCCTATGGCCCCCAGCACTGGTGGCCGGCCAAGACTCCCTTTGAGGTCATCCTCGGCGCTTATCTCACCCAGAACACATCCTGGAAGGCCGTCGAGCGCTCGCTCGATAATCTGCGCGCCGCTAATGCTCTCACTGTGGAGGGTATGCGCTCGCTCACCCTGAGAAAGTTGCAGCGGCTCATCCAGCCCTCCGGCTTTTACACCCGTAAGGCGCCCGCGCTGAAGGCATTTGTAAACCTGCTCGACGCGGAGTTTGCTGGTTCGCTCAAGAACCTGGCTGCCACGCCCACGGCAACTCTGCGGGTACGCCTGCTGGCCCTGCCCGGCGTTGGACCGGAGACCGCTGACGCCATTTTGCTCTACGCTCTCGCCCATCCCGTTCCAGTCGCCGACGAGTATCTGCGCCGCATCGCTGAACGTCACCGGCTTCTGATACCTCCTCCCGGCCACAATCGCAAGGGATACGATTCCCTGGCTGAGCTTACCCGCCAAGCCTTCGCCGCCGATACCCCCATAGACCAGGCGCGTCTCTTCAACGAGTTTCATGCCCTCACGGTGGCCGTGGGCAAGGCCCATTGTCGCAGGATCGCCCAGTGCGCGGGTTGCCCTCTGGCCGCAGATCCGCACACGACAGGCGACCCTACGCGGTAAGATTAATTACCATAGTGGTTGGAGGAAGCAAGCCAATGGATAAAGCCAGCTCGACCATGCAGGTAACGCGAGCCGCAGATTATGGGATTCGCGTGATGATCCACATGGCCACGCTGCCCGCCCAGGAACGTGCGCTTCTGCCCACGCTGGCCCGCGCCACGGGAGCCCCGCAGAGCTTTCTTTCCAAGGTTTTACAAGCCCTGTGCCGCGCCGGATTCATCGCTTCCCGGCGAGGACAGGCAGGCGGCTTTGAGATGCTGCCCACCGGCCGCAAGGCAACGGTCCGCGCTGTGATTGAAGCCATCGAGGGGCCTATTTCTCTGAACCTCTGCCTACTCTCCGGCGCCTCTTGCAAGCGGAAATCCTTTTGCCCCGCACATCCCATCTGGGCCAGTGCTCAGGAGGCTATGCTGGGAGTTCTGAACAAGGCAAACATCGCCGATTTGGCTCTTCAGGCAGCTACCCCGCAGTTGCGATCTGCACGCGCCAAGTCCAAACCTGCCTGAGAAGCTGTTGCCGCACTCTCACACCAGCAGTTGCTTCGCCACCTTAATGTACAGTTCCACCGCTTCCAGCAGCTCGCTTTTCGCCAGCTTCTCCAGCGGCGTATGAGCCACGTGAATCGACCCCGGCCCCAGCAGCAGCGGCTCGCCCCAGTTGGAGAGCAAGGAAATGTCGGTGGTGTATTTGGCGACCATCGTAGGCAAGCCTTCAACGGCGCGCAGACGGACAAATGGAATCTCCAGCGTGAACTCCACTTCGGCCAGTCCGGCGGCAGCTTCCATGAGCGCGGAGCGCACCGGCGCTGAATCCCCCACCAGCCGCACCAGCACCTGCGCCTCAGCCTTGTCGGCGATGACGTTGGGGGCGTAGCCGCCCTCGATCTGGCCGATGTTGAGCGAACTGGAGCCCACGTCTTCAATGGACGGCAACGGGATTTTCAGCAGTTTTCCCAGCACCTTGATCAGCTTGTGGACGGCGCTGTCGCCCAACTCCGGATAGGCCGAGT
>Ga0326728_10010005_pt1 | contig 22419 bp, 14 predicted proteins | sample MB3enrmetagenome_FD_207602 | JGI IMG/M metagenome (GOLD analysis project Ga0326728, IMG submission 207602) | Lab enriched peat soil microbial communities from McLean, Ithaca, NY, United States - MB31MN | ecosystem: Environmental > Terrestrial > Soil > Wetlands > Peat | place: USA: New York... | reverse complement strand
CCGCCGGATCGTACGCCTCGGCTCCCGGGAACCCGTGGACGCTGCCATTGCGCTGCCGGTATTCCCACAGCGCCTTCATGTCGATGCCGTTCTTGTTGTACAGCCCTCCGCCCACCTCGACAATGCCAATGACTTTATATCCCGCTTGCGCCATCAGCAGCGCTGCGTTCGATCCCACGTTGCCGAAGCCCTGTACGATTACGCGGGTAGCGGTCCGATTCAGAAGCAATTTCTCGATCGCCTTTTCGCAGACCATCAGCACGCCGCGCCCCGTGGCTTCGCGCCGTCCGCGCGATCCTCCAATATTGATCGGCTTGCCGGTGACGACCGCCGTGACCGTCTGGCGCGCGTGCATGGAATACGTGTCCATGATCCACGCCATCGTCTGCTCGTTCGTGTTCACGTCGGGCGCCGGCACGTCCTTCTCCGGCCCTATGAAATCGAACAGCTCGGCAGTGTAGCGCCGCGTCATGCGCTCCAATTCGCCCTGCGACATTTTGTGCGGATCGCAAATGATCCCGCCCTTCGCCCCGCCGAACGGAATATTCACCACCGCGCACTTCCACGTCATCCAGCTCGCCAGCGCCCGCACTTCGTCCAGGTTTACGTCCGGCCCGTAGCGCAGGCCGCCCTTCGCCGGCCCGCGCGCAATCGAGTGCTGCACCCGGTATCCCGTGAACACTTCTACCCGCCCGTCGTCCATATGCACTGGAATATGCACGGTGATTTCGCGGCTCGGCGTTTGCAGCACCTTCCACAGTCCTGCGTCGAGGTTCAGTTTCTGCGCGGCCAGGTTGAAGCGGGCGGCTTGCGCCTGCCAGGGATTGGTTTCCTGTTCAAGGTCCACATGATTCATAAAGGCCTCCATAGAATTGCGATTACGATTGCGACCGACCACCCAAGTCAGGCAAGCTTCGCAAAGTATATTGCCCGCCCGCAGCCTAGGCAAGCGAGGGTGTGATGAAGGTCGAACATGGGCACAAAGGCCGGCTTCCTTATAATGCAATCCTAGGGAGACACATGATCCGTCCCACCTACAAAGAGTTCCTGCGCCTGTCGCGCGGCGCCACGCTGGTTCCGGTGGTGAAGTCCATTTCCGCCGACCTGCTCACGCCGGTTTCCGCTTTTCTCGCCGTCTCCGACGGAGAGCCCGACGCTTTCCTGCTCGAATCGGTCGAAGGCGGAGAAAAAGTTGGCCGCTACACGTTTCTCGGCGTGCGTCCGTTTCTGCGCTTGGAATCGCGCGGCTCCGAGATCGCGATAGAACGCAGCGGCGTCAAGAAAATCGATCGCCGCGCGGGAAACATTTTCGACGTTATCAAGGAACTCTTGCAGCAGCATCGTCCCGCGACGATGGAGGGCCTGCCTCCGTTCACCGCCGGCGCCGTCGGCTATTGCGCCTATGACATCGTGCGCCGCCTGGAAAACATCGGCGAGCGCGCCACCGACGACCTCGACGTTCCCGACTGTGTGCTGATGTTTTTCGACCGCGTGCTCGCCTTCGACCACCTGCGCCACCAGATCCACATCGTGGCCTCGGCGGACGTGACGCGCGAATCGCCTAAAACCGCCCCCAAGGCGGCCTATGACCGCGCCGTGAAAGACATTGCCCGCATCGAGAGAAAACTCGCCGCCGGATGGAATCCGAGTAGCCAAGGTAACCGAGGGTGCCCCACTCATTCGCGTTTTTTGCGAATGAGTGGGCATGACGCGAAGTCAAAGCTGGAGGTGCGGGCGCGCACTCCGAAGCCGAAGTTCCTCGAAAGTGTCCGCCGCGCCAAAGAGTACATCGTAGCTGGCGACATCTTCCAGGTCGTGCTGTCGCAACGCTGGGATTTTGAGCCCGGAGTCGCCCCGCTCGATCTCTACCGCGCCCTGCGCACCGTGAATCCCTCGCCCTATATGTACTTTCTCCGCTTCGGTGGTAGTTCCTCCGTGCCCCTCCGTGCTCCCCGTGGTTCAAGCTCTTTTCATGCGTCAGCACAAATCTCGGCCAAGAACGTAATGCACGTCCTGGGCTCGTCTCCCGAAATGCTGGTGCGCGCCAGCGGACGCGAGCTCGAATACCGTCCCATTGCCGGCACGCATCCCCGTGGGCGCGACGAAGCCGAAGACGCGGCGCTCGAACGGAAAATGCTCGCCGACGAGAAAGAGCGCGCCGAGCACGTTATGCTAGTGGATCTAGGCCGCAACGACCTGGGCCGTGTCAGCGAGTACGGCTCGGTAAAAGTTCGCGACCTGATGTACGTGGAGCGTTACTCGCACGTCATGCACATCGTTTCGGCGCTCGAAGGCCGGCTGCGCCCTGAGCTGAATGCGATGGACGCCTTCGCCGCCTGTTTTCCCGCCGGAACACTGAGCGGCGCGCCCAAGGTTCGAGCCATGCAGATCATCGAAGAACTGGAGCCCACGCGCCGCGGCGTCTATGGCGGTTCCGTCCTCTACGCCGATTTTGCCGGCAATCTCGATTCCTGCATCGCGATTCGAACGCTGCTCATGAAAGGCAAGAAAGCCTACCTGCAAGCGGGCGCCGGAATCGTGGCCGATTCCGATCCCCAGCGCGAGTTCGAAGAGACGGAGAACAAAGCCCGGGCCGTCTTGCGGGCAGTGGAAATGGCGAGGGGCGGTCAATAGTGGATAGAACTAGTTTCGGTAGGGTGCGGTTTCAGCCACGCCGCTCAGGAGTTATAACAGGGTTTCGGCTTTGGCCGCTGAGGATGTGCACTCTACATTGTCGCGAGAAATGCTCCAGTATTCGAGGATTATCGATAATATGAATACATCGACCATGAGAAGTACCCGATCGCTCTTATGCAAATGGACACTCATCTTATTAGTTGTGGTGGCAATTGAGCCAGCGTCATCGGGGCAGGTGCGGCCGCCAGCAGTACCTCTTGTGGCGCACAACCCCTATTTCAGCATCTGGTCGTTGGCCGACAAGCTTACCGAACAAGATACGAAGCATTGGACGGGAGTTGAGCAGCCACTTACTGGTTTGATACGCATCGATGGCAGCGCGTATCGATATATGGGCGAGGGGCCGTCGCCTGACCTGCCGGCAATGCGGCAAATATCCATAAAAATAGAAGCCACACGCACGACCTATCTCTTCGACGCTGCGGGAGTACAACTCGAGTTGACGTTTTTCACTCCAGCGTTTCCCGAAGATCTAGAAATACTGTCGCGCCCGGTCACTTATCTGACATGGCATGTTCACATAAACGATGGCAAGAAACACGAGGTGTCCGTTCTGCTGGATATCGACCCGCGCATAGCCGTCGACAAAGACTATGAACCCGTGGTCTGGGGCCGATCCCGCGCCGGATCGCTCACCGTGCTCAACGTAGGATCGCAAGAGCAGCGAGTGCTCGCCCGCTCGGGAGACGACTTGCGCGTCGATTGGGGCTATTTCCATCTGGCCGTCCCTGAAGACCAGCACGCGGTCCTGGCGAATGCCTCCGGCGCGATGGAGAGTTTTCTGCATTCGGGTACTTTGTCCACAGCCGACAATCTCGATATGCCCGCGAGGGCAGGAGACGCGGCCCACTTAGCGGTGCTCCTGCCGGCGAGCGTCACGGCATCGCAGGACGCGGAAATGCACGTGCTCCTGTCCTATACCCAAGGGTATGCGATTGAGTACATGCAACGCAGGTTGCGCGAATTCTGGCAGCGAAACGGACAGCCGGTCGAACAAATGCTCGAAGCCGCGGAGACGCAGTACGCGACATTAACGGAGCGCGGCCGGCGATTTGACGGTGAGCTGCGGGCCGCCCTGGAACGTGCGGGTGGAAAAGAATATTCCGACCTTGCGATTCTCGCATACCGCCAAACTCTCGCAGCTCACACCCTCGTGGCCGACTTGGATGGCGCACCGTTGCTGTTTCCCAAAGAGAATTTCAGCGGCGGCTTCATTTCAACCGTGGACGTGCTCTATCCTTCAGCGCCTTTCTTTTTATTCATGAATCCAGCGTTGTTGGAAGCGCAGTTAAAACCGGTGTTGGACTACGCGATGTTGCCCCGCTGGAAATTTCCTTTTGCGCCGCATGATCTCGGGACATTCCCATTGGCCGATGGTCAGGTTTACGGCGGAGGCGAGGCCACGGAAGATGACCAGATGCCGGTGGAAGAAAGCGGCAACCTGCTTATTCTGGTCGCGGCCTTAGGACGCGCTCAAGGGAACTGGCATGTTGCCGAACAATACTGGCCATTACTTACTAAGTGGGCCGGCTATCTCGCGCAAAAGGGAATGGACCCGGAGAACCAACTTTCTACCGACGATTTCGCCGGACACTTAGCTCACAACGCCAATCTTTCTATTAAAGCGATCGAAGGGATGGGGGCGTATGCGGCCATGGCGCAAGGGTTAGGCAAAACGAGCGAGGCGGCGAAGTTCGCCGCACTCGCGAGAAAAATGGCCCGTGAGTGGGAGGGCCTGGCGAAAGACGGGGACCACTACAAGCTGGCCTTTGATGCGCCGGGAACCTGGAGCCAGAAGTATAACTTGGTGTGGGACCAGCTTCTGAGACTGGATCTATTTGATCCAAATGTGAAACGGACGGAGTTGAGTTTCTACACAAAGCATATAAGTAAGTACGGCCTGCCGCTGGATAACCGGAAAGACTACACCAAGCTCGATTGGGAGATTTGGACGGCGACCTTGGCCGAAACTTCGGGCCAATTCGAGCAGTTTATGGCGCCGATTGCCAAGTGGATAAACGAAACACCGTCGCGTGTTCCACTTACGGATTGGTATGACACAACGTCTGATAAACAGACGGGATTTCAGGCAAGGTCTGTGGTGGGAGGTGTATTTGTCAAAGCTCTTGCCGACGCTGAAGTTGTTAAAGAATGGCAAGCATTCTTGCGCAAAGACAGCGTTGCAGCGAAAGAATCTGCCGCTCGGCAATAGAACGGGATGGGAAGCGCCCCGTCCGAGCTCTGCTTGGGCGGGGAGTTTCGCCGGTTCCACTATTCATCATCCAGTTGTCTGGAGGAAATTCGCCACCAGTTTCTTTCCCTCGCCGGTCAGCACGCTCTCGGGATGAAACTGTACACCCTCAACGGGGAACTTTCGGTGTCGCAGGCCCATGATGACTCGCGTTCCGTCTTTGTCGAAAGTCCAGGCGCTGACTTCGAGATCGTCCGGTAGTCCGTATTCGGCGACGATCAGCGAGTGGTAACGGGTCGCGGTCATCGGTGAAGACAGGCCGCGAAAGATGGTCTTGCCATCGTGCTCGACCTGGCTGGTTTTGCCGTGCATCAGGTTTTTCGCGCGCACCACTTGGCCACCGAAGGCCGCGCCAATCGCCTGGTGCCCGAGGCAGACGCCGAGCAAAGGCACCTTGTATTGAGATCGGCCCGCGAAGTGGCGGATCAATTCGACGCTGATGCCAGCTTCCCGCGGAGTGCAGGGTCCGGGAGAAACCACGATGCGCTCGGGATGCATCGCCTCGATCTCGCTGACGCTCACTTCGTCGTTACGGCGGACCTCGACTTCAGCGCCCAGCTCGCCCAGATACTGGACGAGGTTGTAAGTGAACGAATCGTAGTTATCGAGGACGAAGACCACGAGTTCATTGTAGCTGTAGAGGACAGGTTTCAAGGTTTCAAAGATTTCAAGGAACCCGGCGCGAACTGTGCGATCCGGAGCGCGAGAAATCTTTGAAACCCTGAAACCTTGCAACTTTGAAACCTGGCTTCTTCCTGGCTTCTTGACAGGCAGGCCGCAAATTGCCATGCTTACAGGCGATTGGCGGCAGGCCTTTGAAACCTTAATAACCTGATTCTTAGAGGAGATTCGATGTCCGAGACGCAGCCGGAAGAAAACGATAAGCGGGCCACCCGGCGGTTCGCGCTTCGTCTGCCCGTAAGCGTCCGTTACGGCGAGGGTGCGCAGGAGCACGCGGCGCATACCCGCGACGTGAGCGCGCGTGGCATCTGCTTCTACATCGATTCGGGCATTCAGGCCGGCTCGGCGATCGATTTCACGCTGATCCTGCCGCCCGAGATCACGCTGACGGAAAGCATCCGCGTGCGTTGCAAGGGCCGCGTGGTGCGGGTCGAAGGGGGCAATTCCGCGAGCAAGATCGCGGTTGCGGCCGTCATCGACGAATACGAGTTCCTCGCCGATTCGCCATAGCCGACTCGCCATAGGCCGCGCTCTTTCTCCATGCGCCTTTTTTCACGAACCTCCGGGTGGTATGTTGGCTGTAATACTCGAGTGCTTCCGTGAAAACTTTTCCGCCGCAACTTGGGTTCCGGCAACCACGATCTCGCCACGCATGGTGGGCGGATTGGCGCGCGAGTTTACGCGCGAGTTTGCGCGCGAGTTTATGCACAACGATTGCGGTGGGAATACTTCTCGCCGTATCGCCGCGGCTTTTTTCCCAAACACCGGTTCAGCCTGCGGCCAAGCCCGCTCCGAAGCCTGCCGCTTCTTCTGCCGCGAGCAAGATTGCGGCGATTAAAAGCTTCCGGATTGTGCAGGAAAAGGATGGCCCGGCAGTTGAAATTCTTTCGACGAAGCCGCTCCTTCCTTCCATCCAGGCGATCACCGGCCCCGATCGGCTGGTGATCGATTTGCCGAACGCGCGGCTGGAAGCGCAGCACAAGCGCATCAGCGTACAAGCCGATCAAATCAACTCGATACGGGCCGACCAGTTTCAACAAAATCCGCCGGTAGCGCGCGTGGTTGTGGACCTGCTCGCGCCGCGCGCCTACACCTGGGACGCCGCGGGAAACCGCCTGGTCGTGCATCTTGGAAAGAACCCCACGCAGACGAGGAGTTCGCCGTTTGAGCCTCCAACCGTTACCAGCCTCATGCCCGCGCCGCAACCGGCCGTTTCGGAGGTGCGCGCAGCCGGGCCACTCGCGATCCGTGAAAATAACGCAGGCGTGGGTTCGGCGATTACAGCCGGGGCCGATACTACAGTCCTCCGCTTATCGAGTGGCGGCGAGGTGTATGTGTGTCCGGGAACGACCGTGTCGATCACTCCGTCCGAGAACCGGCACAACATGATGTTCAGCATGAATACGGGCGCGCTCGAAGCGCACTTCGCTCTCGACGCTTCTTCGGATTCCGTCATGACGCCGGACTTCCGCATCCTACTGGTGGGGCCGGGGGAATTCCACTATGCCATCAACGCCGACAATCAGGGCAATACCTGCGTGCGCGCGCTGCCTGGAAACACCGCGTCGGCGATCGTTACCGAGCTGCTCGGCGATCGCACTTATCAAGTCAAGGCCACCGACCAGCTCGTGTTTCGTTCCGGACATCTCGATCATGTGGATATGGCGGTGCCGCTAGAGTGTGGATGTCCGCCGCCGCGTGTAACTCCGCCGCGGGCAACGAACCATCTGCCGACCGAGAGCCGAACGCAAGCCGGAGCCCTGCCGCCCTTGGATCGGAGCCCAGCGCCGGTTGCGGAGACGGCCCAGGCTGAAAGTCCGCCCGCGGCCGCGACTGCCCGAGCGGCATCTCCGCTTGACGCTACTGTCGCGCCCAACGAACTGCAGGTGCAGGTAGAGGCGCCGTTCGTGTTTCATGCGACCGGCCCTCCGCCTGCGCCGGTTGAGGATGTGCGCGCACTGCCGCTCGGTTCGCGTCCACCGGCAGCGCCGGCTTTGGCCGCTCCGCTTCCGCCGCCCGCGAACGAACGAGCGAAGCCGGCGGGCCATGAAACGGCGCCGGAGCATCGCGCACCGGTGCGCGTGTTCTTTAGAAAACTCGGCGGTTTTTTTGCCGCGATGTTTCGCTAATCTGCCCAAGTGTGCTGGCCCGAGGGGGCAAAGTTTTCTGCCGCGCCTGCATCTATATTTTTTTAGGTTGCATGTCTTTAACGGCATGGTGAAAGCGCACGCAAGGAGGAGAACAATGCGACGACTGTGGACTCTTGGCTTGTCATTGACGCTGCTGGCCAGCGCCGCCTGGGCGCAGATTCCGACGAATGGCAACGCGTTCTTCGGTTATTCCTATGACCGCACTTCCGTCGTCTCGAACGACACGTCAAATCTAAATGGATGGGCCGCATCGCTTGAAGGCAAGCTCCTGCCGTGGATTGGCCTGGTGGCCAATGTCGACGGGCATTATGGCAGCCATAATTTCGGCGGTGTTTGTGGACTGACTTGCACAAATATAAGCGCCAACATCGCCGCGCACAACATCTTGCTGGGCCCGAGAGTGTCGGTGCAGTACCACCGCTTCCGTCCGTTTGCGGAGTTAATGGCTGGCGTGGGGCACATCAGCCGCAGCCACGGAATTTCCGACTCGAATACTTCATTCGCCAATGCGGCCGGAGGAGGGCTGGATTACCGGATCTTCGGGCCGATCTCGCTCCGCGGACAGCTCGATTGTATCAATACTCGCTTCTATGACAAGGGCCAGAATGGCGTGCGCTTCTCAACCGGAGTGGCGATTCATTTCTAGCGGCTGCCTCTATATAAATTAAACAGCTATAAATTAAACAGCCTGAGATTGCTTTGCTGTTGCCGCCGGCTGCGCGCATTGCTCCAGGATGATGGGCACCTCAAACAACGCGCGATTGGAGTATTCATTGGCCTTCCGGCGGAATTCGTTGAAAGTTGCGGCCTCGAGTAAGCGCTGGACGGCGGGCGCAATTTTCTTGAAGCTCGGCACGACGATCCCGTAACCTTTCTCGGTCACCCATTCCGCGTTGTAGCGCTCTTGCGGCAGCGTGCTGGAATTGCATTCGACGATCACGGGCAAGTGGAACTGCAGCGCCTCGCTGATCGAGCCTGGGCCTGGCTTTCCAATAAAGAAGTCGGACAACGCCATATAGTATTCGACATTCTGAGCGAATCCGACGACGGCGATGGGCTTGCTGGTCTTCAGATTCTTGAGCTGAGCGGCGAGCTTTTCGTTGTGTCCGCAAATCAGGATTAACTGGACGCCGCTCGCGGCTTGGTTGAGCTTACGGGCGATGTCGACCATCACCTGCGAACCATGGCCTCCGAACAAGACGATGCCGGTTGGACAATGCGGTTCCAGACCGAGCCGTTTTCTTTCAGCGACGCGATCGACGCGGGTCTTTTCGTAGAACCTCGGCTTTAAGATCATCCCCGATGTCTGGAAGACATGATCGGCGGCGTGGCCCATGGTTAAGACTTGCTGCCGGGCGCGTTCCGTGCCGGCGATGACGTATTCCGATTCGCGCTCAATCCAGAAGTGTGGCGGGTAATCCTCCATGTCCGTGATGAGAGTGACAAAAGGCGTTTTTGTGCCACGCCGGATGCCCCACACATTCGCGTTCTCTGCGAATGTGTGGGTGTGCGCTGTTTTTGTGCCACGCGTTTTCGTGAAAGCCGGACGAAGACTTTCAGCGATCTCGCGATTGAAATGCGGGATTACGGACAGCACTAAGTCCGCCGGACGCTCGGCCCAGTAAGCTCGGAGCGCTTTCACGATCGGAGAATGGTAGAGACGAATAGTCCCTTTCAGAACGGCCAGCAGTTGCGGTGTGAAGCGCGTCCAGCCTTTGCGCAGGATCAGGTTGTAGGTGTCCTGAATGCGCAGGCCGGTGGCGCGGCGAATCAGGTCGAGGGGATCGAGCAATTCCTGAATGTCGAGCAGGCTGACAACCCAAGGATCTTCTTGCGAGGCGAGCGTAGCTTTGAGCGCGTCGGCCGCACTGCGATGCCCGCCTCCGGCGTGGTGGAAAACGATCGTCAGTTTGCGCAAGAGTCACCGAACCAGCGTCGTGGTATGGGCGTCGCGTCTTCTCATTAAGACCGCATGGTTAAAGTTGGAATTGGCGTCAGCGGCCAACACCCTCGTACTCGCTATCTTCGAGCAATTCCGCTTCGCCGGCGAAATCGGCAGGCTCAAAATCGTTTCGTTCTTCGCCGGGATGAAAGTCGCCGGACCGCTCAATGTATTCATGGATCTGGACTCCCTCCTCGCCAACAGTGATATAGGTGGGCAGCGCGTCAACCCAGGCACCGCAATTGAAATAGTCGATTCCGCGCTCGTGTTTGTGCATGGCGGCATGGGTGTGGCCGCAGAAAACGCGCGCCACTTGATGGCGACGGGCATGGGCCAAGGCCCCGTCGGCGACCTTCGTCGACAAGCGCTGCCAGCGCGTGCCGAGCCGGTCGAGGAAGCGCGTCACGGTTTTATTTTTCGAATCCCACTTCTGCAGTTGCAGGTAGAGCAGGGTTCCGAACAGATAGCTGACGTGCACATTGCTTACCACAAAGCCATCGAACTGGTGGCCATGCACGGCGGTGTGGCGCAGGCCCTGATAATGCCATTGATATTCCTGGTACACGCGGACCCCCACCAGATGGGACATGATGGGGGCCAGGCCGTGGTCGTGATTGCCTTCGACCCAGACCACTTCGACGTTGCGCTTGGGATTGGAGAGCTTGCGAATGAAGCCGAGAAATTTCCAGTGCTCTTTTTTCAGGCGCCCGAAATTGAGGTCGGCAAAAATATCGCCCAACAGAATGAGGCGGCGATATTGATTTTCCCGAAGTACGCGCAAAGCCTCGCGCGCGCGGCTCATGTCCGCGCCGAGGTGCAGATCCGAGAGGATCAGCGTGTCATAGATCTTCGGTGCAACGATCTTCGGAGTTATGACCTCGGTGGCCACAGCTACGATTGTGGCCGAGCCGTGTTACAAGGTGATGAATTGGGAACCGGCTGAGGGCCAGAGGTAACCCGTCGGTAAATGTCCGCAAAGCCGGAGGATTGACGCGGATGGCTTGCCCCGCGCGGCTTTGCAGTCGGCGCGCTACGGGTCTGAGCGTGCTCAGTGCGTTGGTGGTATGTATTCCGCCGGACGCGCCGCACCATCGCCGAAGAAAAACTGCTCCATCTGCTGCACAATGACTTCCTGGTCCTGCTTGCGCGCCGGGTTCAGGCGATATTCGTTGAGCAGCATTTTGCAGTGTTCCATCCACTGGCCCCATGCCTGTTGCGAGACCTGCTCGTAAATCTTTTTTCCCAAGTCGCCGTCGAACGGAGGCTCGGGGAGCCCAGGCAATTCCTGTTTCAATCTGGCGCAGAAAACTTTGCGATCTGACATAAATTTCTTCTGGAATTATCGCACAGGTGCTGGGCCTTTACTGGCTGCCGGCAAGAAGATCCTGCGGCGATGCTGGAACTCCGGGCACGGCAGTTCGGCGAATCCAAGCACGCAGTTCACCAAAATCGTACGCTACCGTAATATTTTCATTGACAAATTACATACAAGTGGCAATATCTTGTGGTAGGACAACTACTCATACAAGAAGTTGAGTAGCTGGGGCATCAAGGTGCCCGATCGAGAACCTTGGGAGAACAAATCGTTCAACGGAGGAAATACTTCATGGCAACCAAGAAGAAAGCCGCCAAGAAAAAGAAACACTAAGCGGACGGATGCTCGTTCAGAAATTCCCCAAGGCCTCTCAGGAGAAGCACCTCTTGAGGGGCTTTACCTTTTGCGATTGCGGCGAACATCGGGGGCGCGTGCCCGGTCCTGCTGTAGAGACGCGGATTGCCGCGTCTTCCGCCGTGCGTCCTGCCGGTTCTATATCAAATCCAGGATTACTGTACCCATAGAAAAACACCGATTTGCATCGGAGGGAGACGGGGCAAGCCCCGTCTCTACACGAGCGTTTCCGCCTGTAGTAACCGGGCAGATTCGCGGCCGGCGCATTCGCTGCTGCGACGGATACGCATATTGATACGATCGAATCAACGTGCCCACTTCCAGCATCGTGCCTGAATCCAACGCGCACCGCGCGCACTCGACGCGGCGCATGGCCTTGTGGCTGTTTGCGGCGTTCCAGTTCTTCAACCTGCTGACTTCGACGGGCCGGGTGCGCACGCCCGACGAATACAACACTCTCTACACGGCCGAGAGCCTGGTGCTTCGCGGATCGACAGCGGTCCCACAGGCAGTGCAGCTCGACAATTTCTACGGCAGGCGAGATCTGCGCGGCCAGCCACGCGCGGCGTATCCGCCGGGGCAGGCTTTGCTGTGCGCGCCCTTCTATGCGCTGGGGCGGTATTGGCTGGCGCGTTTACCGGGCGTGCCCGCCGGAGACACTGACTTAGTGGTGGCGTATTCTTCCTGCTGGAGCAGCGCGACTTTTTCCGCTCTCACTGTAATGTTCTTTTTTCTGTTGCTGGTGGGGATCGGAATTGCGGTGCGCGCTTCGCTGTTCGCCGCGGCGATGGCCGGACTCGGCACTCCCATCTTTGCTTATTCCGGCTGGCTGTTCTCGGAGCCACTGTCGGCTGCCGTTTTTGTGGGAGTGGCGCTGCTGTTGTTCGGCCGGGGCAGGGGCGGCGCATCGATTACGTTGCGGGCTACGTCGCTTGCGGGGCTGGTTCTGGGGCTCGGAACGCTGGTGCGGCCGACCAACGTTCTTGCGATTCCAGTTTTTGCGCTAGCCGTCCTGGCACGAGACGGCAAGCCCGCGTTGCGCGCCGCGTTTGCTTTATGCGCGGCATCGGCGATCGGCGTAGCGGTTTTGCTTGCCTACAATGCGCTGTTGTTTGGCGGGCCGTTTGAGTTTGGATATCCGGCGGCAGCGGAAGCCGCCAAGCGCCTGAATACTTTCGCTACGCCGCTGGCGAAGGGACTTTACGGATTTCTTCTGTCTCCGGGCAAGTCGGTATTTATTTTTGCGCCTCCGGTGATTCTGGCGTTGGCTGGACTCCGGCGCCTCTGGAAACTGGAGCGGGGCGCGGCCACCGTGGCCGTATTGCTTCCATTGACGAATCTCTTTTTCTTTGCCCGCTACACACAGTGGGAAGGCGGATACTGCGTCGGACCGAGGTATCTGGTCCCCTCGATCGTGCTGCTCTCGCTCGGATTGGGGCCGATGCTTGCGGACGCGGCGCCACACAGCACCGCCCAACGAAGCGCGGCCAGAGTGAGCGTAAGAACGACGGCGCTGTTCTTGCTAGTTCTCGGAGCGCTGGTGCAATGTCTCTCGCTCGCCACGAGCTTCATGGAAGACCAAGTGCCGCGCGGGCGCGACGTTGGACGATACTATGACGCCAACTGGAATTACCGCTTTAGCTACTCGCTGAGCGGGCAGATCCATCTCTTGTGGAAGTACCTGGGAAGCGGCGAACCGGCGCGGCTCGGGCTGGGATGGGACCGCTGGTTCGTCTTCCTCCACAAGGGCGGGGTTTCTGCCGTGACGCTCGCGGTTCTCGGTCTGGGCATGATCGTGGGCCTCGGAATCAGCCTGGCCGGTCTCGCAAGAAGCGTCCGATCCGCGACCTAGCATTTCCCCCAACGTCGCGCCGTCACTGGCGTGCGGAACGCGAAAACGCCCATGCGGCGACCCCTTCGTACTTCCTGCGCAGTTGGGGGGTTGTCCCGCGGCGCGGCTCGTGCTAGAAACGCGTATAGGAGTAGGGAAGCGGTCGCCATGAACGCGCGCAAAAAGGCGTCGAAAAAAATGGTCCGCCACGCCGAAATCATTATTCCGGACAAGCTCTATTTCCGGATCGGCGAAGTGGCCAGCTTGTGCCGCTTGCCGGCCTACGTGCTTCGTTTTTGGGAAACCGAATTTTCGCAGCTCAAGCCCGTCAAGAGCAGCACCGGCCAGCGCATGTACCGCAAGCGCGATGTGGAGTCGGTGGTGCGCATCAAGAAACTGCTCTATGAAGACGGCTTCACCATCGCGGGTGCGCGCGTGCAATTACGCGAGGAGAGTAAGTCCGATAAGAACCAGGCCGCGCTTCCGTTTCCGGCGACTCCTTCCGTGAATGCGGCGCACCTGCGGAATGAACTGCAACAGATTCTGCACATCCTTTCCGTCCGCCACTAACTGGGACTCGGCACCTGGGTGCGCGGTGGAATGGAATCTCAAGAATCTAGAGTATGGCGGACTTGTTTTCGACGGCCTCCGTCGAAGTGCCGCTCTTAACGCTCGCGCCAGCGGCGTGGCGGAAGGCGTGACGATGAAAATGGGTGAAGGGAAAAGTCGCTCAGCCTTCGGTCGATATGCTATCGTTGCGGAGAGTGACATGGCGGATGCGATCAAGCGAGAAGAAGCACTTCGGGCGCAGTTTGGGCGCGAGCGGTCGGAGATTGCATCACAACAAGCGCAGGTGGATGTCAGCGAAACTTACCGTAAAGTGCAGTGAATAAGGTAATCTAACTCAAAACGCCGGGATGGCGGAACTGGCAGACGCAGCGGACTCAAAATCCGCCGGGCTTCGGCCCTTGGGGGTTCGATTCCCCCTCCCGGCACCAAGATTTCCTCTTTGTTTTTAGTAGTCTACGGATCAACGCGGGGATCGCTGTTCTACTCGATCCTGTCAAATGTTGTAAAACTGCAGTAAAAATTCTGATTCCATCAATGTTGTCGGACGCTGAGTAGCATTCCCAATCTGAGGTCTCAACTTCCGGCCCGCTGAACTCGGAAGCTGCGCCGATTTCGGGTCACATGGGCGTTTCCCAGTACCGATCTAGTGACATCTCCCACAAGAGGACTTCTGGCCCGCGGCGGCGGGGAGTCCTTCTTGGCCATACCTTCAGAGCCGGCGTGACTCGGGTACAAACCGCTTGGGCGGCCGAGGCCGAGGGTCTAACCGCGATTTTCGTAAAGGGCTCGACGGCCGAGAATACGCTGAGTGCCCGATCGGTCCTTTGGCGCTACCCGACGCTAGTCCTTGATCGCGATGACACTGGCCTCGATATTCCAGCCATCAACCACCAGTTCCACGGGTTTGTTGAGGGCTTCTTTACTGAGGTAGCGTGCGGTGATTGTTTTGGACTCGCCGGGCAGGAGGGTCAGATAGTTGTCCTCCCATAACACCGGCAGAATTTCTTCCGTTGCCCCGGAAGTGCGGATTCCGACATGCACCTGAAAGGCAAGACTCGTGGACGGATTGTGCAAGCTTACGCGAACCTGGTCGTTGGCCGCCGTCTTCTCCTTCACAGCCGAGGCTTCTAGCTGGATGTTCGGCAATTTATTCAGCGCGGTCAGATCTTCGAAGGTCTTGACTGGAGCGAAGGCGGAATCGGACGTATTGTCCCAGTCAATTACAGCCAGCTTGGCGGGTAACCAATAGAAATTCGAGCTGACTTCCTTGCCGGCGGAGTCGGTTAGCGCCAGCTTCAGAAAGTAAACGGCGCTCCGCGATGGAGAAGAGAAATCCGGCAGAGTCAGCACGGTCGTAGAGCTGTCGGGTCCGGCGTCTGCCTTCACTGCGCGCGAGAAGAGCTTGTCAAGGTTGAAGTCAAACGCCTGCGCGCTTACAGTCAACCCCGCAGCGGATTGTTGGCTGGTGTTGATCACTACCACGCCGCGGTCGTCATAGGAATACTGGACGTGCAGAGGCTCGCAGGCCTTCCTGGTGCCGAAATAGCCGCCGGCTGGATACATGTAGTAATCGTAGAGATGCCAGTAAGTCGATGGCCACGCATTGTTCAACGTCCACTGAATCACGCCGGTGGAAGTGTACTTATTTCGGCCATAGGCTTCGAACATGGCGCGCTCTCCGTCATAGGCAATGGCTTGCGCTTTGCGAAGATAATCTTCGAGGTCTGACGGCGGGCCATAGGTTGCATTCATCGCTTCGTTGAAACGGCTCAGGTCTTTGAAGCGCTCACCGGCGCCGTGGAAATTCCAGAACTCGTCGACTGGCCAGAGATGATCTTTGGGCAGCATCTTCTTCAGGCTCTCCAGCGGAGGAATCGCCGGCCCGGGTCCGGTCTCGGTGTTATAGCCCCAGCCGCCGCCCCAGGCCGACTTATCTTCCAGCCAATAGGATGGAGGCTCATAGTCATAAGGCCCAGTCATTTTTACGCCGGACTTTCCCGTCACGCTTGTAGATTGGTCCGAAGCCGAAGACACAATCGGATTCGGCCAACCCACCTGCTTTTCAACGTCAAGATAGGCCTGCTCCACATTCGGCGGCGGCGGCCCATCGCTGCCATTCAACCAAGTCAACATACTTGGGTGCGAACGCATCTTGAGCATCTCGGTGCGCAGCGAGTCGGCTGCAATCTCTAGCGTGCCGGGCAGCCATTTGTCCCACTGTTCCCAAACGTCGCAACAACACCAGCCCGCCATGACCAGGATGCCGTACTCATCGGCGAGGTCGTAGAACTCGTCGGTCTCGAGCTGGCCTTCCTGCCGAATCGTGTTCAGGTGCATCTCGCGGACATACTGAAAATGCGCATCGTATTGCTCGTGTGTCATGGGACGCAGCAGCATATCGTGGTCCCACGCGCCGCCGCGGATCAGAATCCGCTTGCCGTTAACTCGGAACAGCCGATAGTTCTGTGGAGTTAGTTCCGATGTTACTTCGCGGATGCCGAAGCGCGTCTCCTGTTCATCGGAAGACTGGCCGTTCACCAGAAAGCGCACCGTGAGCCGATGCAGATTGGGCGTTCCCATCTCGGCGGGCCACCAGATCTTTGGATCCGTGATTCGCAGTTGCCGGTATTGCTCGGGAGTCAACACGGCGGAGAGCTTTTCGTTGGCCTGCAACTCAATTTTTTGCTGAACACGCACATCGTCAAATGCCGCTTCCAGCACGCCCTCGACCGGTTGCGCCGTGGCATTCTGCAACTCCGCCCTGACAGTCAGGTCCGCCTGCTTCAGAGAACTATCGGCAAAGTGCGTGCTCACCGCCGGGTTGCGCACGCTGACCGGGCCACTGACGCTCACAGACGCTTCGCCCCACAGGCCCATGTTCTTGTCGGGAGGAGTGGGGTTCCAATCCACCCAGTTGACGGCCAAGTCGTTGGGGGTGGGAGCGAAAACCTCGGCGGCAAACACATTGGCTTTGCCGGGATCGACCAACGCCGTGACATTGAATTCGTAGATTCTGTAGGCGCCCGCGATGTCTTTCGCGTCGGCCAGCTTGTGTCCGTTCAACCAGAGATTGGCCCGGTTGTTGATGCCCTGTAGATGGAGCCAGACGCTCTTCCCCTTGTAGTCGGCTGGCAGTTGAAACTCGGTGCGATACCACCAGGGGACGGCGTAGGGGCTGTCCTTCGACATGGGAAAGCGGTTGAAGGAATTCAGCCCAATGGGATAGGTCATGCCGGGCAACTGGCGCAGATTCATGCCGTAGTTAGGATCGGGAAACTCGCCGTTCGCCACCTGCACGGCGAGCACCGTCGCGGGAACGGTTGCGTCATACCAGCCTTCGGTGTGAAACCCTGGCGAGGAGATAGCTGGGCCTTCAGCGCTAACCTTGGCCGAGGACTGAACTCGCCATCCTCGCTGTAGTTTCAGCACCGTTGGATTGACCGCGCCCGACATCGACGCCGGCAACACGATCGCAAGAAAAATGCTCGCAAAAAAAACGATAAGGTGGAAAAGTGCTGCCGGTGGCTTGGTTGCGCCGTATAGGGTCCTTGACATGGGTCCTCCTAACAAATTCGTGTCTACGACAAAACTGCAAAATTGAACTTAAACCTTGAGAAAGATTCTCTTGCGCCAGAGAAGCCACAACAGCCCCCAGCAAAACAAAACCGAGGCCACGGAGAATAGCAGCGCAGCGTTGGCGGGGTTACCGACCAGCGCTGCCAGACGCGCCTGGGTGGCGTCGTGCCACAAAATGGCGGTCCCATTCTTCCCTTTTACAGTGAAGGTGTAGGCGGGCCCGTACACGAACGAATCCGCAACAAATCCCGCGATTGCATTCATCCCGAAAACCAGGATCGGCATCGTCCACGCGCCGCGCCACTGCTTGATTTCTAGTATCCAATAGAGCAATGCGAGAAACACCAGACTGAAGCCGCCGGCGAAGAGCGTGAACGAACTGGTCCAAAGGTTCTTGTTGATGGGGAACCACACGGTCCAAACCTCGCCGGCAACTAAGCCGAGAATGCCAAAAAGCAGCATCCGCACAGCGATGGTGCCGCGGTCCCGTCCCGAGCGCAGCCAGCCGCCCGTCAACACTCCAATCAAGGTTGTGGCAATCGCTGGGATGGTGTGGATGATCCCTTCTGGATCGCGGTTCCCGTTGTAGAGATGTCCCATGAACAGCTTGCGGTCGAGCCACGCGGTAATGTTCGCATTCTGATCCATGAAAGGTATATCGCGCCCGGGCATGCCAAAACCAGGCACCGGCAGAAAGCGCAGTATCGCCCAATATCCCAATAAACAAGCAGCGATGGCGACGATTTGCCCGCGCCGGCCCGACCACAACACAAGGATGGCGGCGGCAAAGTAACAAAGCGCAATCCGCTGTGTAACTCCCTCGTACCGAAAGCCGCGCCAATCGACCCCAATAAATGGAAAGCCATTCACGAACAGCCCAATCGCGATTAGCAGCAAGCTTCTCTTAAAGGCGTGCCACAAAATCTGCCCCCGGGATTGCCCGCGCCGCAGCCGCGCCGAGTACGAGAACACCATCGACACGCCTACCAGGAACAGGAACGACGGAAAGATGAAATCGGCCGGCGTCCAGCCATTCCAGTCCGCGTGTTTGATGGCCCAGTAGGATTTGTCGTCGCCGTTGTCCACCAGTATCATGCCGGCGACCAAAAGCCCGCGAAAGACGTCGAGACACAACAGCCGTCCAGCCGGTAGCCCAGTGTCCGGGTTTGCGTGGTCGCCTTCTCGGGACTGCATTGGCGCGATGAGCGTTTGCGCGGTTGACATAGCACTCCTCTGGTCTACTTTTCCTCCGCTTCTGTCGTCTGGTCTTATTCCACCCTTGACACAGAAGCGTCACTCCAGCAGATCCGCGATGGTTCGTCGTCTGCCATGCCCCAGTCTGACGCCGGACCATATCTTCCGTAAGGGCGTAACGGTTGCGCAACGGATCAAATCCCGATTCGACCCGCCATAGAAACCTGGGGGCGGGGCCTTGGCAGGTGCTAGAATTTGCAGCAGACACCTCTCATGGTCTCGGATTCGCCGGATTCCAACACCGCCCCGCCGGACGCTCGACCCGTCCTCGGCCTCGAAGAAGAGGCCATTCGCTCCCAATTAGCGCAGATTTTGGCGAGTCCTGAATTTCGCTCCAGCCAGCGCTGCCAGGAGTTTCTCCGGTTCGTGGTGGAGCAATCGCTGGCGGGCCACGCTGGCGTGCTGAAAGAACGGACGATTGGCGTGGAAGCGTTTGGCCGCGCCGCCGATTATGAAACCAATCTCGACGGCGTTGTGCGCATCAAGGCCAGTGAAGTTCGCAAGCGCTTGAACCTCTTCTACGCTGGGAGCGGCAAGGCGGCGAAAGTGGCCATCGAACTGCCGGTGGGCGGCTATGTCCCGAGCTTTACGGCGCGAGAGTTTTCATCTTCCGCCAGCGCGGAGGGAAGCTCAGAAAGCGCCGCCGCAATCTCCGGAAATCAATCCACGCACGACGGCGCCTACGGACATCGCGTACGGAATGTGTGGATCGGAACCGCGCTGATTGCCGCCGGAATGATTGCGGCCATCTCCCTGTCGGCTTATTGGTGGCATTCACAGCACACACCTTCGGTGCTCGCCGAATTCTGGGAGCCGATGCTTCGCGGTCCAGGCCCGGTGCTGATCGCCGCGGCCTACGTGCCCGTGTACGCACACGATCCGCTGATGCCCGGCGAGCAGGGAGAGATGACGCTCATGTCCGACCAGTATGTGGGTGGAGGAGACTTAGTCGCGGCCGCCCGCATTTCGGGAATCCTCGGCCGCATGGGTCACGCCTCCGAGGTGAGGGTTGGTAACGCGATTTCCTTTCAGGACCTGCGCAATTCGCCGACTGTGTTGATCGGATATTCCAGCACGCAGTGGAAGGATGTTACTCAGGATTTCCGCTTTTATGTGGATGATAGCGATCGCGGCATGATTCGCGACAACGGCAAGCCCACGGAATGGTATCCACACAATCTGACTCGCGATTTTCACACCGATGAGGACTACGCGGTGATTTCGCGGGCGTTTCTTCCGCAGACCCACTCCATGCTCGTCCTGATCAGCGGCTGCACGCAATATGGAACCGAGGGGGCAGCCGACCTGATCGCCAATACCGAACTTCTCGCCGCTGCACTCCGCGAAGCTCCGGCGGGATGGCAGCACAAGAATCTGCAACTGGTGTTGCGCATGCAGGTGATTGCGAACGCTCCCGCCTCACCTAAAGTGATCGCCGCACATTATTGGTAGCCTCATACGGCAAACGGTGGGCCGCCGGATGGTCCATTGAATACGATCAAGCGTCGGTTGACCGATAACCTCCCTTCGCACACCATCACTTTCCCTCTCGTCGCGCCAAGCGGGTCAGTGCTCACACGCCCGATCCGTAGGAATGGCCGCATTCGACATTTCTGTTCGACCGTGAGACAAGTCCCGAATCGTCGGCAAGCCGAAAACTATCCACAAACGGGCTTGGGGGAGATTACTCTCCGCAAGTCGGCTTCTAGCAAGGATTTTGAAGTTTCGGTATTGTTACGGGCATCACGGACAAACGGGAAGTTGAGAGGCTGCCCCCTTGCTCTGCTGTTCAATGTCAGAGTCGCCGAAGATCAAGGCGCTGGCAAGATTGGTCAGTTTATCGAGGTCTGTATGGGATCGTGCTGGACATGCTCAGATCGCATGTTCTTTAACTTGCGGATTGCGTCGCGCTTGTATTCGTCAATTGCCTTGGAATATTTTTGCAGGATGCCTGGTGTGGAATGTCCGATCATTTGTGCGACAAAGAGATCGGACACCCTTGCTGCACTCAAGCGACTGTATACTCAAAATCCGCCGGACTTCGGTCCTTGGGGGTTCGACTCCCCCTCCCGGCACCAATGCAATCGCACATTTGAGATTCTCTCTACACTTCGGACTTGCCGGTAAGCAAGCCGTCAGTTTGCAAACCACTTTGAGAGTCGAACCGGCTCGACCACCGCGCCTTTGTGCCCGATGATCGCCAAGCCTTCGCCCGTAGACCGGCCACACAAACCGGACTCTTTGATCTTGCGGCCCAGCCCAGTACGTTTCTCCGGCGCACTTAACGCACGCTGAACACGGCGAGGGTTTGGGCCGGCAGTGAGATGCGCACTTTTCCGGAGACAAGATCCGCGGAGGTATTTCCGAACAACGTCTGCAATTGGTGCGCGCTTTCGAGCGGCGTGTTATCGACGGGGATATTGAGTTCGAGCGTCTTCGCGGCGTTGTTGTAGACGATAAGCAGCTTATCGTCATCTTGTGGCAACTCGCGCAGGAAGGCGTAGTAATTGTCGTCCCATCCGATGTGCCACTGCTTCCCGATGCGCAGGGCGGCATGGTCCTTGCGCAGCGCCAGCAGCGACTGCACGTACGCGAATACATCTTGTTGTTCGGCGGTGCGTCCGCTGGCGGTGAAGGCGTTGCGCGGATCGCCGGGGAACCCTCCCGGAAAGTCGCGCCGGTTGTCGGGGTCGTCGCCGCCCGGCATCGCAATTTCGTCGCCGGAATAAATTTGCGGAATCCCGCGCAACGTCAGCAGAAGCGACAACGCAGCCTTCAGCTTGGCCGGGTTGCCGCCTTCTTCACTCACGAAGCGGCGGTTGTCGTGATTTCCGATGAAGGTGACCAGCATCTCCGGATGCGGGTAGAGTTCGTCATGCCGGAGAACTTCGACGATCTTTTCCATCGGTGCGCCCTTTATGACCACGTCGCGCAAGGCATAGCAGAGCGGGAAGTCGAAGACGGTGGCGAGGCCGGTGTCGATGCCATCGAACTGTTTTCGTCCGCCTTCAAAAAACGATGTGATCGCCGGATCGCCGTCCGACACTTCGCCGACGTCCATGATCTGCGGATAAACGATCAGCGGATAGACCTGGCGCAGCCGCTCGTGCCATCCGCTCCAGAACTGGCGCGAGGAATAGGGAAACGTATCCAGGCGGAATCCATCCAGTTGCGCGATCTCCGTCCACCACATCGCATTCTGCGCCAGATAGAGGGCAAGATCGGGATCGTCCTGATTCAGGTCGGGCAACTTATTGGCAAACCAGCCGTCGAGCGTGTTGAGATACTCGCGCGGCGAAGCGTGCGGGTCGACCAATCCGGAGAAGTTATAAGACGGCCCCAGATGATGTGCCGGCGTGCCGTGCAGCCAAGTAGGAGTCGGCGGGTCGTTGGCCCAGGGATGATGGGGCCCAGTGTGATTGACGACATAGTCGATCAGCACCTTCATTCCTAGCTTGTGAGCGTCGGCCACCAGCGCCTGATATTCCTGCATGGTTCCCATGTGGTCGTCGAGGGCGTAGAAGTCGACGACGTGATAGCCGTGATAGTCGGAATCGGTGTTCTTCCAGACAGGAGTTAGCCACAGCGTGGTGACGCCGAGGTCGTGCAGATATCCAAGATGTTCTCGAATGCCGCGCAGATCGCCGCCGTGATATGCCATTGGATTGCTGCGGTCGTAGACGCCAGTGGAACCCGCGGGCCGGTCGTTCGACGGATCGCCGTCGGCGAAGCGGTCGGGCATTATCAGATATATGACATCGTCGCGAGTGAAGCCTTCGAAACGTCCGCGCGAGTCGG
>Ga0326728_10010004_pt1 | contig 22420 bp, 24 predicted proteins | sample MB3enrmetagenome_FD_207602 | JGI IMG/M metagenome (GOLD analysis project Ga0326728, IMG submission 207602) | Lab enriched peat soil microbial communities from McLean, Ithaca, NY, United States - MB31MN | ecosystem: Environmental > Terrestrial > Soil > Wetlands > Peat | place: USA: New York... | reverse complement strand
GTAGGGCAGGCTTTGAGAGGGCGGTGGCGCTTCGCTCCTCCGCTCCATATGTCTCTCCTTCTCCTCAACCTTCACTATCCGCAGCTGATGGTGCTCCGCGAGAATCTTGTAATCCTCAGAAAGCCGAAGTTGGTGCAGCGCATGCTTCATGTGCAGCTTCACGTCCTTCACGCCAAAATGTTTGCCATTTATCGTATCGGGGATGAGGAGTAGTTTGCCTTTGACTTGAACGTCCGTCTTCAGTCGCTCGCCAAGTACCTCTGCAATCTCCTTGCTCATCTTCTTCAGGTCGCCAAGTTCAACTTCAACCAAGAGGTATTGCCTAACGAAAAATGGGCTGTGAAACGCTAATACGCCTTACTCCTCGCACCTGGGGGGTTTAGAGGGGGAGGCGGACGATCTGGCCGCACCCCTCGCACCTGAGAAACTCGTATTCCTCATTTCTGAACAGGAACCGGATTTTCTTCAGGTGCGTGCAAACCTTACGAACAGTAGACACTGCCAAACTATTCACCCAGCAACCCATTCTACTCGGCGAAGGATATTCGGGAGACATGCGTGAAAGTGTTGAGTTGCAGAGAGGAGATCGGATGCCTCACCCGTGTGAAAACGCAATAGGGGTGCGGCCAGGGCATTAAGCATGTGAAATCGTAGCGGCGAGCATCTCGTAGATATCACGTCCGTGTATATGCCTCACCGCACCGTCTAACGCCCTGTTTTCTAGGCACAAAAGAAATTTTTGTGGTGAAAGTAATGCACGCATATTGAACGTAGAGGCCGTACCTACTCGGCGGTAACGTGGTTCCGAAGCGTTCCAATTCGGTCAATGGTAGCTTCGACGATATCCCCGTCCTTCAAGTATGCTTCGCCCGAGTATGCTGCGACGCCCTCTGGTGTCCCAGTGGAAATCACATCCCCTGCCCTCAAAGTCATACCAGCTGAGGCGTACTCAATTATGGAATCAATCTTGAACAACATCTCGCTAGTCTTCGACTTCTGCCTCACGTTCCCATTAACCGAGAGCGAGATTCCCAACTGATCGGGGTCTGGTATCTCATCGCTGGTAACCAGCCAGGGCCCAAGCGCGTAGGAGGAGTCAAGCCCTTTCCCCTTTACCCAATTCAACCCTAACAGGGTCTTCCCATCTGACAGTCGCGTCGAATACTGCAAATCCCTGAAACTTATATCGTTAGCAACAGCGTAGCCCGCCACCGAGCTCAATGCATCTTTTCTTGAGACATATTTTCCGGTCTTGCCGATGACAACTGCGAGCTCAACTTCCCAATCCACTCTCTTCGACACTTTAGGGAGAAGAATTGCTTCTTCCGGCCCAATGAGTGTGTTCCTGAACTTCGTGAACAGGTATGGTTCTCTCGGTGGCTCAGCCTTCTTCTCTTTGCTGTGGGAAAGGTAGTTCACGGCGAGGAGCAGGATCTTCTCAGGGTTGAGAATCGGGCTCCGCAGCCTAACTGACGAGAGTGGTGAGCCGGATACAGTCTTGATAATTCTCGATTCAGCTTGCTGCAGCCTAGAAAGCAACTCGTTTGCGAGAATCTCATCTATAGATCGAGTTAGGTTTGGAGACAGCAACTGAAGCTGCTGCATTGCTTCTTGCAGGTTAAAGACGAAGCCGTTGTCAACGACACCCACCCGAATAATGCCATTGTCAAGATAGTGTGCAAGCTTCAATCAGAAAACACTCTTCCGAAGACCGAGGCTGACAACGTTAATATTCGCTACGTCTGTTGAGCCCACAAGCCGCGGCCAACCTGGGTGGATTTAGAGTATTGGAACAGACACTCATACTCGTCGACAATAATGACAGAATTCTAGGGTACGCGCCGCGGAGCATTTGCCACACGGGAAAAGGAAAGCGTCACAGAGCCTTCGTGGTTGCATTGTATAACAGTAAAGGCGAGATACTTCTACAGAGAAGGAAGCATGCTCTCTTCACCAACATGTGGGATCTAACCGGCGCCAGCCATCCACTACGATTGCGTGATAGAAACGAGTCCTATGCAGAGGCCGCGGCACGTTGCGTCCGCGACGAGTTCGGCATCTCAAGTGTCTCGTTCAGAAAGATAGGGGCCTTCAACTACTTTGCTCCACACGGCAAGAAGTGTGAGAACGAACACTGTGCATTAATCGTAGGCAAATATGATGGAAAGGTAAAGTCGAACCCGAAGGTAGCTTACGGATTCAAATGGGCAGGATTGGCGGAGGTCTTGCGCGAGATTCGAGAAAAGCCCACATCATTCGTCAAGTGGGGAAGACTCGGAGCAAAGCTGCTCCGAAAGCATAGACTAGGAAAACATCTCATCAAGGTATACGCATCGAACGGAAACACCCACTGACCCCTCACGTGATTTCAAGAGACTTACAGCTCATCAACGATTCGCAACGCATTGTGATCTCGCTACTGCGTTGAAGCGACCACTCGTCTGCGCCCACAATTGGATTCCGCAGCGGCCTTTCTATTTCTGCGTGGCAATGGAACGAAATTTAGGTTACCACCCATCACTGACTTGACCATTGGAGATGTTGTGAGGGATGTTGGAACATCGTGATGTGGACCCGGATGTGTTCAGGAAGGAGGCTCATGCGGTAGCGGATTGGATCGCTGAATACCTGGAGAACATGAATCCCTATCCGGTCTTGGCGACTACAAAGCCAGGTGAGATAAAGTCAAGAATACCAAAGTCACCGCCTGAGAACCCTGAGTCGCTACACGACATCGTAAACGATTTTCATAATATCATACTTCCAGGCATCACGCACTGGAATCATCCCCGTTTCTTCGCCTATTTCTCCACAACTAGCCCTTATGCTGGAATCGTCGGAGAAATGATTTGCAGCGCACTGAACGTCAACGCCATGCTCTGGAGGACATCGCCCTCAGCGACGGAGCTTGAGGAGGCTGCAACCGATTGGCTACGGCAGATGCTTGGCTTACCACCAGAATTCGAGGGAGTGATCAACGACACCGCATCAGTCGGAAGCCTCTGCGCCATGGCAGCAGCACGGGAATATGCCGGGCTAAGAATTCGCGAGAAGGGCTTGGCGGGCAGAGTTGAGCTTCCGAAACTAAGAATCTACACGTCGGAGGAGGCGCATTCGTCAATCGAAAAAGCGGCAATCGTGCTTGGCATCGGACAGGAGGGCCTTAGAAAAATTCCAACAGACGATGAGTTCCGAATGGATCCACATGCACTAGAAAGCGCAATAAAGGAAGACATCGATGTCGGCGTTAAGCCGATTTGTATTATTCCGACAATCGGCACAACTTCGACCACCAGTATCGACCCGGTCGAAGAGATTTCTCAACTCTCGCAAAGATACGGAGTCTGGTTACACGTCGACGCAGCTTACGGAGGAGCCGCTGCGACCGTTGAGGGGATGAGGAATCGCTTCGATGGCTGGGAGAAGGCGGATTCGATAGTGGTTAACCCGCACAAGTGGCTCTTCACGACATTGGATTGCAGCGTTCTCTACTGCCGGCGTCCCGAAGTGCTAAAACAAGCCTTCAGCCTCACTCCCGAATACCTTCGCACCTCTGAAGCATCAACCGTCAAGAACCTGATGGATTATGGGGTTTCCTTAGGCCGCCGTTTCCGCGCCCTGAAACTCTGGATGATCATCCGATCGTTGGGAACGCAGCGAATCGCTAACACCATTAGAGAACAAATGTCCTATGCCCAACAATTAGGTGAGAATATTCGGCAGAATCCAAACTTCGAACTCTTAGCACCAATTCCCTTCAGCACTCTTGTCTTCCGTTTCATCCCACCACCTCTCAAGGGACCTAATCCTCAGAATGAGTCGGAGATCAATGGTCTCAATGAAAAGCTGCTTGAGAGAGTGAACGAAACAGGACAGGTGTTTCTTTCGCACACGAAGCTCAGGGGAAAATACTGCTTGCGATTGACAATTGGCAACCTGAAAACGACTTGGGAAGATGTGAAGATGGCTTGGGACATTATTCAACAAAAAGCCACTGAACAACCAGAAGCGGTTAGAGGAAAAACTGTCTAGAGCACTCAAGGCGACAACGGGTGAGAAGATTATTCCGCGTTTTTCTTCTTCTTAGTTGGCTTAGTGCTTTCTTCCGTTTCGCTTTTTTCGCTGTCACGTAACTGTATGGTTTGACCATCAGGCGTTACGAAGGCCTTGATGTTCACGATTGTTGTGTTCGGATTAGCTTCGGTGACGAGGCGAAAACCGCATGCGCACTTCCAGTTATCGTCATACTCGTGCATGTGCACTTTCCCTTCTTTATCTCGTTTTGGCATGGAAGAGATTCACTCTTCTACAGCGTGCCGCTCTGGTTACGTACTCTGGCACGCATTCAGCCTATTGTACTCTTCCCATCAATAATGGTCAGGAGACTAGGGTATTGTACCGTCCCTTTCTTCTCGCAACGATTAGATCGCGCCTAAACCCCTTTCTAAGGTTCTCCGTGGTTAATACCGCCTTCTTTGGCCCGGAGGCTACAATTCGACCCTTTTTGATTAACAGCACATGCGTGAATACTGGGCTTATCTCTTCAACCCTGTGCGTAGCCAAGATCATAGTAGGCGAGGCAGCCACTCGCCCGAGCGAGTCCACTAGGCTCAGAAGATCCTCTCTGGCGTCTAAGTCTAATCCAGCACAGCTCTCGTCGAGGATTAGGAGTTTCGGGGAACTCATGAGGGCACGTGCGATTACAACCCGCTGCTTCTCACCTTGAGATAACGTTCCATAGTGTTTCGCCGCTAATTGCTGACAGCCCACTCTCCTGAGCAGTGACCTTGCTCTCTTCACCTCGCTTGTGAAAGGCCGCTTGTATAGTCCAATGCTGGCATGTCGCCCGCTGAGAACAACTTGAAGTACAGGTAGTTCAGGCGGAGTCTTCTCGGACATGAACGAACTTGCGAATCCAATTAACTTCCTGAGTTCTCTCAAGTCAGAGGCCCCAAACTCTTTCCCAAGAACAGTCGCATTGCCTGTGGTGGGCCAGAGGTATCCGTTAATCAATCGCAGAAGTGTCGTCTTGCCTGAACCGTTTGGGCCGATCAGCGCCCAATGCTCCCCCTTTCGAATCGTCCAATCTACACGCCGTATGGCCTTAGTATCGTCGAGGGTCACGGATACATCATGAAGGTCGACAACATTCACATAATCCACAATTCTCGCCTCCCGCAATCCTCGCAGTAACTCGCCAAACCCGACCGCCCCATGTATCAGCAGAAAATGAACATGGTGCTCCGGGCGGGACTATCGTGGCATCACTGCCATTTCGAACCCGCGATCAGTGACTGTCTCCGTGCGAGCACGCGAAAGGCCACTATGCTCTCGGTCCAGCTAAACGCTAGCTAACCGGGCTACACCACCGGAGCACCGCACCAAAGCAAGTAACACATACTATAAGTTCTTTCGAGTCAGTGAAGAATTGTGAACCTGCGAAATTCTCCTGTCCACTCTTCCCGTTTGACGTCTAGGTTACTGACGTGTGCTCCTGAGGGTCCGCGGCGGCAGAACTCGACGACCTCCTCAACTTTGTCTTCCTGCCCCTCAAACAGGGCTTCTACACGGCCGTCGGTAAGGTTCCGAACCCATCCCGAGAGGCCGAGCCGCTCAGCGATTTCCGCGGTCTCAGCTCTGAAGAAGACACCTTGAACCATGCCGCTGGCGTAAACATGCATTCTCACGTTCAAAGCGTTCTCACATAGCCCATGTCTAAATAACGCTCTTGAGAGGTATGGTTCAGGACGAAAAGGTTCCGGTGAATTAACCCAAGTTGCGTGCGATCGTCGTTGAGCTGAAACTCCCTGCCTTTCCAACGCTTGTTGAGGAGACACGGATGATGGCGGAGAGCATTGGCTACGAAGTGGTCGAGACATTTGTTCAGAGACGAAAGAGTGTTCACCACTCATACACCATTGGGCCGGGTAGACTCAACGACCTTGAACGTATGGTTAAGGAGGATGATGTGGACACGGTCATTTTTGCTAACCCGCTCACGAGTAGCCACGTGTTCAACCTGACCCAGCGCCTTGGGGGAGATATGCGAGTAATCGATCGGAACCTCCTCATTCTGGAAGTTTTCGACAAGAGGGCCTTCACAAACGAAGCCAAGCTCCAGATTCGACTCGCCAAACTGAAATACACACTCTCTTGGGGCCGCGAGTTCATCAAACTTCGCGGTATCATGGGTGAGCAGCTAGGTTGGATGGGGCCTGGAGACTACCCATACCAAGAATATTATCGAGCAGCCAGAAACCGGATCAGTCGCCTAGAAGATGAGCTTGAGGACATCTACAAGAAAAAAATGATTAAACGGGACCGCAGACGCGAGCTCGGATTCCCCATCGTGGCTCTTGCAGGTTATACTCAATCTGGGAAAACGAGCTTCTTCAACCTCGTCACTCATGAGTCGAAAGAGGTCGGCCTAGGGCCATTCACAACGCTAACTACGTTCGCCCGAAGGGCCGATATGAGCGCCATCCCGAACGCTAGGGATTTTATCGTAATTGACTCAATCGGATTCATAGAGGACATGCACCCGATCATCCTCAAAGCCTTTCACGCCACTTTGGGAGAACTAGCGACCGCTGACATGGTATTGCTATTCATCGACTCAAGCGACGACCGGTTTCCGCTGGAAAGGAAAGTAAGGTCGTGTTGTCAAATTCTCGGCGAAGTAGACATAACAGTCCCAATAGTCATATGCGCCAACAAGACCGACCTGATCTCACCAGAGCAACTCGACGAATCAATCACAATCATGCGCAAGTACTTCCCCACCGAGAACATTATTCCCCTGAGTGTCAAGAGCCAGGAGAACGTAGAGAAAGTCCTAACTCTGGTACAGGAGAAGCTTCAGGAGAAGCAGGTTACAGTGAGGCCAAGAAATCCTCAAGCACCTGGTTGAATTCGCGGTACTTCTCCAACATCACGCTATGTCCCGCACCGGAAATTAGCACAAGTTTCGACCCGCTAATCTTCTCGTGAAGGTACTGAGAGTACTTTGGCGGCGTCATTCTATCGTCTGCTCCGCACACAATTAGAGTCCGGCAGGTTATCTTGTCTAGATTGTTCATTCGGTCGAATTTGTCGCAGGCACTGAAATCGTTGTAGGTGATTTCAGGGTTCACCTTCATGAGATCCTTCGCGAGCCTCTCCCCAATTATGGGAGAGGAGTTTGGAGAGATGGACCATGATGCGATCAGCCTACTGGCCTCATCGTAATCGTCCTTGATTTTTGCCAGAAACTCGGGTCGAACTCTTAGGCGGGCACCAGTCCCAACCAACACCAAGGCTTTCAAGTTCGAGTTGTTGAGAGCAGACTCAATCGCTATCGCGCCTCCCATTGAGTGACCAACTAGGATGGGCTGGTGGACAGGTTGCCGACTGATGTATTCCGCAACCGTTCGTGCATATTCCGGTACGCTGCTGAGGCCTCGGCCAGCAGGATGCCCAGGAAGTTCAAAGGCCAAGGAGTTTTTGAAGTGCCTGAGTTGCAGTCTCCAAACGGTTGGGCTTGCGCCGGCACCGTGAATGAATAGGAGCGTCAACCTACGTTACCTCGATATGCACAGATAAGCTTGGAAATAATATACAATAAGCCGCCCAAATCGGGCATGTAGCGGCGCCAATTGACTATTCGCAGCCTGCTTTTTCACGGGACGCTACTGGTTGTGCTACTTTTCTCCCTGGCCCCTCCGCTTCATGGCGCTGCCACGAAAACGATGCTAATGCAAGCCACACTCAACCCGATGCAGACCGACCAGGGAGTTTCCGTTGTCATTACGGGCAGAGTCTTTGAGTCCTCAGACACTCCCGTCCCAAACGCCATAATCTCGGTTCAAGTCATTAACCCTCAAACAACCACTATTCACCTCGCTGTCGCGTATAGCAAGCAGGACGGATCCTTCGGGGACACGTTCCTGATAGGTTCAAACTCCGCCGGAGGCAACTACACTACATACCTAGTAGCGGACAAACCTGGTTACGAAACCGCCCGCGTAACACTCATCTTCGCCTATTCCTCCCCTGACTTCTCGCTGGCATCGTCCGCTGGCTCAATATCGATTCGTCAAGGAGATTCGGGCACCATCACAATTACCGTACTCCCGCTCCGAGGATTCAGGCAACCCGTAAACCTCACAGCCCTCAACCTACCGCCCGGCGTTGGCGCACAATTCAGCCCACCTTCCGTCACCCGGAAAGGAACCGTTGACGTCACTTTCACCGTCTCACAAACCGCGAGCCTAGGAAACTTCACGGTGACTCTGTTAGGAGTGTCATCGGCTACCACTCACTCTCTTTCCTTCCAACTCATCATCACGCGCGGTCCACTTCAAACCTATTACCTAGCTGCAGTAGCCCTTGCCGTTCTCCTTTCTGCCGCTGGTCTCATGTTCCGGAGACGGACGAGGCGTGCCAGAAAATTAGCGATCGCGGAAGCGATGCTGAAACAGGGCTCGGCCGACAGAGGTTATGTCACGACCGCGGGGGCTATTGCAAGGCTTGAAGAGTTAAAAGCGAATAATCAAGTCGATGAAACAACGTATAGAAAACTGAGAAGAGAATACGAAAGGCGCTTGGAGAAATCGAAGTGATTACATCGTCTTCAATGATTCTGCAATCTCAACGATCGATCTAGAGAAAGTATGCTCGGGTTTTTCTAGAGCATATATGATCTTTCCGCCGTAGGCCATAAGCTCACACATGCACGGGATCATACCGACCACAGGTAAACCGACCTCGGACTCCATCTGTTTAATGAATCGTTCCCTACCCCCGGCAGCTGCAATCTGCTCTAATGGAATTTTATTCAGCACCATCCCAGACTTTCTTCCCAGCGCCTCGTAAACGCCCTTGGAAAGTTCTTTGGTCCCTTCCAAATCAAATTCATCTGCTTTCATGACCAGAGAAACTATGTCTGCTCCAGCTAGGGCGTTAATCGATGAGTATTGTGCTCCAGGGCTTGTGTCGAATATCAGATAGTCAACCTGTTTTTCTTGGAGGATTTCTTTCTTTCCCGCCAGGGTCTTTGATAGCGCTTTCACTTCCCACCGTCTGTCCTTACTCATTATTTCTTTCAGTGCCTCAAGCGTTGGATTCGCGAAGCCAACCCATAGCTTGCCTCGGAGTTGGAGCTGATCCGACACGTCCACAAGTGTGTCGATGATGCTGCATTTGTCTTCGAGGTAGTCGTTCAGTGAAAATTCATGCTTCGCCTTGAATAGAACGTTCAGGCTCGGCGCGCGGAAATCAAAATCCAGTATGCAAACGTTCGCTCCTTGCTTCGCGTACATCGCACCTAGATTTGCCACTAGCGAAGTCTTTCCGGTCCCACCCTTGTAGGAGTGAAACGCAAGTGTTTTGCCCATCCTTCATTCACCTCATGTTTCTACGTAAAAGTAAACGTCTCTGCCTTTCCGCTTCTTCTTTACGAGCCCCATCGAGACTAGTTGGTTCAAGTAATCGCTCTCGACTGCCCTCACTCTGTTCGTTTCTTTGGAGAGGTCTGTTGCCGTAGCTTCTCTGAGCGTAGATAGAGCTAATGCAGATTTGCGGAGATGGTCGGGGAGTGAGAGGAGCGTGGTAACGTCGAGAGGCATGTCCTCGGGGAGAGAGATTCCGGGGCGACCCATCTGAACACCCGGTCTTTGCAGCTCAATCAGCCTGTCCAGCTTTCTGGAAATGAGCTCCATGTTTCGGTTCATTTTCTTGAGTAGGTCGATTAAGGGAGTGTCGAGGTTCCGGGAGCTCACAGAAAGGCCACACGTAGATTTATTCGTCGGTAGGATATATAGTGTTTGTGAGCGCTACACATACACATCTAGGTGTTGTCGATGTGTAGTACGTGAAAACACTTAAATACGGACCAACCAGCTATACCCTCATCTTCAATGGAGGCATATGCATGACGCTTAGGGTTCCATCCCGAATCGCCCCGGCAGCATTGCTTTGCCTCATAGCCGCACTCTCAACGGTCCAAGCAATCGGAATGATGCCAAGCCTTGTCTCCGCGGAGAACACGCAAACAATTCAGCTAACGCGGACCCCGATGAGCACAGAACCGCCGTCCGCATATGGCTCAGCGCTCGTCAACCTTGACAATGGTCAGACATTAGTTACGCTACATCATGCCACACCAAATGTCACCTTCACCGTCACATTTGTTTCAACCTCATCACTACAAATCGGAAACTTCGTCACCGGTCTTGACGGCGAAGGACAAGTCCAGGGCTCATTGAGCACAGGAGCATATTCAGGGACATTCCAAGTAATCAAACTCGGAATCGCTCAATACACGTCGAATGATACGGTGTTCTCAATTGGAATCAACACATCACTTTCGGCAACGACTTCAAACTCAACAACGACTCAGAGCTCATCCCAAAACAACGTAACGCAGAGCACCGCGTCAACTAACACCGCTAGCCCACCCCTTCTTCAAGTCCAACCATCTTCAAACACTATTAACGCAGGCGCGATTGCGACATTCGACATTCGCATCGTTCAAATTGCGTCAACCGATGTCTTCCTAGTAGCGAGGGGCGTACCACCCGACAGCGTAGCCATTTTTACACCGAATGCTGGAACCGCTAACCCGGAATTCAATGCCACACTGACAATAGCGACATCAGGGGACACGCCACCCGGAACGTATGTGATCACCACTGTCGCAACCATTTCCGGTAAAGAGTTCACTACTCAAATCACTTTGCAGATACTGGCCCCGGTTAGCACCGCTACTCAAAATGGTACAGCCAACACTACACAGACCGCTACATTATCCATGACCGTTAACACCGACCAATCTCAATACAATCCAAATATGACAGTGACCGTCCAAGGACATGTTAGAGACAGCACGGGTAACGAAGTCACAGGTGCAACAATCGCGATTCAGGTTGACGCCCCTAACGGGGCGGAGATTTTCTACGTCAACAATATTCTCACCGATACTGCGGGCTTTTTCCAAACCCAACTAACACTTCCAAACAATGCACCAACAGGAACATTCACCTTATTCAGCTCCGCAACCAAAACAGGATACTCAGGCGCTACGACCCGCAGTACCTTTGTCGTGGGAACGTCGTCAACCCCAAGTGTAGCCATTGAGAATGTATATGCCGGAGACAGTGCAGGCAACCCGTCGGCAACATTCACCGTTGGCCAGACGATCTGGATCTGGGTCGTGATTCAAAACAATGGTGCGGCATTCCAAGGAGTTGTCTGGATTCAAGTTCGCGACCCGAGCGGGGTTCCAGTTCAAATTCAGATACACATAGCCAAACTAGATGCCGGCGAGACAATCAAGGACGGATTGGGTTTCACGATAGGAGGCAACGCAGCGATAGGCGTGTACACCGTCAACGCTCTAGTCTCCGACAAGTTGATTTCTCAAGGCGGCACATTCCTAGCTAATGCTGATACTCAGTTTGCCCTAGTAGGGTGAAAACGCTAATGTCAGACCCTAGAAGCGAGAAGTCAGACGACTTCATGGCAGGCGTTGGCAACATTGCCCCCAAACATACATGGTCAACCAAAGCCGCCTCTCCAATCGATCTCGATCACACGAGAGACCACGACCAATCAGAAGAAGATCCGACGACCATTGCACTAGAAGAGTACTTGGCGAGCAGACTCCAACAAATCGGAGAAGTCTCTCTTGAGAGAAAAGAAGTCATAGGGCTGAAGACTGGGAATGGATGGGACCCAAGTAAGGTAGTCGAGCAAGTATTCAAGATTGAGCCGATTTCGATCAAACGAGCAGTCGAAATCGCCATCTCAGCAAATAGAACTCTGAGGGACCGCTTCTCTAAATCACTTAGGAGACGAAAGGGTGACTTGGAGTTGGTCGGCACGCCGACCGTCGAATTTGTCCCGATCTGGAAAGTGAGAGGATTCCACGAATGCTACTACATACGCAATAGTTCATACAAAGTGAGCGTGAAGGATGACGTTGTAGCCGTCGATATGGAAGGCCATAGCCGAGATCTCATCCTCGAACGAAAGCGCAGCCGGTTCATTCCAGCAGCCATAATGGATCGACTCCAAAGATTTGGCTCATTCCTGTCAGATGATTCAAAGTACTTCGTCATTACTGACGCACTCGAATTAGCAACGAAGTCGTCTGATGCAGAGCTGGTTGTCAGCGGATCGGGACACAAGATCTCGTTGGATGACGAAGCGGAATTGACGTCTTGGAGATCGAAGAGAGTGTTTGATGAAGATGACCTGAAAGTCCGAGGCGCCAACGTCAAGATCAAGGAACCAAGTCTCACTAAAGATGCATTGCTCACTCAGTTCAGAGAACTGGTGATCCGAATGCCCGAACGCTTCAAACAGATACTAAGCAACAAGCTGCAAATCTTGGAGTTGAAACGCATCTACGTACCATTAATTCGAATTCCATTACAGAAAGGACTCGTTCCACGTGAAGCGATCGTAAACGGTACAAGCGGAGAACTCGCGAACTCAAAACTTCTCAGCCTATTCGAATAAGCTGCATGGAAGATTGCCGCTGAACAGCATAAGGTAAATTTGTAGCGCCATGCATTCCGCCTCTCGAGGCTCACAGGTGGCATCGCTCTCCGACTCAAGGAAACTGGTGCCGGTTCTCTTCATCCTCTCCGCCCTGATACTGATTCCGACGGTTTTCGCGCAGAACTCTCTTGTACTGACCGCTTCCACAGATAAGGCGCAATATGCTCCTGGCGAAACAGTCGCAATCTCCGGCAAGGTCTCTGACAACCAGAGCAACCCAGTTGCCGGTGCAAGCGTGTCACTGCAAGTCAACGACCCACCAATCGATATCTTGCTTGTAGTCTCCGACCAGTCAGGATCTTACACAGACCAGTTTACACTTTCTGACACTTCGCAACAAGGCGTGTATACAATTTACATCTCAGCTAGCAAAGCCGGTTACACTACCGCCCAGCAACAGCTCACGTTCACGGTCGCTCCACAAAAAACCACAAGCAGTACCCTGCAGTCAACGGTTTCAGCAGTTTCTTCCATTTTGACTACATCAACCACTCAGCTAAACCCTCAAACCAAATGTTTCATAGCAACAGCAACATTCGGCTCAGATCTTGCTCCGGAAGTCATCCTCCTCCGAACATTCCGAGATTCCGAAATCCTCCACACATCGGCAGGCCGCAGCTTCATGATAAGCTTCAACTCGTTCTACTACAGCTTTAGCCCACAAGTTGCCTCGCTCATAGCGTCCAGCCCTCCGTTAAGATATGCAATGAAAGCAATGCTCTATCCACTGATTGGTATCTTATCAGTTTCTTACAGAATCTCTACCCTACTAACTTCTAACATGGAACTTGGAGTAATATTGGCGGGAATCTTCGCGGCGTTGGCAATTGGCATAGTGTACCTCGGCCCCGTAACCAATGGAATTTTCAGCCTCTGCAAATTAGAGAAGCGTTCGACTCGCATCTTGTGTAATCAAGTAGCAGGCATATTCTGCATTTCCTCGCTACTGATCCTGCTGTTAGGTGAGCTACTTCGCATCCCTAGTTTGCTTATGTTTGCGTCGGTCTCAATTGTTCTCAGTTTCGTATTCTTGGGCGCGGCGTCTACCCTGCTTCTTACTCGACTGATGAGAATGGTTCGGTAAGGATTCCGCGGCAGCGTTTAGCGTCTAGGCTTCTCTTTCTTGCCCTTCATGAGCGCGTCTAGGGAGACGGAGTTAATCGCGTAGACCTTGTATCGGATCCCTGGAATATCGCCCATGGCTTTGCCTTCTGCTCCACCGATTCCCTCGATTAGGACCTCGTCGTGTTCATCGATGAAGTTGAGTGCGCCGTCGCCTGGAACGAAAGCAGTAATGACTTTACCGTTTTTGATAAGTTGGACACGCACGGCTTTTCGTACGGCGCTGTTTGGCTGGCGTGATTCGACGCCAACCTTCTCGAGAACGATGCCTCTTCCTTGTGGAGCGCCCTGCAACGGGTCAGCCTTGTAATCAAGACCGAGCATGCGGCGCTTGTAGGGTCGATAGTGCCATCTAAAGCGGCTACGGTCTTTCTTCGTTTTTCTGGCGGCAAGAATTCCGCTGGCACCATTTCCCAAAGCTTCTCACGTTCTATTTCGATTGGAAGCCAGATTTCGGCTTGCGCTATATGTGCTTATCGTCGTCCCAAAACCACACCAAAACCGCCGACACAGTCTAATCTAATATCGAGCTCAAACAACTTACTCGGGACGAATCATTGTCTGCGTTAGAATTCGGCGTCAAGACAGGGCAGGGCGGATATTCATACGAAGATTTATTGAAAGTATGGGCTGCAGCTGAGGATCTTGGATTCAGCTCGGCATGGTTGTACGACCATTTTCAATCCCTCGGTGACAAGAGCGAGCCATGTCTCGAAGCGTGGGTTACCTTAGCGGCTTTGGCCGCGGTCACAAAGCGTTTGAAGATTGGCACAATGGTCACATGCTCATCCTACCGACAACCGTCACTGCTCGCAAAGATGGGCGCAACTGTGGACGTATTGAGTCATGGACGGTTGATTATGGGCCTAGGCGCAGGTTGGCATGAGGAAGAGTACGAAGCCTATGGATACGAGTTTCCGGATCAAGCTACAAGAATGAGGCAACTCAAGGAAACACTAATCATAATTGAGAAAATGTGGACCGAGGAAAAGTCCAGCTACGAGGGCAAGTTCTATGAAATCCACGACGCACTCTGTGTGCCCAAACCCATGCAAAAGCCTCGGCCGAAGATTCTGGTGGGAATCGCAAAGGGCAAGAAGACCTTACCTTATCTGTCCGTCAGATATGCTGATGGGTTCAATGCGACAACTAGCTCTCTTCAAGAATGCGAGGAGATCACAAAAGCAGTGTTAAGGTACTGCGAGCAGTACAACAGGAACGCGAGTGACTTGATCGAAAGAGCGGCGAAGAGAAGAGGAAGATCTGCTTTGGAATTTCGAAAGAACGCGGTTGAGCGCGGTTTCATCATTGGACAAACCGATGAATGCGTTCGTCGACTGCGACAATTCAAAGATGTGGGAGTGAACAGCTTCTTTCTCAGTTTCACTGGCGACACGGAGATTAAACCTTTGGAAACCTTCACAGACGAAGTGATTCCGCAACTGAGGTGAACGCTATGAGTGATGAAGTTGTAACCCCAATGTATCCGCCTCCAAGAAAACGTAAGCAAAGAAAGCAAGAGCGAAGGAAACGGAAGTAAGCGTTAGCGTTGAAGCTTACATTTCTAGGGTCGGGAGGCTCAGCCGTGAGCGCGAAACGCGCATGCCCATCTCTACTTGTAGATGAAACAATGCTCTTCGACATCGGCCCAGGTGCCCTGAGCAATCTCCGAAGATCTGGGTTCGACACGGAGCGGTTGACTTCAGTGTTCATCTCTCACTTCCATGCCGACCACATCTCTGATCTGATCCCCTTCCTCTGGGCCGTTCAGATTGACGGGCGCAAGAGTCCACTGAAAATCTATGGACCGAATGGGTTCAAGCATGTGTTCGAGATGCTGCGCGAATGTACGAATACCTCTGACAAATTCTTCACTTTTCCACTCACGGTGTCTGAGATTCCATTTGGAGAAAGCGTAGGGGAAGTTAGAACATGCCAAACAGATCATTCTATACCAACGATGGCCTTTAGAATCGAGGCGGGCAAGTCTCTCTGCTATACCGCGGACACGTTTTACAGTCGAATCGTGAATGAGTTTGCAGAGAACGTGGACCTTCTTGTCCACGAGGCGACTTTCCTTGAGGAACAAGTGTCTATCGCTGAGTTGACTAGACATTCAACGGCGCGAATGGCGGGAAGAAGTGGGCGGGAGTCGAAGGCGAAGAAGTTGGTTTTATTCCACATTCCGCCCCCCAACGAGCACCGGGAGGAAGAATTCCACAAAGATGCTGTTGAGGAGTATGGAAACGATGTCTTGGTTGCATCAGATTTGGCGACGATTGAATTTTAGCTTGCAGTTGACGGTTAGAGCTTAAATTGAGAAGCGGCTTATCTGCTTTCAAAGCAGGTCCAAGTCATTGAAAACTGAGGAAAGACCGAGATCTACCTTCGCGAGCAAGTTCAAGGACATACAACTTGCCCTGACATTTGGTGACGTATTGATCCTGCCAGGAAGGGCAGAAGTTGAGCCGAGCGAGGTAGACGTACACACCCACGTGACAAAGCGGCACAAGTTGAACATCCCCTTTGTTTCGTCGCCCATGGATACCGTCACTGAGAGTGAGATGGCCATAGCGCTCGCTAGGCAAGGCGGCCTAGGAGTAGTTCACAGAAACTGCGCAGCCGAAGAGCAGGTTGAAATGGTAAAGCGAGTTAAGAGAGCTGAAGCGCTCATAATTCGCGACGTGATAACGGTCACGCCGAACGATACCGTCGGCCAAGCACTAAGCCTGATGGAACGACACAACATCTCGGGACTCCCTGTTGTAGAGGGATCGAAACTTGTAGGAATCGTGACCGGCCGAGATGTCCGCTTCGCACAAGCAACTCTTCTCGTAAAACAGGTCATGACTAACGAGGTGGTGAAAGCTGAGGAGGGAACCAGCTTAGAAGAGGCGCAGAGCTTGCTTCGCGACCATAAGATCGAGAAACTTCCAATCGTTAGCAAAGCTGGGGAGCTTTCAGGGCTCATTACGTTCAAGGACATTTTGTTGAGGGGAAAATATCCTGATGCGGCACGAGACGAGAATGGACATCTATTATGCGCGGCCGCGGTGTCACCCTTCGATTTGGAACGGGCGAAGAAGCTTGACGAATTTGCTGATATTCTAGTTACAGATGTCTCGCACTTCCACAATGTAAACGTCTTCAAAGCGACAAAGAAACTGATGGCTGAGGTTTCGGCTGAGGTAATCGTTGGGAATATTGGAACGTATCAGGCGGCTGAAGACGCGATAGCAGAGCTGGAGAGGGTCGGCGGGTTCAGAGTCGGCATAGGCTCTGGATCAATTTGCACCACTGCCGAGGTTACGAAGGCAGGGTCTCCGACCCTCTTCGCCACAGCCCAAGTTTCGGATGCCGTAGCAAAGTACGGTGCGAACATACCGATCATTGCAGACGGTGGAATCAGAACGCCGGGGGACGCGGCAATCGCGCTTACTGCCGGAGCGTCCGCGGTTATGGCGGGAAATCTCTTTGCGCGTTGCAGAGAATCACCCGGAACGCTCATCACAATTGGAGGCCGATACTACAAACAATATCGAGGGATGGGGAGCCCGACTGCGCGGGCGAAGAGGTATTCTCTCGACCGTTACAGCATGCCGTCAAAAGGTGTGCCGGAAGGTGTTGAGGGTTGGGTTCCGTACAAGGGCGAGGTGAACATCGTCCTCGATGAATTGGTTTCGGGGCTAAGAGCCTCAATGGGATATGCGGGGGCGAAGAATATTGAGGAACTTTGGCACAAAGCGACACTGGCTGCTCTCAGCCCGTCAGGCGCCGAAGAAGCCGGGCCACACGATATACTGCTGCCCAGCGAGACTCAAGAGAGGGTGTGAGTCGGAAACCGGACATAGCACGTTTATATAACGTCCGTCATACTCCGAGTCGTGGAATTGCATAATGCCCATGATTCTTCCTGAAGAGTTGGCTTCTAAATCGGTCATCCCGGCAATCAGAGCTCTCGTTGTCAAGCGTCTTGTTGAAGACCATGGGATGACACAGCAGGAAGCGGCAAGGCTTCTAGGAGTTACACAACCCGCCGTGAGTAAGTACCTTCATCAGAAACGTGGCGCAGCAATCAAACTCAATGGAATTAAGGAGATAGACGAAGCGACTGACGAGATAGCGGAACTAGTATCCACACGTAAAGTTCCCCAGCTCGAAGTCATGAGCAAGATAGAGGCAGCCTGTCACTACGTTCGTCGAAATAGGTACATGTGTGATCTACACAAGAAATTAGAACCTGGAATTGACACAAGCGCCTGTCACGTTTGCGAACAATAAATACGAAGATCCGCACTATTTTCCAAAGGCTTTCTAGTTGTCGGAAATCAAAGTTAAGATCGGAGACCAAGCCCCTGAATTTCAAGGCCCAACTTCAGACGGAAGTAAGCTAGGACTGAAAGATTTCGTCGGAAAGAAGAACGTTGTACTCTACTTCTACCCGAAGGATGATACCTCGGGATGCACGAAAGAAGCGTGCAGCTTCAGAGACAACATAGAGCCGATAAGAAAGATGGGTGCAGAAGTCGTCGGCGTCAGCTTAGACAGCATCACATCTCATGAAAAATTCACCACAAAATACAACTTACCGTTCCCCTTGATCAGCGACAAAGAGAAACACATCGCAAAAGCGTTTGGAGTCCTGAAAGAAACCGGGACGTCAGCGAGCAGAGTAACATTCATCATCGACAAGAAAGGAAAGGTGGCAAAAGTCTTTCCAAAAGTTGACGTCACAAAGCACACGGATGAAGTGGTCGCAGCACTAAAAGAACTTGGCTCGTGAGACAGCACGTGTCTGTCATTAAGGCGACAAGTTCCACATGGGCCGACAAAGTTTTTCAATAATGTTCAACTCCCGTGTGACTGATTCTCCCCAAGCAGGGCCAGAACATGAGCCAAGAAACGCTACAGGATTTCGCGGGCGTTTGGATCGGCAAGATCAGTGAAATCGTTAGGACGGTTACGGGCTCTGGACCAATTAGATACCTAATCAACTGGAGCCGCATGTACGCGCTCTGGCCCGTCCACATTACTACGGCATGCTGTAGCGCTGAGTTCGGCGCTATGATGGGACCGCGCCTCGACCCTGAGAGATTCGGAATGCAAGCGGTCGCAGGTGGCCTCCGACAATGCGACCTCCTAATCGTAGAGGGCACCGTTACGAAGAAAATGGCTAAACGACTGAAGACCGTTTATGAGCAAATGGCAAAACCGCGTTATGTAATTGCCATGGGAGATTGTGCCTGCTCGGGAGGATTATTTCATGATTCATACAGCATCGTTAACGATGTGCACAAACTGTTCCCAGTAGACGTCTACATTGCTGGCTGCCCCCCGCGACCTGAAGCGCTTCTTAGCGCAATCGTAAAACTTCGTGAAAAGATTCGCAGGGAAGAGGTATTTGCGTAATGGCTCAAGCGGCGTCCAGGGAAGAAGCCCTAGTTGACAAACTGAAATCCAGATTTCCGGATGCGATAAGGGAAACCAAAATCGATGGGAGACATCGAATACTCGTCGAGTTCGAGAAGGACAGGCTTCTTGAGGTTGCGAGGTTCATGCTCGAGGAGCTCGGATTCGACCATGTTAAGGGAATTGCCGGCATTGATTTCCCTACGCATAAGATAATCGAGGTTCTGTACTTCACCGGCTCCTACTCTAAGACTGATTTTGAAGATCTCATGGTAGTCTTGAAAGCGAAACTACCTCGCGATAACCCAAGTATTGCCTCCGTCGTCTCAGTTTGGGAGAGCGCTCACTTCCACGAGCGTGAAACGTTCGAAATGTTCGGTGTGAAGTTCGAAGGGCACCCTGACCTAAGGAAGCTGCTTACCCTAGATAATTGGGAAGGACCGCCTCCAATGTTGAAGGATATTAAGTTCCCGGAGATGGCCCAGCGGTGACCGCCAATCCGCCTCAACAAACACCCCCGCCTTCCCCTATCACTATAGCGCAAGCAAAGGAACCTTCAACCCTAGATGTCTCAGTAGGGCCCCAACACCCCGGCTCTGGACATTTTCGGATGGTAATTCGTGTCGATGGCGACTACATCGTCAGCGTCGACCCGGACATTGGATATGTTCACCGCGGATGCGAGAAAATAGCAGAATACCGAACCTCCGTCAGCAACATCCCGCACCTTGAAAGACCATGCATCATCGACGCGATCCACCTAAATTGGGCATACGTTCTGCCGATAGAGGAATTACAAAGAGTGGTGGTTCCTCCAAGGGGTCAGTATATTTCTACGATAGCGGCCGAGATGAACCGCATCATGAGCCACCTCTATTGGCTCGCGATTAACGCTGGAGTCTTCTCTGGCCACACGACCATATTCATGTTCGCCTTCGGCGACCGCGACCTGTTCATCGAACTGGCGGAAATGCTGATGGGAGCACGACTCACCTATTCTTTCCTCCCGCCAGGGGGCCCAAGGCGCGACTTACCTACAGGATTCGTTGAACGCCTCACGAAGCTACTCGACTACTTTGAGGGCAGGCTGGTTGAGTATGATCGAATTTTCTTCAGCAATCCGCTCATAATTGCGCGCGCCAAAGGCATTGGCGTGCTCAAACGAGAAGACGCAATCAAACTGGGCCTTGTCGGCCCGAACCTGCGCGCTTCAGGAGTCAAATTCGACGTACGCAAAATAGAACCATACGGGGCGTACGCGGACCTCGATTTCGAGATTCCAACATTCCAGGAAGGAGATTCATACGCACGTTTTCTTGTTAGGTTCGAAGAGATGAAGGAAAGCATCAAGATAATTCGCCAAGCGCTCGCTAAGATTCCGAAGGGACCTGTCGCTCGAAAGGCGCCACTCGTAATCCCTGAAGGAGAGGCTACGGCTCGCGTAGAATCATCCCGTGGCGAGTTGATCTACTTGGTTATGGGTGACAACAGCGACAAACCTTACAGAGTCAAAATAATGAACGGATCATTCCGCAGCCTCATCGCCCTACAGTACCTACTAAGAAACGTGCACATCGCAGACATGCCAATCATCTACGGCAGCCTGGACTATTGGCCGGTTGAGGCTGACAGGTAAGGGCGGAGAGATGGCAACATGATCTTTGGCGAAGTGTACGAGGGAATCAAGCACATGTTCAAACGAACCTTCACCATCAAATACCCCTACCAACGAGTACTACTACCGAAAGGATTCAGAGGACGACACATACTATACTTGGAAAAGTGTACAGGCTGCGGAATCTGCGCCTGGATCTGCCCCGAACGATGCATATCCTTCGTCCCTCTCAAAGAGAAGAAGGAATATCCGCAAAACCCTGAGAATCGCTTCCCACAATACTGGTACGCGCGTTGCTGCTTCTGCCATTTTTGTACAGATTATTGTCCCACCGGTGCTTTGGATTACTCGCCCGACTACGAGTTGGCTGAGTACGACCGTGAACTCCTACTCTGGAGCCCTGAGAGGCTAGCGCGATTGCCAACGAACATTGGAGAATACCGCTCGGTGTTTCACGGAGAGAAAGGTAACATGGGCGTTACCTACGAGCGCTTAAACGATCAGGCGCCTGCGAAGCAAGAATAGATGACATTGAAATCTCGACCATTCTTCTCGTCAGGGTTCGGTTAGTGGCATATGGTGTAATCTTCCTAGGGGGCCGAACCATATGAGCAAAACGGGAATTAAGGATATCAGCGCGCCGGCCGTCATTGCTGATAAGATGCCATACTGAAATCCCACAATCCCCCCGAATATCGCGCCGAGAACAACGGCGCCGTTGCCAAACGTTCGCATCGTGGCATTCATCCGACCCTGCAGGGCGTCAACGACGATCATCTGTCGGTAACTTACCTGGTTGATATTGTAGATCGGGGGCCCGATATTCGAAAGAAACCACAAAATCGCCAACATAATCGCGGTTGGACCGAGGATTGATGCCTGAACTGCCAACAGCCCCAATCCGTTGATTAGAAGGGCGAGGGCCAACACAGTACCGAGACCTAACCGCTTGAGGAGACTTGGCGAAACTATAGCCCCCACTATGAAACCTACACCTCCTACGAAGAGCACGATGCCTGCTAGCAGAACAGAGAGCATCAACCGCTCGTAAATGAAGAGGTAGAAGATGGGCATGAACATACCAACACCGAAGTTCAGGAGCGAGGTAGAGACAGCAAGGCTTCTGAGGGTGGGAGTCTCCGCAACTACTCTCACTCCAGCCTTAAGCTCTTGCCAAAAGTGACGCTCCTCGGGAGGGGGCGGAGTCAACTCGATTTTCCTTATTGAGAGTATCATGATGGCTGCGAGCAGAGTGCCGAAGGCATCAACGGCTATAGAGAGTGGGCCCAACAGCTCGTACAGACCGCCAGCAATACCCGGCCCTACAGCATTTGCAGCCGAAGAACTAGTCTCGAGTTTCGAATTTCCGTCCACTAGGTCCTCTCGACTAATCAGTGTTGGAAGGTACGCCTGATATGCGACGGCGAAGAAGACTGAAGTTATGCTCATCACTAAGGCTACTAAGAGGAGCTGAAGAAGGCTTAGCCGCCCGAGAAGGAAAGCTGCTGGAATAGATCCGAGTGCTGCAACTTGCATAATGTTCGTGCCGACCAAAACTGGCTTGCGCCGCCATCTATCCACCATGACACCCGCGTAGAGCCCTACGATGGGAAATGCAGCGTAAGTAAGAGCCCACAGGAGTCCCATCTGGAGCGGACCTGCATCGAAAATCTTGATGGCTATTGTGGGAAGGGCTAAAGCAGTAATTCCGTCAGTTATCCACTCGATCGT
>Ga0326728_10010003_pt1 | contig 22428 bp, 20 predicted proteins | sample MB3enrmetagenome_FD_207602 | JGI IMG/M metagenome (GOLD analysis project Ga0326728, IMG submission 207602) | Lab enriched peat soil microbial communities from McLean, Ithaca, NY, United States - MB31MN | ecosystem: Environmental > Terrestrial > Soil > Wetlands > Peat | place: USA: New York... | reverse complement strand
CCTCTTCCGAGACTTCCTTGGCTCCCGCTTCCACCATCACGATGGCGTCTTCCGTCCCCGCCACAATTAGATTGAGCAGGCTGGCCTTGGTTTCCGCATAGGTCGGGTTCGTCACCAGCCGGCCGTCCACCAGACCTACCCGCACCGCTCCCACAGGCGCATAAAACGGAATATCCGAAAGATAAAGGGCGGCCGTTCCGGCCACCATCCCGATCACGTCGGGGTTGTTGTCCGAATCCGCCGACAAAACCATGGCAATCACTTGCGTTTCGTCGTTGAAGCCCTCCGGGAAAAGCGGCCGCACCGGCCGGTCAATCAGACGACTGGTGAGGATCTCCTTTTCCGTGGGTCTTCCTTCACGCTTGAAGAAGCCGCCGGGAATCTTCCCCGCGGCATAGTTATATTCTCGGTAGTCAACCGTTAAAGGGAAAAAATCGATTCCCTCGCGCGGCTTGGTGATACACGCCGTGGCTAAAACCACCGTGTCGGCGTACCGGACCAGGGCGGAACCGTTGGCCTGCTTGGCCACCTTGCCGCTCTCGATACTCAGGGTGTTTGCTCCCAGAGTTGTTTCTACTTTTTGCATCTCAATATCCTCCAAAAACGAAAAAGCGACCTACACCCGCTGCGCGGGGGGTCGCTTGGCGTTGAAAAGTTGTCTATTAGGGAAACTCTAAACTGTCTGCTCAATACCGGCTACTTGCGGATGCCCAGCCTCTCGATGATTCGCTTATAACGCTCTGTATCCAGGCGTTTAAGATACTCCAAGAGGCGCCTTCTCTTGCCCACCATCATGAGCAAACCACGGCGCGAGGCGTGGTCCTTGCGATGAACGCTGAAATGTTCATTCAGATAGTTAATCCGCTCGCTCAATAGGGCCACTTGCACTTCCGGCGAACCCGTGTCCTTCCCGTGAACTCGATAACGCTCAATCAGGTTGCCTTTGGATTCGCTCGTTAACGGCATCCGCCTCTCTCCTCGCTTTTTATCTCTACTTTTCGACTCTTACACAATAACATGAACCCGAAGCTCTTGGCAAAGGAAAATCGAACCGAGCACAGGCAAGGCAGAAAGCAGAAGGCAGAAAGCAGAATGGAATCGCCAAGCGTATCTGGATTCTAAACACCCCAGGCCGCTCCGAAAACGACTCCCCTCCTCCGCAGGACGAGCGGGCTGGGGTGGTGGCGCGTCGGTCAACCACCCCTAACCCCTCCTTATCAAGGAGGGGAATCCGCGCATTTTCACGCTTTCTGGGTGCCCGCCAGTCAGAGGGCATGAGCGACTACCTAGGGAATACTAAGAAACAAAGGCGACCTGTGACGGTGGGGAATCGGTATTACCCACGCGAGGTCCGGATGAAAAGGCTTGGGTTCAGAGTTTCCCCGGAGATCACCGTTTTCTTGCCGAACACTCGTGTATGATTTCCAAGCCGTACACCCCGTTATTCGGCTTCGCTGAAGCACGCAAGGTGGAGCATCTTAGTCCCGGGACATCGTCCCCGCATGAGCATCCAACGGAGCTGCCACGCAAGCCACACACTTCACGCCGGCGCTATTCTGCTCCGTGCTCATACCCCTTTATTGTGTAATACACGGCCTTGTCGAAAAATCGTCCCACGAGGCGCTGCAGTTCTCGGTCCCCATGCTGTTCAACGGCTGAGTCAATCATGCCGGAAGACTGAATGTAATCGAGGAGATGGTTTTTGATCAGGCCCAACGAGTAGACGATTTCGTTGAGCGGAATCCGCTCAGCAAGCCGCCTCTTTCCCAGGTGAGTGTAACTGGCTTCAATGGCGGACTCGGTCTCGTCGCTAAGCCATCGTCCGAGGTTGCGATAAACATCATAAATCCGATGATGCAACTCTTCACGGGTAAGATAGTGGTAGTGTCGCGTGCGACTGTTGCCCATCAGATCGTCGATGAGACCACGAGTCAACTGCTCCGCATGGTCCTCAATGATTTGTACCAAGTGAGCGGACAGCATGGCACACCTCCTCCCTGCTGGCATCCCCACCAATCTGGAACCCCCAACCGGGAATTCCAGTTGGCTTGAGTGTACACCTGACAGGTTCGCTTTGGAACGCCCCAGGTTGGTTATCCGAGCGAGGGTAGCCCCAGGTAGAATCCGTACCCGCGCTCTGTTTTCCAGCTCGGGCGAGAGCTAGCCACAGGGACACGGTAGGCCCGTGCCTGCAATAGGGAACAATGGGGTGGGCATGGGATCCCGCCCGTGGCTGTGCCCCTCCCAGGTTCGAGCTTTAGTGGCTGGCAGCGAGGCGGGGTCCCTCAGCAAGTTCGCCTCACCGATCCTGATAGATATCAATCAACTGCAACCGTGTAGCCTCCATAGCATGCTCGACGACAGGCGCCCAGGCGGTCAGGAGATCGCAGCCGAGTTCGTGGTCCAGTTCAGCTTTGGCACGCAGGCAAGGACCGTCAATAGCAAAAGCGCGCGTCGGTTCGAGAGTCCGTGCGGAGTACTTGTAGTGATGAGGCGGGAACAGCCACGACCATCCCAGAATCTCGCCATCCCCAACGGTCAGGACGCTGAGGGGGCCACGGTTTTCGCAGACCATCTGTAGCGCCACCTTCCCCTCACGGATGAGATAGAAGTTGGTGGCTTCTTCGCCTTCCTTGAAGACGATCTGGCCTGCGTCGAAACGGACATTGGACGCGCACCCGGCTATCGCCGCGAGGTGGCGTTTCGGGAAGTTCTGGAAAAACGGATGCTCACTCAAAATCTTCTCTAGTGTTTCCATCGTTATCTCTCCATTTACAGCTTATTCCCGGAGACTCCGAAGAGGAACCAAGCTAATTCGACGTTTCGGTCCGCAGCTACAGGCAGTGCAAACGCCCGGCAATTCCTTGCCGGGTCCGCCCGCCTCACGGACCCTTCAGGGCATTGCATCTTGCGACATAACAGCCTCTCTGGGTTTACAGTTGACCTCCCCTGAGCAAGCCTTGAACCAAATGACTGTCCCGAGGTTCAGGCACACCTAACCACGGCTCGGGGAAGGGGCGCCAAGAAAAGCCACACTAAACCAAATGGTGAAGCGTTGACTCCGTAGGTTACGGCCAACCTTGCAATACTCTTTCCCGTTACTATGCCTGATCGAACCACCATTCTCTTGCTGAAGAGCAGTGGAGGGAACGAGAGAGGAACCTCAAGGTGCCCACTGCCCCAAGGGTATTCCCCGGAGACGGGTGCGCACGCCCCCAGGTCAGATACGTTGCGAGTCCACACAGCCGTTTATCTTCAAGCTTAGCTTTCAGTGAAGGATTCGGGATGGGAGAGGCAAGAACACCATCGTCGAGAAACTGTTGCACTGATCCCCTTGGCGAACTCTTACTGCGAAGCACTGCACTTTTTTGGTTGTTCTCACGCTTGACAGTTGGGAGATTTCACTCATCCAACGGTTCTTTCGCGGACATGAGTGGTTACAGTTGAAATTCTTTTCAACGTGGGCGGTGTGGCCACGACAAATAGTTCCTTCCCCGAGACCGGACCTTTCCGGTTGCCAGTCCGGGCTTTGGTCCCTGTGTTGCCCGCTATAGCACCAGAAAATATCTCTCGGCGGCGGGTGCTGTCGCCATGTGTGCGATTGATCGTCCGAAGGATCTTCGGACCAAGCGCTACACTACTGGCTCCCCGCTTGAGACGGCTGCCATACTCCTGCCCAGGGCAGCCAAATCAAGCTCACAGAATAAACTTGTAACGCGAGGCCATGATCATACCTGGCCACGGGAACTGCTGAGAACTTCACCACGTGCATGCCAGGGCACTACCCAGTGCCATCTGAGCCCATTTGAACGGAAGAACCCCCGTTTTTGTGCGGAGGTCTGACGTGTTAAGCGTTTCCACGACTTGCCCATTTTGCGCTTGCGGCTGCGGGCTGTATTTGTTAGCGCAGCCAGGAGGACTGGCCGGCGTCGCGCCGAGTGAAACCCACGCCGTATCGTCAGGCCGGCTTTGTGCGCGGGGCTGGGGCGCCCATGAGGCTGCACTGTGGGGTAATCGGCTCAAGAAGCCGCTGGTCAACAAGCATGGAACGCTCGAGACGGCTTCCTGGGAAGACGCGCTCGACTACGTTGCCAGGCGCATGACGGATTTGATCAAGGCCGGCAAGCCGGTTGGGGTCCTTGGTTCTCCTCGGGCGACCAATGAGGAGAACTATTTGGCCGGCAAACTCGCAAGGGCCGGACTCCGGACCAACAACATTGACTCTTGCTTCAACCGTCTTTGTGCCCCTTTATTAGCCGGTCTCGAGGACGTATGTGGTGAAAACGTTCCTTCAGCCCACATCGATGATGTCGAAAGAAGCCAGACGATTCTGCTGACGGAAGGTGACTTGGCCCGGACACATCCACGAGCCGCATCCTCCGTGCTGAAGGCCGTGGAGGGAGGGGCGCACCTCATCACTCTGGGCCACCTCAGGACGCAGATGGCACGCGTTGCTTCCCTTCACCTGGAGACCGCCCCGGGAAATGAAGGCGAGGTGATCGACAGGCTTCTGGCCGCTGTCCTCAACTTGAGATTGGAGGACCCGAACTGGGTAGCGCAACACTGCAATGGACTCGATGGCTTGCTGCGGGCAGTATCCTCTATCCCTGTGACCGAAGGAGCACGCCAGGCGGCGGAGTGGCTGGGGCGTGCCGAGCGGGCCGTGATCCTGATGGCGCCTCCCATTGCCCAGCCGCACCAGGCTCGCAGGGACGCTGCTGCGCTGGCCACGCTGGCGGCCCTCACCGGCCATCTGGGAAAACCCGGCTCGGGCCTCTTACCGCTTCTTCCCCGGAGCAACGCGCGCGGGGCTTGCGACGTGGGGGTCACTCAGGGTTACTTGCCCGGCCACGAGCCAGCCAGCGACCGGTCCGCTCAGCAGCGTTTAAGGGATCTCTGGGGACAGCAACTAGCCCCAGGCGACGGTTTGGATGCTGAGAGCCTGCTGCAATCCGTGAGTGGGTTAATTGTCCTGGCGGATGACCCGCCTTCGGTATTGCCGATAGGCCAACGGGCCATGGCGGCTCTGGCAAAAATCGAGTTCTTGGCGGTTTTGGATGCCTTTGAGACATCCACCTCGAGAATCGCCCATGCGGTGCTGCCGATCGCGTGCTTTGCCGAGACCGAGGGAACCATCACCAACATGGAAGGCAGAATCCAGGAAGTTCATGCGGCGGCCGATCCGCCTGGGGAGGCAACGCCCGGATGGCTGGTGCTGGCTGAGCTCTGCGCTCGATTCGGCGTTGGCGCTTCATACGACTCAGCCGGCGATGTCCTCAACGAAATCGGAGTTGCAGTGCCGCAGTACGCTCGGAGAGAGCCAGGGATGGCGGACAGCGGACGCGGGGCGCAACGGGCTGAGGATTTCAACGGGAGAAAATACAGCCTCCGCGCGGCCGGGGCTGCAAACCTGTTAACCGACGAGCGCTCAACTCTTCTAGTGCGGGACGAAGTATTTGATTGGGGTAGCGACCCACTCGTTTCATATTCGCCCACCTTAAGTCGCGACTCCCAATCGCAGCGCAAGCTTTTCCCCAAAGGATTTGTGGAAATCGGGCAGCCGTATGCGGACGAACTCGGCATCCCTGTGGGGCGACAGGTGAGGCTGACCTCGGCGACCGGGCAGGCGGTCCTTCCGCTTCGATTACGGCCGGGTTTGAAATCCGGTGTGCTGGTTGTGCCTTACGCGTTCCGCGATCAAGTCGCCGCGGTGCTGGGCGCAGAGGGTGTAACGGCGGTACGACTCGAGCAGGCCTAACATGCAGCCAATCATTCTCACTCTCCAGAAACGGGACGCAACCCAATGGCTCGAGAAACTCTTGAGTCTGGGTGAGGTCATCGCGCCGGTGCGTGGAAGCGGAGAGGACGTTATCTTCTCGACACCCGCGTGCGCCGACGCGGTGTTGTGGGAATTCGCGAATCCGCTGCACCCACCCAAGCGATTCGTACTTCCGCAAACCGATCCTCTCGTGCAGATCAAACACAACGGCCACCGCCACGAGGTCGAGCCCATTTATGATGACTCGCCGCGAATCCTGTTCAATGCGCGCAGTTGTGATGCAAAGGGTATTGTCTTCCTGACGCGCATGCACGAGATGGAGCCGGCGGACGCGTCGTACCTCCGTCGTGCTCATAACCTCACCGTCGTCAGCCTTGCCTGCACCACTCCCTGTCCTTCCGGCTTCTGCGTCTGCACGAATTCGGGGCCTTTCCTGAGCGACGGTTACGACGTGCAGCTAACTGACCTGGGCGAGAACTACCTGGTCGAGGTTGGTAGTGCGAAGGGCCATGCGACTGTCTCGTGTGCTCAGAACCTCTTCCGCCTGGCTACGGAGAGCGAAAAAGTGCAGCGAAAACGGTTGGAGGTGGAGGCCAAGAACCGTTTTGGAGAGGAGACCTGTCATTTTGCCTCGGCCATGAGGCGCGTTTCCACCGGGCGTGTGTCGGATGCGTTGTGGGAAAGGATGAGCGACTGGTGCCTGGAGTGCGGCGCCTGCAATTTCGTTTGCCCCACCTGTTACTGCTTCAGCGTTAAAGACCTGGGCCGAAACGGTGGCTGGGTCCGCTGTCGAATGTGGGATTCCTGCCAATACAATGCCTTCACGCTGGAAGCTTCGGGGCACAACCCGCGCCCGGAGCGGAAAGAAAGGATGAAGCGTCGTTTCTTCCACAAAGTCAGCGCCCAGTACTACCAACGTGACGCGATGGTGGGGTGCGTCGGCTGTGGGCGATGCATCAAGGCGTGTCTTGGAACCACCAGCATGCCGGCGGTTGTCGGCGCCATCAGGAAGGGGAAATGGCATGAATAATGTATACCTTCCAACTGTTGCGCAACTGGTGAATGTCTCGGATGAAACGCCGGACACCAAGACCTTCACGCTGCGGTTCCGCGACCAAGGCAACGGCAACCACTTCCAATTCCTCCCAGGGCAATTCTTTGAGCTGTCCGTATTCGGGTACGGAGAGGCTCCGTTTTGCATCGCCTCGAGTCCCACCCGGCCGGACACCTTCGAAGCCACGGTCAGACGCACGGGGCAGTTGACCGATGCGCTGCACCGGCTTGGCAATGGCGAGGAGGTCGGGGTACGCGGTCCTTTTGGTAACGGCTTTGACGTGCAAGCGGCGCGTGGCAAGGACTTGCTATTCGTGGCCGGCGGCATCGGCCTTCCTCCCCTGCGTAGCCTGATTTGGAATGTCTTGGATGAGCGCGAGAAGTTCGGGAAGGTAACAATCCTCTACGGCGCCCGGACTCCCACAGACTTGGTTTACAAGCAGGAACTCCAGGTATGGGCCAAACGGCCGGACGTGGAATTCCACGTTACGGTGGATGTGGCGGACGCTACATGGACGGGGAACGTGGGTGTAGTCCCGATTCTATTCGAGAAGACCACTCTGCATCCGGGGTCCACCCTGGCGTACGTTTGTGGCCCTCCTGTCATGATCCGGTTTGTGGTGCGGGACCTCTTCCTGCGCGGTTTCAAGGAAGAGGCGGTGATCTCTACCCTCGAACGAATGATGCAATGCGGCATTGGGAAATGCAATCACTGCGCGATTGGCCATCGCTACGTATGCCGGGATGGTCCGGTTTTTAACTATAGTCAGATCAAGGAGCTGATCGAGTAGAGACTGGCGTTGGACGGAGCTGGGGAATATGGATCTCCGGGAACAGCTTGTTACTGCGACGCAAGGCAATGTGGTCGTGATGGGCATAGGTAATCCGTGCCGAGGCGACGACGCCGCCGGAAGTCATGTGGCGCGACAGATCGCTGAGCGTCCCGGCATGCACGTGATCGACGCCCAGGATGTTCCGGAAGATTACCTCTGCCAGATCCAGCAACACCAACCCGATAGCGTCGTTTTGATTGATTCTGTCGATCTCGGTTCTGCTCCTGGTTCGGTGGCCCTTTTGGAGAGTGGCCGAACGACCGGGTACTACCCGAGCACTCACCGTGTTCCCATGCGGCTGCTGGTGAGTTACCTCGAACGGACGACCCACGCGCGTATATTCCTGCTGGCGATTCAGCCGCGTCAAACGGGATTCCTCCAAGCTATGAGTGCGGAAGTGTCGTCGAGTGTTGAGTCCGTTACTGAGGTGTTGAACGAGGTTCTACGAACGCGAAGCGCTGCTGCCGAGGCCGGCTTCGCAAGCACTGGGAAAGGGGTGGTGCCCGCGTGATCACCAAGGTCGCAATCATTATGCTGGTATTGCCAGCGGCGGGAGCCCTCCTGTCGGTGCTTCTGGGAAGACGCGCGCGAGCCGCCGCTCTTGTGGCCGCCGCAATAGCAACCGGGCTGGCGGTATGGGTCGCAGCCTCAGCCCATGGCGCTTCTTACACTGAGATGCTGGGGAGCCTTCCCTGGCTGCGTGGCATCGTTGCTGCGCCCATTTTGGGGATTCTTATCGATCCCTTGGCTTTGTTGATGTTGCTGGTCGCGGTGCCAATCGGCCTGCTCACGGTTCTGTATTCGACCCAATACCTCACCGACAAGAACCGCGAACACCCGGTCCCGAGTGAGCATTATGGGCGATACTATTTCTGGCTCCAGTTCTTCGCCTTTTGGGAACTCACCACATTGTGTTCGTGGGCGCTCATCTCTTTTCACCAGAACGAGCGCAGTTTACGGGCCGGATTCAAGGCCCTGTTGATGACCTACACCGGCAGCGCTTTTTTCCTGCTGGCCATTCTTATCATTTTCGCTCGCACCGGCTCGTTTGCGTTTTCCTCTCTAGGCGCGTTGCCCGAGGGTCTGAAGCTCGCAGTTATGATCTTTCTCCTGATTGCGGCTTGGGCAAAGGCGGCGCAGGTGCCTTTTCAAACCTGGCTCCCGGATGCCATGGAAGCTCCCACACCGATCAGCGCTTACCTGCATGCGGCTGCCATGGTCAAGGCCGGCGTCTACCTGATGGCTCGAGTCATGAGCGGCGGGTGGGAAATTCCCGCCAAAGCTTCCTTGCTGATGGCCGGCATGGCGCTCCTCACGATTTTCGTCGCGCTGTCGTTCTACTTTGTGCAGGACGACCTTAAGCGACTGCTGGCCTACTCAACCATCGCGCATCTTGGCTATGTGCTTCTGGGCATCGCGATAGGTGGCCTGGGGTCAACTCTGGGGTTTCAGGGCGGTGTTTTGCACATCATTTGCCACGGCTACAGCAAGGCCACTCTCTTCTTCTGTGCGGGCGCCATCGCCTATGCCACCGGGACCCGTTCCATATCGGCATTGCACGGCCTGGGGAAAATCATGCCGCTCACGGCCACGGCCTTCTTCGTCGGGCTCCTGAGTGTTACCGGCGTTCCGCCGCTGGCCTGTTTCTGGAGCAAGTTCATGATCCTTTCAGGCGCCATGCGCCTTTCGGGACCCCTCGGGCCTCTCATCCTCATTTTCGTCCTTTGCGAAACTCTGGTTTCCTTCGGCTGGATGCTCTACATCGCGCAGAAGATCTTCCTGGGCGCGCCCTTGGCGGCGGTCCCAGCCGAAGTGGATCCTCCTTTTGCCATGAACGCCACTTTGGTCATCCTGATGATCGGCTGTGTGGCAGCACCCTTCGTGGGCATGCCCTTGGTGCAGTTAATGGGGAAATAGAATGGTCAACCCCGTTCACAACGTCGAAATCAGCATCTTGATTCTGGTTGCGGGTTCGTTAGTGAGCCTGCTCTTTGCGCGCCGCCGGCAATTGTGTGGTTGGGTCAGTTTCGCCTTCGTTTGCGCCTCCTCCGTATACACTGGGCTTGCGATCGCGGGAGCCTGGTCGGTGGCCTCGGGTGAGCAGACGCTCCTGCGTTTGCCCCAATTAGGCTCGAGTCTCTCACTGCGGATTGATCCCCTCAGCGCCATTTTCCTTGGCATCGTCGCCCTGATTGCGCTGCTCAGCGCACTTTACTCCGTCCGATACATGGAACACTACGGGCGCGATGATGTGGCAAAGTTCTTCCCCGTTCTGCTTCTCTGCGTTGCCAGTATGACAGGGGTTTTGGTCTGCACGGATTTCCTGTTCTTCCTCATCTTCTGGGAATCCATGACCTTGACCTCCTACTTTCTGGTGACTTTCGAGAGCGAGAACGCCGCCAGCCAGCGCGCCGGGCTCAAGTATTTCATCATCACCCACGGCGCCACGCTTTGCATGGTGGCTGCCGCGCTGTTGCTGTGGAAAACGTCAGGCTCATTTTCTTTTGCCGCCATCCGGCAAACGCTGTCCGGCCTGTTGACCACTCGGCCTCTCCTGGCGCACACGGTCGTCCTACTCTTCTTCCTGGGATTCGCTACCAAAGCCGGCATACTGCCGATGGGCGATTGGCTTCCTGACGCGCATCCTGTTGCGCCTTCAGGCATGAGCGCCACGCTTTCAGGCGCGCTCGTCAAACTGGGAATATATGGCCTGATTCGCCTTTTCTGTTCTTTTCTGGTGGTGTCTCCGCCGCTCAAGGCATGGGGAATTGTTGTGGCGCTTGCCGGCACCGGATCGCTGTTCGTTGGAACCCTGACCGCGCTCAGGCAGACCGACACCAAGCGTCTGATGGCTTTCCATACCATTGGGCAGATCGGTTACATCTGTCTGGGGCTTGGAGTAGGGGCCTACTGCCTCGAAGTCTCCCCAGACCTGGCTTCGATTGCTCTCGCTGGGGCGATCCTGCACGCGATCAATCATGCCTGCTTCAAGTCGTGTTTGTTCCTGGGAGCAGGCTCGGTGCTCTACCGGACCGGTGAACGCGACATGGACAAGCTGGGTGGCTTGGCAGGTCTCATGCCCTACACAACGGGCACCACAGCCATTGCGTCATTGAGCATCGCAGGGGTGCCGCCCCTTAACGGCTTTGCCAGTAAGTGGCTGATCGTAGCCGGCTGCCTGCTGGCGGGAGTGCGATTCCCCTTGTTTCTGGTGCTGGGATTAGTGGCGCTCTTCATTTCGCTCGCCACGCTCGCCTCCTTCTTGAAGGTGCTGGGCTCCGTCTTTTTCGGCGCCGCGGATGAGAAACGTGGAATCCGGGAAGTGCCGGTTTCGATGCTCGTGCCCCAGGTTGTGCTGGCTGCCTTGTGCGTCTTGTTGGGCATTTTCCCACAACTTGCATTGCGTATCATTGGGCATGCGATTGAGGGGGTTACTGCCCTGCCGGTTGCCAGCTTCGAGGCAACACGCCTGTGGGGCGGTCTGTTGCTGGTGGTCAACGGATCATCGGTGGCCTGTTGGGCGCCGCTCGTCGCGCTGGGAGCTTTGGCAGTCTTGGCGGCGTTCTCCGGGGTGATTCAGAGGGCAGGTGCGGCCGAGACAAGGTCTGTGCCCGTCTGGTACTGCGGAGAGGAGCACGCTGCGGAGAAGGTCCGTTACCCTGCCAGCAGTTTTTACTTGCCCTTCAAGCACGCATTCCAGGGGATCTATCCGAGCGCGAAGGTGCCCGTGCCGAGGTTCCCGGCTCCGCTCCGTCGCGCCCTCAATTTCGACCAATGGCTGTATACCCCCGCGACTAACGCCATAGATAAGGCCGCTGACCGCGTAAGCAGAACGCACGTCGGGATTCCGCAAATCTATCTTCTGTGGATAGTCATCGGCGCCATCGTGGTGACTGGAATCCTGGTGTGGCTCAGGGGGTGAGAGGAGATGCGCATGACAGACCAGGCGACCGTTACGCAGGTTAAGGAAACCGTCGCCGCGCGCTGTGACGGTGCTCTTCTCTCCGCCACCCAGCCCCATGCCGACACCCTCCAGTTCAAGGTCGACAAAACGGGCCTGAGGGCTGTGGTAGAGGGTCTGGTTCACGACCTTCACGCTCGCTTCCTGATTTCGGTGGGAACCGATGCGCGGCCGCTTACGGGTGACTTCACTGTTTTGCACCTGTTCTCGCTGGACCGCGAGCATCTGTATGTACTCCTCGAATCGCCCGTGTCCGATAAAGACCTGAGCATCCCGTCGATCACCGAGATCATTCCAGGAGCAAATTGGGCGGAGCGAGAATTCCGGGATGCGATCGGAGTCCATCCTGAAGGGCATCCGGATCCGCGCCGCCTGCTCTTGGCGGACGATTGGCCGGAAGGCGTATTTCCTTTGAGAAGGGATGTTCCTTACAACTTCCAGCCTCCGCCCGCTGAAAATGTGCGACCACAGCTTCGCGAGCCTCCCGTGGGCGCGAGCGTGATGCCGATGGGGCCTTTCTTTCCGGTTCTCGAGGAACCTGCCTATTGGCGCTTGTTTGTCGAAGGCGAGACGGTGGTGGGATGCGACACTCGAATCTTTTACAACCACCGCGGAATTGAAAAACTCGGCGACAGCGTTCTGACGTACAACGGAATCCCCTACCTCGCCGAGAGAATTTGCGGCATTTGCGGCTTCATTCATTCCACGTGCTATTGCCAGGCAGTGGAGAAAGCTGCCGGCATCGAGGTGCCGCGCCGTGCCAGATACATCCGAACCATCATGCTGGAGCTTGAGCGTATTCATTCCCACTTGCTTTGGTTGGGGATTGCCGGTCACATCATCGGTTTCGACACTGTACTCATGCAGACTTGGCGCATCCGCGAGCCTGTGATGTGGCTCTGTGAAGAGATCTCCGGAAACCGGAAAACCTACGGAATGAATACGGTCGGCGGACTTCGGCGCGATCTCCCTAATGAAATCAAACCCAAGCTCCTCGAAACGCTTGCCACAGTGGAAAAGGAGTCTGTGGCAGTCCGAAACGCGATCATAGGTGACACCACCTTGCACGCCAGAACCAAGGGAGTCGGCGTGCTAACGACTGAATGGGCGAAGAAGATATGCACCGTGGGCCCACCGGCCCGCGCTTCCGGGGTGGCCATTGACGCCCGCCTCGATCACCCGTACGCAGCATATGACGAGCTGCCTCCCCGGATCGCCACGCAGACGGCCGGGGATACCTGGGCGCGTGTGTTAGTGCGAGTGACCGAATTGCTGGAGTCGATTCGGCTCGTCCGCGAGGCGCTTTCTGCGCTTCCTGACGGTCCGATTTGTGCCGAAATCAAGGATGAGATCCCGCCAGACCGGGTCGGGGTCTCGGTGGTCGAGGCGCCGAGGGGCGAGGCAGTCCACTTCGTACTGACCGGTGGTGACAACCGCCCGTATCGGTGGAGAGTGCGCGCCCCAACTTATCCCAACCTTCAGGCTATGCCGGCGATGGTTGCCAATGCGAACATCGCGGATGTCCCGATTACTCTGGGTAGCCTGGACCCGTGCTTCTCATGCACGGAGCGCCTGGAGACGGTCGACCGGAAGACGAATAGCGTTAGGGTTTATTCCCATGCGGAACTTCTGGAGATCTCGAGGAAGAAAGGGTCGCCAGCGAGTACGCATCGGACTGGTTCCGGAAAGGATGAATCTCACGATTGACGTCACCCCCGCGAAAGCGGGGGGCCAGGGTAGGGGCACGCCATGGCGTGCCCCCACGTCCGCGCAATGACTCGCGGGCGCCGGTTTTTCGGAGAGCTCGGAACCAGACGGTGTGGCGCGGAGGAGTGACATGACAATTTGGGTGATTAAGACCTTCCTGCTCTGCGTGCTCAACGTGGCGGCCGCCCTACTGTTGTCGCCCCTTTGCGAAGGCGTGATGCGTAAGCTCCGCGCCGCAATCCATTCCCGAATGGGCCCGCCCGTCACGCAGCCCTACTGGGACATCTTGAAGCTTCTGGGGAAGGAGGACCTCCGTAGCACAGGAGGAGCCGTCTACGCGGCCTTGCCGGCGCTCACGCTGGGCTCCGTGCTCTTTCTTGCGACACTGGTTCCCATTGGGAACCCTGCACCGTTGGCCTTCGGGGGCGATTTGATTGTGGTGCTCTACGTCGCGGCAATGAGCAGCGTGCTGATCATGCTTGCTGCGTTTGCCAGCGCCAGTCCCTATGCTTCCGTCGGAGGCTCTCGCGAAATGATGATGCTTCTCTCGGTTGAGCCAATCATGGCCATTGCCCTCGCCGTGGGCGCATTCAAGGCGGGGACGTTGACCTTAGGCGGCATCGCGAGTTGGCAGGTGCAGAACGGAGCGAGCATCAGTATGGCAATAGGCGGGGTTGCATTCTTCCTGGCTCTTCAGGCGGTGGTAGGTAAACTGCCCTTCGACATTGCCGAGGCCGACCAGGAGATCATGGGCGGCTCGCTGGTGGAACAAAGCGGTCCGCGGCTTGCCCTGTTCCGATGGGCCATTTGGACGAAGCAGCTTGTGCTTGCTTTTCTGCTGGTCGAAGTGTTCTTTCCTTGGCCGCACACTGGAATCTACCCGATTGATCTCGTTGCCACGATCGTCAAGGTGCTCGTCCTGCTGATCCTGGTGGCGGTTGTGGATGTCGTGAATCCGAGGCTTCGCGTCGATCAAGCCATGGGCTACTTCATGCGCGTGGCGGTATCGTCGCTAGCGGCCTTGGCTTTTGCAGTGATTGGAAAGTAGTGGGAGGCTACGGTGTTCCTGAGCAAGCTGCGAGAAGCGCTGATTTGCTTGAAAGCCGGGCGTGTTACCCTCGGATATCCCTTTGCGCCGCAGGAGCCCAAGCCTGGGTTCCGCGGCAAGGTGACCATTGACGCCGATTTGTGCTTCGGATGCGGTGGGTGCGCCAATGTTTGCCCAGCCAGCGTCATCGTGATATCTGATTCCGCACAGCACGTGCGGACACTCGAGTTCTTCTGGCGCAGGTGCACGTACTGCGGCAAGTGCGAAGAGGTTTGTCCCGAAAAAGCCATCCGCCTTAGCCAGCAATTCGAAACCGCCACCAACGCTCCCCAGGACATGTACATGCGGCTGGAGGTCTTCATGGGACCCTGCCAGAGGTGCGGCAGGTGCTTCCCGCCTCCGACGGCGCTCGACCGGATGATGAAAACCGGGTTCAGGGAGGGCTTAGGAGGAGGTCGAGCATGAACCCGGGTGCGCTCCACAGCGGCTTGATCGAAACCTTAAGCTTGACGATGGTGATCACCTCCGTTGCGGCGGTCGAGATGCGCAGGCTCAGGCTCTCGATTTTCGCTTACCTCTGCCAGGCGCTACTGATCGTGGGGTTGCTGCTTAGTTTCGCGGCTGTCAACAAGGCGTTGTACTGGTGGGCGGCCACCGCCTTCATTACCAAGGCCATCCTAACCCCATGGTTCCTTTTCCGCGCCATCCGCGGCGTGGATGACCGCGAGCTGAAACCCGTGATCGGATTTGGCCCCTCCACCGTGATTGCCGCTTTATTGATGTTAAGTTTCTTCCGGCTCACCCACGGCCAAATGGCCATGCTATCGCCCACTGCACTGGGACAACTTGGGGTTTTCAGAACGAACTTGGCGGTCGCCTCCACCGTTTTCGCACTGGGTTTGTTCGCGGTCCTGACGCGCCGGGATGCCATCAAGACAGTGATCGGGCTTTGTCTGCTCGAGAACGGAGTGCATCTGAGCTTGGTGAGCTTGGCTCCCGGCTTGCCCGAGACCGCACTCTTCGGCGTCGCCACAGAAGTCGTCGTGACGGTTTTCCTTCTCCTCTACGTCATTGTTGGAGTGCGAAACGTGTTCGGCTCCACCGATACGTTCGAGTTGCGGGAACTGAGGTGGTGAGTATGTCTGGAGAAGCGCTCAACGAGGTATCCGTCCTGCCGGCTGCTGTATTTCTCTTGCCGGTGTTGGCGGGCGTGATCGTGTTTTCGGCGACACGGATGGGTCGAGTCTTTCAACAGTGGATTTCCGTGTTGACGGCGGCGCTGGTTACCGGGTTGAGTGGTTGGATGGCGTACCGCACGCTCACGGGCGCCGTGCTTATCACCTGGAGCCGTGAGCTCCGCGTCGATGCCTTGAGCGCGCTGATGGTGGTTATTATCTCCGGCATCGGGCTGCTCGCGTGCATCTACTCCACACGATACCTCGGGGAAGGCAAAGCGGAAGGCGTTGCCGGCGGTCGCACGCGGATTTTCTACGGTCTTGTGATGTGGTTCCTGGGGACCATGTTGTGGGGGTGTGTGACCAATAACGTCATCATGCTCTATGTGGCCATTGAGGCCACTACGCTCACTTCCGGCCTGCTGGTGGCTTTCTATTGGGATCGGCGCGCGCTCGAAGCCGGGTACAAATACCTGATGTTGCTGACCATTGGGATTACGTTCGCTTTGTTTGGATGCGTGTTGCTCTATGCCGGCGCGGCCAGTACTCAAAAACTCGCCGGTGCGAGCGCGTTGTTGATCAGCGATATTCGTGGCGTGGTTCAATTCATCCCGCGAGGGACCGCAGCCATCACCATCGCATTTCTGGTAATCGGATTCGGGACGAAGGCCGGGATTGCTCCGTTCCATCCCTGGCTGCCTGACGCGCATGCTGAGGCGCCGACTCCTGTCAGCGTGCTGCTATCGGGCGTGATGATAAAAATGGCAGTTTATGCCCTGGCCCGTACCGTGAGCATATTCTATCCGGCGTGGCCTCAGATCACGATCTTCCTCGTGGCTCTGGGGTCACTGACCATGATCCTCGGCATCATCCTGGCTTTGACCCAGAACGACCTTAAGCGCCTGCTGGCCTATTCGTCTGTTAGCCAGATGGGCTATGTTCTGGCCGGAATCGGACTCGGAACTTATCTGGGTTGTTATGGCGGCCTTTTTCACCTGCTCAACCACGCGCTCTACAAATCCCTGTTGTTCATGTGCGTGGGAGCTGTGATGTACGCCACCGGCGCCAGGCGAATATCCGAACTCGGTGGACTGGCGAGCCGGATGCCGATCACGAGTGCGTGTTTCTTCCTGGGGGCGCTGGCGCTCGCAGGCTTTCCTCCGCTTAATGGGTTCTGGAGCAAGCTGACCTTGTATCTGGCCTTTGCCCACGCTGGACTATGGTGGGCAGCGGTCATCGCTATCCTGACCAGTGTTCTGACCACGGTAGTCATGGTTCGCGCAGGCTATAGAGTCTTTTGGGGAAAATGCCCGTTGGAAAGTGCCGCTCCGGCGGACCCGAAGGGAATCCCAGCTCGCATGTCCGTTCCCATGATAGTGCTCGCAGGCACATGTGTTTTGCTCGGAGTATTTCCCCAGGCGCCATGGCCCTTGCTGAACCGTGCTGCAACAGTCTTGGCAACCCTGGGAAGGTGACTCTCTGAGGTGTTGTCATGTTGAAACGTCTTTGCAAAAAGGCCTTCACCAAAGCGCTTTGGGTATACCACGCTAACACCGGAGCGTGTAATGGTTGTGATATCGAAGTGATTAATGTCCTCACCCCCTACTATGACGCCGAGCGATTCGGGATCAAGCTCGTTGGCTCTCCGAGGCACGCGGATGTGCTCTTGGTATGCGGGCCTGTCACCCGCCAGGTCGCCCCGGCCCTGAAGCGGCTGGTGGAAGCCGTTCCGAATCCGAAGCTCACGTTCGCCATTGGGTCGTGCGCGACGGGCGGAGGCTGCTGGTTCGACACCTACAACGTACTGGGGGGCGCGGACAAAGTGATTCCAGTCGATTTTTATGTTCCAGGTTGTCCTCCCCGGCCGGAGGCCATTCTTTATGGGGTGGCCTATGCCTTGGGATTGGTGCCCAAGAAAGTGGCCGAGGAAAAACTCAGTCAAGAGACGCTTGAGGAGTTGGCGCGAGGCAGGTCGATTATGGCGGGGAAGCTCCATTGCGAGAGTCCGCCGCTTGTCAGCTAATTATCGCCAGAGGTGTTGCCATGGAAACTATTCAGACTATCCTAACTGCACATCCGTTCTTCGCTGACTTCCCGCCACACCATGTCGAGCTCGTTGCCGGGTGCGCCTGGAACGTGCACTTTGAGGCGGGAAGGTTCATCTTCCACGAGGGCGAAGACGCCGACAAGTTCTATCTTATCCGTGAGGGCAAAGTCGGGTTGCACATAGCCTCCGAGCGCCGCGGGCCTCTCACCCTCCTGACTCTCGGGCCGGGTGAGATTCTGGGCTGGTCCTGGATGTTCCCTCCCTACCGGTGGAAATTCTCGGCGAAGGCCCTCGAACCGACGCGTGCTTTCGCGATCGACGGCATGTGCCTTCGTGGCAAGGCTGAGCAGGACCACGATCTTGCGTACGAACTGTTGAAGCGATTTGCACGGGTTTCCGGAAGCCGCCTGGAGACGATGCGCCTGCAACTTGTCCGTGCTTACAAGGACGAGCTGACGCCTGTGGGGAGCGGTAGCAGATCCTAAGCGCCCATCGCCTTGCAGATGCTCTTCCGCGACTCTCCAAATCTCCTCGGCGGATAAGTGTGGGAGCTCGACAGCTTCGTCACCAGCAAGCTTGCGTTCGAAGTTCATCCGATCTCGGCAAGACGCAGCGTGATCATCGCGACGTGCGAGACTTCTTCCTGAAGGATCGCCTCGATCTTGTCAGCGCCCAGAGATGCCGGCACGAATCTCTTCATGCCTGCGTAGAAGACGACAGAATCCTTCTCCCGCTCGAGCGCGATGTCGAGAATTTTCTTTAAGGACGGCTGATCGCCGAGCATCTTCACAGGGTCCATCTTCGAGGTGAACACTACGTGGTCCGCCGTTGCTTTCAGGTAGAGGCCCATCTCATTGTGAGGATCGAAAACGATCGGCCGCCTCTGATCCTCAGTTAATCGCACCCGCATGTCGCGGAAGAGTTTCTCGTGACCAAGTTCCCATTCGGCCAGATTCGACAGCATCTGCTTTGCCTTCGGATCGGTTACTGCATGCGCGGCCGCTTTGTAGAAGTTCAAACCGTTCTGCTCAATTCGCTGAGCGATCTCCAATATCTCATCTGCGTTGAAACTGATTGACATTGGCGCACCTCACGTGGGATTCAGTGTAAAACCGGTTCTGATGTGCCCCTAGCTTAACAGAGTCACAAGGAGGTTAACAGTGGCGAGTATGAAATCACCCGATCGTAACTGGCCCCATCCTCAGCTAGCCCGAAGAGATTGTTTGCGCGCTCCTTGAATCGAAATCTTGACTTCTGGCCACAGGAGCGAGAAAGTTGACTCGCTCGTCTGCGCGGAACTGCGGCGAGAGGAGCGCCAGGGCTGGCGTGAGATCGATCCGCTCTATCACTGGGCGCTGGAGCAGGCGGAGGGTGAATGACACGACCGGCATCACAATTGCCTGATTTTCTGGTGATCGGCACGGCCAAGGCCGGCACCACCTCGCTCTACCGGTATCTCAAATCCCATCCCGAGGTTTACCTGAGCCCGATTAAAGAGCCCAGGTATTTTGCCTTTCCCGAGACCCGTCCCGTTCTTGTCGGACCGCACCGGACCCTTCCGGTGGTCTGGAAAATCGAAGACTATCGTCGACTGTTCGAGGCAAGGTCCACTGAGCGGGTGGCAGGAGAAATGAGTCCGCTGTACCTTTACTACGAATGTTCCCCGGGCGCGATCCGAAAGCTGATTCCGAACGCGAAACTGATAGCCATTCTCCGCGACCCCGCGGACCGGGCCTACTCCCATTTTTGCCACAACCGCAGGGACGGACTCGAGCCGCTAGCGGATTTCGCCGCAGCTCTTGACGCTGAGGACAAGCGGATCGCCCAAGGCTGGTGGTCCAAATATCACTACCGTCATCAAGGATATTATGCCCGGCAGCTCAGGCGTTACCTGGAATTGTTCCCGCGCGAGCAGATGCTCATGGTGTTGTACGACGACATGGTTGCCGACTGCCACGGGTTTCTGAAAAGGATTTGTTCGTTCCTGGGGGTTGATGAGGACCACTCGTTTGATATCTCGGAGCGCGATAATGCGACGGTTGGCATCCCACGCACGTTCTTACTCCGCCGCATTCTGCGCTCGGCCGGGCCGGCGAAGCGCATGATCCGGGGAACTCTGCCCTTGAAGATGAGGTCGAGTCTGTTCCAGAGGTTTTCCAAGCTCCTCTGGGGTCCCAAACCGGAATATCGGCCGTGCGTGCGAGCGCAGCTTGTATCCGAATTCAAACCGGACATCCTGGAGGTACAGAAGATAATCGGTCGAGATCTCTCGCCCTGGCTGCGCGGTTGAGAGAATCAGGCCAGCCCGTTTTCGGCCGCTCGTGAAGGTCGGACTAGAGTAGCCTAGTGCTTCAAAGGCGGCGGGAAGATCAAAACTGCTCTCGCCAAGACGCCAAGGCGCAAAGAAACGCAAAGTGGAAGGCTTGGTTTTTCCTGGCGGCCTTTGCGCACTTTGCGCCTTGGCGTGAAACCGGCTTACCCGTCCAGAGAATCGAAATGGTGCTTGACGCCCGCGCTCGAACGCCGCAGCACACCCATCAAGGTGTTGTTCGCGAGCATAATTTTCCTCTCGCTTCGCCCAGCTTATAAAGAAGTCCACCGGCAGCCAGCAGGCAGAAGAGCAGGAAGCGATCCCCGGCACGGTAGCGCGGATTTCGAGAGCACTGCCGCCACAGTTCCCAGCGCTGGCCCATCTCGAGCGGGGAGTAGCCATCGTGCCGCGCCGGGCGCGTGTTGCTGGCGCCATACACGAACATCTTGCCCAGCGCCTGGCCGGCGGAGCGAATCTCCAGATGAGTCACGCACATCGACGGCCAGAAGACAACGCGGTATGCCGGGTCGTGCTTCATCACTCGATGAAGGTACGCGGTGTCGGCAGCGCGCTCCCACTCGTCAAACAGCCCCACACGGCGGAAAACGTCGGCCCGGACAATCATATTGCTGCACCAACCGAAGGCGAATCGAGGTGGCAACCGCGTCAGCGTAAACTCCAACTTCGCATTCTCGTAATCGTGAAGCAGACGAACTGCCAGCGAACTGCCGCCGGGGCAAATCCGTCTCCCCACAGCTATGGCTGCGCCCGTGGCCTGCATGGCCTGCTGCGCCTGCTCCAGCCAGTCCGGGGCAGGGGCACAGTCGGCATCCGTGAAGGCGATGAACCGGCCGGCGGCCCTTCGGATGGCAGTGTTGCGCGCCGCATACGGTCCCGGCTTCTCCTCCCGAATCAGCGTGACGCCGGGCGCGGAGCGAATCACTTCGCTCGTTCCATCGGTCGAGTGGTTGTCCACGAAAAACAGTTCGTAACGGCCGCGTCCAATGGACTGCCGCTCGAGCGCCTCGCAGCAAGCCCCGATGTGCGACGCTTCATTCCGATATGGCACAATCACTGAAAAAACAACTTGATCTTCCAACTGTCACACTCCACACGCGCTCGGAACGCCAGATTACTACCTAATCTGTATAATGGGCGCAATTTCGAACAACCCCGGAAGGGCGGGGCTTTAGCCCCGCCGCACAGGGACGGAAGGTTGAATGGGCCTTTAGGCCCTGAAACTGCGTCGCTTCAGGGGCTAAAGAGTCCGTGTGAAAACTCGATTAGTCTGTCATTCCGAGGAGCCGCAGGCGACGAGGAATCTCGCACTGCTCTTGGAAACATTCAAAGCGAGATTCCTCGCTTCGCTCGGAATGACAGCGTGAATGAGGTTCTCACACAGACTCTAAAGCCCCGCCCTTCGACTCGCGCTGGCGCCCCGCGTGGCGCCAACTCCCATCCACAGGCGCAAGCTGGACATCTTACAGAAAAATCAGACTAGCGCAACAAGAATCAGCTCAAGGGCTCGGCACCGCAGAGGCTGGTGCGACCTGAGTTCGCGAGCTGTGACCCGGAACGCCTCGGCGCCAGCGGGTTCTATCTGTGTGCTAAAATCCCTTTGCCGTAACAGCGAAGTGAGCAAGGTGAAGCCGATTCGGTAGATTCCAAGGAGAAGTGTTCACGCGTTCCGCATTCGTCGAGCGAGCGCTCCGGCGACTGGCTCGACGCGCGGGGTTTCATGAAACCGCGACATTGACGCCATGGCCTCACCAGAGCAATTGATGATCGAGCGCGCGGAAGAAACTGATTACGACTGGTGCGCGCGCCTGATGGCGGGCAGCGAGCCCTGGATTACCTTGCGCCGCGATCTCCACGGGTGCCGCGCGGCCTTGCGCCGCCCCGGAAGCGAACTGTTCGTGGCCCGCGAGCGCGGGCGGGCGGCCGGGTTCATCCTAATTCATCGTCACGGCTGTGCGGGCTCTCCTTACATCGCAAGCGTGGCGGTGGCTGAGGGCGCGCGGGGGAAGGGTATTGGAACCCAACTGGTCGCCTTTGCGGAAAGGCAAATGACCGGGCGGCGATTCATCTTCCTTTGCGTCTCTTCGTTTAACCAGCGCGCTCAGGAGCTTTACAGCCGCCTCGGCTACCGGCGCGTGGGGGAGATACCGGATTACGTCGTCGAGGGCCACTCCGAAATCCTGCTATGCAAAAAGCTTCCTTGAACCATTCTACAGCCGCCGGCCCGGGAGGGGTTGCGGCAAAGGCGGTGGGCGGGCGGCTGGTGCTCCTGCTGGCCTTGACTGCCTCGGTAGGCTACATGTGCCGGGTGGATATCACGGTGGTGGCCCCGCGCCTGATGGCGGAGTTGAACCTTTCGCAACTGCAAATGGGGAAGGTCTTCAGCGCTTTCCTGCTGGGTTACACACTGTTCCAGGTTCCTTCCGGATGGCTGGCCGGCCGGGCGTCCACGCGGCGCCTGTTCGCAGCCTTGGCGATCGCATGGGCGGCGATCAC
>Ga0326728_10010000_pt1 | contig 22431 bp, 12 predicted proteins | sample MB3enrmetagenome_FD_207602 | JGI IMG/M metagenome (GOLD analysis project Ga0326728, IMG submission 207602) | Lab enriched peat soil microbial communities from McLean, Ithaca, NY, United States - MB31MN | ecosystem: Environmental > Terrestrial > Soil > Wetlands > Peat | place: USA: New York... | reverse complement strand
CGCAGGTCGATTTTTCCAGTGCCCAATACCGGCAGCGCGTCCACGTGAAAGAACTGATTCGGGCGCGGCTTCCACAGCGCGGGCAGATCGCACTGCGCCAGCTTCTCCAGAATCGGCGCAAGCTTCTCTGCCACCAGCGTGTAGACGACAACAATTCGTTCGCCTTTCTTCTCGTCCGGCAGGGAGGTGACGGCGAAGACCTGCTCCGTGACTCCGGCCAGTTCGTGCAGCTTGTCTTCAATCCTGATGTGTGGAACCATCTCGCCGCCAATCTTGCTGAAACGCGACAGACGATCGGTAATGGTGAGAAAGCCGTCCTCTTCCATCTGAGCAACGTCGCCGGTCGTGTACCAGCCATCGTGCAGGACTTCGGCAGTCTTCTCCGGCTTGCCCAGATAGCCCTTCATCACATTGGGACCTTTGACGAGCAGCATGCCCGGAGTTCCCGGCGCAACCGGCTCGCCTGTGTCGAGATCCACAACCCTGACGGAGACGCCCGGTAGCGGATGCCCAATCTTGCCGCGTCTCCCGCCCACTTGTCTGAAGCCCGGCGCGCGGAAGTCGCGGCCATTTACGGTCACCACGGGCGAGCATTCGGTACATCCGTAGCCTTCCAGGGGACGAATGCCGAAGGTGTCTTCAAAGGCCAGCGCCACGCGCTCCGGCAGCTTCTCCGCGCCCACCAGGACGTATTGCAGGCTGCCAAAACTCTCCGGCGAGCAGCGTCGCATATAGGCCTGAAGGAAGGTCGGCGTGGCGATGAGGAACGTGACCTTATAATCTTCCACTAACTCGCCGATGACCTTCGCATCCAGCGGATTGGGATGATAGATCACGCCGACGCCATTGACCGCGGGCATCCATAGCGCGCCCATGAAGCCGAACGAGTGGAAGAAGGGCAGGATGCCCAGGATCTTGTCTCTGCCGTCGAGCATGAAGACCTGCGAAACCTGCTGAATGTTTGAAGTAATGTTGTAGTGCGTCAGCATCACGCCCTTGGGATCGCCGGTGCTGCCGCTGGAAAAGATGACGGTGGCCAGATCGTCCACCGTAGTCTTGCGCGCGGTGCGCCTGGCTCCGATTGCCTTGCGCAGCAGGCCCTGCGGCAAAAGCCATGCACTTGCCAAAGAAGCGAGCTTCTCGGCAAGGCGAGGCGCCTGCAACACTTCTTCCAGGAAGAGAGTTCGCCCCGGAATCTCAAGCTTGGGAAAGCGCTCGACAAATGCTCTTGACGTGATCACTACATCCACTCCGCACTGGTTTGCGCAGGAGGCGATCGTCTCGCTGGATGCGGTGTAGTTCAGATTCACCGCAATGCGGCCAAGCATCATCAGCGCATAGTTGGTGAGTGCTCCGCCCACAGAAGGAGGAAGCAGCAGGCCAACCATTTGCTGCTCGCCGATGAGCGGGCGCAGCCTGCGCGCAATGTAGACGGCCTTGGTCAGAGCCGAGCCAAAGGTCACCCTTGGAGTTTTTCCGTCGGCCATCATGAAGCGCAATGGAAAGCGCCGCGCCGTGCGCACGAAGGCACGGTCGAGCGTTCTCATGCGGCGCTTGCGCTGCTGGAATGCCTCGGCTTGCAACTCCTGCACAGCGCGCCGCACTGCGATGCCCGGGGATGCCGGAGGCATGGGCTGGCCGAAGCTAACGGTGACCGGATAGGGGATGCGCCGCGGCATCTTCCACAGGAAACGCCCGCGCTCGAAGCTGAAGATGCTGCCCCAGACGCCGTCGAGATTCACTGGGATAATCGGCGCTTCGACGCCCTTCATAATGCGTTCGAGGCCGCGCCGGAAGGGGAGCAACTGCCCGGTGCGCGTAATCTGGCCCTCGGCAAAGATGCAAACGATGTCGTCCTGGCGCAGAGCGTCGCTGGCCGTGCGCAGCGAGCGAATCATGTCGCGCGGCCTTTGTTCGCTGGAGATGGGAATCGCTTTCATCGCTTTGGCAAAGGGCTTGACAAACTTGTTGTCGTAGATGCCTTTGTACATGAGGAAACGAATGGGCCGATCAGTGGACGCAATCAGTAGAAGAGCATCGACAAACGACATGTGGTTGCATACCAGCAGCGCGCCAGTCTTGTCTGGGAAGTTGTCGCGGCCGAGAACCTTGACGCGATAGACCGTGTGGGTGAAGAAAAACAGCAGCAAGCGCCCGAACCACTCCGGCAGCAGGAAAAGAACGTAGACCGTACCTATCGCTGTTATGAGGGATGCGGCAACGATGACTTCACGGGGATTGAGGCGGGCATACGCAGTGAAGACAAAGTACACCCCCGATGAGAGCGCGATTCCTACAAACGACAGCAGGTTTGCCGCGGCAATGACGCCGCCCTTGTCTTTTTCCGCCGGCCGATGTTGAATGAGCGCGTTCACCGGAACAGCGTAGAACCCGGCCCAGAATCCCAGCACGCCGAGCAGAACTCCGGAGCCGATCAGGCCAGCGTGGAGGCTGCCCAGCACCAGCCCCGTCACGGTCATTCCGATTGCGCCCAGCGGAATCAAGCCGTACTCAATCTTGTTGCCGCTCACCAGGCCGGCCACCATGCTGCCAATTCCGATGCCTACGGCGAGCGCGGCATTCAAATAGCCGGTCTTTGTCTGCCCCACATGCAACACATCCGGCCCGAATACAACAATGGTTGAAAAGAGCAGCGAGCCCAGGAACCAGAAGTAGGTGTTGCCCAGCACCGCCAGGAAGAGCGGCTGGTCGCGCCGCATTAAACCAATCTGCTGCCAGAGATCCTCGAGAAAATTGATGCGAAGCTTCTTATCGGGAGCCGCCGCCGGCACAGGGTCAATGCCAAGACTTGTGAAGAACCCAACAATGGCCAGCCCCAGCAAAACGAACCCGGCATATACCTCGCGACCGGCGAAGTGCTCCGCCAGCGACGCCCCGGTGATCGTCCCAACAATAATGGCCAGAAAGGTGCCCAGCTCGATTACGCCGTTTCCCCACGACAGCCGCTTGGTTTGCAGTAACTCCGGCAGCAGCCCATACTTCGACGGGCCAAACAGCGCCGCCTGTGTAGCAACCAGTCCCAGCGCCACCAGCGACGTGGGCCAGGAATGAAACGCCAGCCCCGCGGTGGCCACGGTCATGGCGCATATCTCCATCCCTTTGGTCCACAGCGTCACCCGGCGCTTGCTGAACCGGTCAGCAAGCCAGCCGCCCACCATGCTGAACAAGACAAACGGCATGGAGAAAAGGAAGGTAACCAGAGAAACAAAGCTCGCCCGGTGACTCCCTGCCAACCCCATGCCGACAATCATGGCCAGCAGCAGGTTGCGCAGAATGTTGTCGCTGTAAGCCCCTTGGAACTGCGTGGCAATCAGCGCCCAGAAGCCACGCTCGCTGCGCGGCTTCTCTGGCATCGGGAACGGAAGTTCTGCGTCGGCAATCATGCTTCTTTACGTCCAATCGGCGTCTTGGTTGGGTGCCGTCGATTATAGCGCCGCCCGGCTCCAGTTGGGTTATACTTGCCAGTCATTGAATCACAAGGCCAATCTCACGCTCTACCAGAACGCGCATCCGGCCGGGCCTTGCAAAAAAGTTTGCAAGAGGTTTTGCCGGGCTCGTTCTTGTATCAGGCGCCCATTCGCCGCAAGCTGAGGGGTTCGAAGCATGGAGATCATTATTGTACTGATCGTTGGGTTTCTGTTGGGTATCCCTGTGATTGCGATCGTTGCCCTGGTGCGAAGCGGGAACACGCGCAGGCTACTGGATGAAGCGAGCCTGGAATTCCGCGACAAGATCTCCGATCTGAGGGGAGAGATCGCCGGGCTGCGCCGTCAGCTCAACGAGGTTTCTGGGCGGATGGGCCACCCGCCTCCGGCTTCTTCGGCTACGCCGGCTGCCGCGCCGCAGGGGGTCAAGCCTGCCTCCGAACCCGTTGCGGCGCCTCCGGAGACAGCCAGGCCGATAGCGCATCCTGCCCCGGCGGCATTAGTCCCGGAGCGCGCGGCCAGCGCCTTTACAGCTTCATTGTCGGTGCCCGCTCCTGCGACGCAGGCTTTCCTCAACCAGCCGAGGCCCAGTCCGGCGAAGCCGCGGGTCGAGCCCCCTGCACACCCGGACATCCCCAGGCCATTGCCCCCAACATCTCCTCCACAGGCGCCGCCTTTGCCGTCTGCGGCGGCAGCCAAAACCGAGAGGCCAGCCGATGCGGGGCCGGCGCCCCGGCCAGGCCCGCCCGCGATGCCTCAACCCCAGAGAGCAGCGCAGCCGTCCTTTGCTTCCGGTGTTCCCCGCTTTGCGGCGGTCGAGACCGCTCCCCCGGGCAAGAGCTTCGCGGAAGGGTTGCGCGCCACGCTGCCGCTGGAAGAGGTTCTGGGCATGAACCTCTTTGCCAAGCTGGGCATCGTCCTGCTGGTGCTGGGCTTCGCGCTGCTGGGGCGCGTGGCGCTCATCTCCATGGGCCCAGGAGCGAGGGTCGCCCTGATCTACGCGGCGGGAAGCGCGCTGCTCGGCGGGGGAATATGGCTGGAAAGAAAGGAACGCTACCGGATTGTCGGACGCGCCGGTATCGGCGGCGGATGGGCGACGCTCTTCTTCACCACCTATGCCATGTATCACGTTCCGGCAATGACGATCATGAGTTCCAGCACGCTCAACTGCGTGCTCATGCTCGTGGTGGCTGTCGCAATGGTGGCGCATACCTTGCGCTATAAGTCGCAGGTGGTCACAGGTCTTGCGTTTCTGCTTGCGTTTTCAACCGTTGCCCTGAGTCAGGACAGCGTCTACGCCCTAACCGCCGGGGTCATTCTCGCTCTCGGCATTGTTGCCATCGCCCTGCGCATGGGCTGGTACGAGCTTGAGGTCTTCGGCATTCTGGCCAGTTTTGGCAATCACTTCTATTGGCTCTACAGGCTGTATCCCGACGGCGTAGCGGGCCATCCGTTTCCGCAGTTCTGGCCAAGCGCCACGATCCTCATCCTCTACTGGGCAATCTTCCGGTTCTCCTATATCGCGCGCAGAATTCGCGCCCCGCGCGACGAAACCGTCTCCACCATCGCGGCGTTGCTCAACACCATGCTGCTGGGCGCGGTTATGAAGTTCCAATCCACGCACCCGGAGTTGGTCTTCTACGCGATACTCGCAATCGGAGCGGCAGAGTTTGCCTGCGGGCAGTTACCCGTGACACGGCGGCGCCGCCCGGCATTCATTTTGCTCACCGTGATGGGCACTATGCTGATGTTTGCCTCAGTGCCCTTCAAATTCAGCGGGAACAGCATTGCGCTCTTCTGGATGATCGCGGCAGAAGTTTTGCTGATTGCCGGGATTGTTCAATTGGAAGTGGTCTTTCGCCGCCTAGGACTGCTGGCGGGACTTGTCACCGGCCTGCTGGTCGTCTACGAATCGCAGTATCTTGTCGAATTTCGACAGCAATCGGAGGCACAGCTCCTTCAGGACGGCGTTCTGCTGCTCACTTGCAGCGCCTTGTTCTACTTGAACTCGCTGTTCATTGCCCGCAAATGGCGGCATCTCCTGGGGTCGTTTGACGGAACGACTGCGACCTTGCACAGCTATATCGGATGTGTCACCGCCTTCCTTGGCGTGTGGGGCGTCATTACCGGCGACTGGACCGCGATCGGCTGGTCTGCGCTGATGCTGGGCGCGGCTCTCGGAGCGCGCTATCTGAACAGCAAGCACCTCATCGCGCAGGCCAGCGCGCTGTTTGCCGCCATGGCGATTCGCGCGGCGGTCTTCAATTGCCACCTGTCCGACCTCTATCCGCACCACATTGCCTTGCGCCTGGCTACTCTGCCGATGCTTGCAGCCGTCTGTTACGGGACGGCCTGGGCGCTTTCAGGTGTCGACGATCTGCGCGTTGCTCCCCGCATGGCTATGCTGTGGACGGGGACCGCGCTGCTGGTCACCCTTGGCTGGCTGGAATTGCCTCCAGTTTGGATCGCCGGCGCATGGATGGCGCTGGCGGTGGTTCTCGCGCTGATTGGGCGGCGCTCCCGGATCGCGGAGCTTGCGTATCAGGAACATGTGCTTGCAGCCATGGTGGCTGCTCAGCTTGTCGCAGTCAACTTGGATGCGCAGAGCGCGAGGGAGCGCTACCTGCCGTTTCTTGGCTGTGCCGGCGCGCTCTACGCCATCTCGCGCTTTTGCACTCTGAAGGACGCCGTCTACCGGCGCCCCGCCGCGTGGTTGCATACCTGGGGCGCCACCGCACTGATCGCGACACTGGCCTGGAATGAATCTCCGCAACCGTGGCTGGCGGCAATCTGGGCTCTGTTTGCGCTGGCGTTGGCGGTCACCGATCGCATCTTCGACGTCGAGGAGCTTCCCTATCAGGCGCACGTGCTCGCTCTGCTGGCCGTGGCGCGCGCGATGACCCTCAATTTGTACATGCAGGACAAGTGGCACGGGGTCGATCTGCGGTTGATCACTGTGGGGATCCTGGTCGCGGTGCTTTATGCAATGGCGCTGTGGGTGCGCATGCCGGGGTCGATTCGCGGCTCAGAGGCGCGTCACGCCTATACGTGGGTTGGGTCGGGCCTGGCCGCCTGGCTGCTGTGGCGCGAGCTGCAACCCATTGCCGTGGCCGTCGGCCTGGCGGTCTTTGGGCTGTTGCTCTTTGAGTTCGGGACGTGGCGCCAGCAAAAACAGATTCGCCTGCAGGCTTATGTTGCGCTGGCGGCGGCGTTCGCGCGCATCTTCTTCGTCAATCTCACCGCCGAAACGCTTCCCGGCGAAGCGCTGAGTCCACGCATCTACACGGTTGTGCCCATTGCGCTCATCTACTTTTTCGTGTGGGCGCAATTGCAATCGGAAAAGGCCGCGCCCGAAATCGGGCGCTGGCGGGTGGCCGATCTGATCGCCTATTTCGGCACCGGATGCGTTGCGGCCCTTCTCTACTTTCAGACGCCCGCGGAATGGATCGTCGTGGCCTGGTCGATTCTGGCCGTGGTGATGCTGGGAGCGACTCTGTTGCTCGACAAAGAAGTCTTTCACCAGCAGGCGGCGCTGCTGGTTGCGGGGATTGTCGTCCGCGGCCTGGCGCACAACATCTTTGGCGGAAGTTACTTTGTCGAAGGGGGATGGCGGGGCAATTTTGCCGTGCTTTCGCTTGCCGCCGCACTGCTGCTTGCCGCTCTGCCAATCGCATTCCGGCTCCGCAAGCGCTATGCCGAGCGTACTGGCCTTTCGTTTCTAAGCCGCTGCACAGCCGTGAACCACCCGGAGCAACTGTTCTTCTTTGCGCCCATCATTCTGGTTACCTTCATGATCGCGGTAAAGATGAATCCGGGAATGGTGACGCTGTCGTGGGGCATTGAGGGAGTGATGGTGATTGTGCTGGGACTGCTGGCCAGCCAGCGCAGCTATCGCATCACCGGCTTATTGCTGCTGCTTCTCTGCGTGGGCAAGATCGTGTTTCACGATGTGTGGAAGCTGCCCGTGACCGAAATCTATATCACCTTCATCGCGCTTGGAGCCGCTATGACACTGGTTTCTGCGCTCTACGGGAGGTACCGGGAGATCGTGAGGCGGCTGCTATGAAGAGGATGTTCGCCCTGGCCGCAATCCTGGCGATTGCCGGCGGCTCTCTCTACTTTGCGCAGCACCGCAGGCGCCAGGACGTAGTCAGCGTGAACGCGGTTGTGGACGCGGCCGCGGACTGGCAGCGCGACCTGACACGCGCGCCGATGCAATTCACGCGCATATCCGACGATCGGGAGACACGGATCGGGGATGAGCTTGCGCAGCAATATGTATCCGCACAGCCAGCGCAAACTGCGGAAATGGCGGCGATGGAACGGTACGTCGGCGAAGTGGGCGGCCGCGTGGCCGCGCATGCCAGGCGCACACTTGCGTTCCGATTTCATCTCATCCCGAGCGTGGATATGATGAATGCCTTTGCGTTGCCGGGCGGGCACGTCTTTATTGGCCAGGGGCTCCTGGACCAGATGACCAGCGAAGACGAACTTGCCTTTGTGCTCGGGCATGAGATTGAGCACATCGATCATTACCACGCGGTCGAGCGGGTGCAGATCGAGGCGCAGCTGAACAAACTGAACCTGGACGCTGTGGCAGCGGTGGCGCAGATTCCCATCTCGCTGTGGCAGGCCGGCTATAGCAAGGAGCAGGAGTTCGAGGCAGACCGCGAAGGGCTTCGCATCGCCAGCGCGGCGGGCTACTCGCCGCGGGGAGCGGTCAACATGCTGGCGCGGTGGACCAAGCTGCGCAGCGAGTATGTGATCCATGCGGAGACGCCTACGGCGGAACTGAGTCAAATCGCCATCGAGGGGCTTGGCGGCTACTTTCGCACTCATCCGCTGCCTTCAGAGCGCCTGGCGCAAGCCAATGAAGTGATCGCACAGGATGACCTGCCGTTGAATCGGCCGCTCAAGCCTTTTCATGTGGAGTATGAGGTAACGAGCGGCGAGAGGTAGAGCCTCTTGCAAAATTCCATTGGGACCGCAAGAAGTGTCAGGGCACGACTTCAGTCGTGCCGAAGGAGCATCAAGAATTATGGAGGGCTTTAGCCCCTGCGGTTTTGATTCGGTAATTCGCAATTCCACAGCGGCTAAAGCCGGAATCTGGATTGGCCATTTGCGGCACGACTGAAGTCGTGCCCTGACGCAATTTCCCGCCTGAAGGGAATCTTGCAAAAGGCTCGATAGACCGGAATTGCCGCCCGCCTGACGGCGTACCCTTCTGTGGAAATACGCTGAGCGCATCGCTCCTGGGCGATCATTGCCACGACACTCCGCCGTCGGTCGTGGTCCACGAAGTTCCATCGGAGGCTTCGACGACGCCGGACGCCTGCGTCTCGAAGCGGATGTGGACGATTTCATGTTCGAGGCCGTTCTTCATCGGCAGAGGCGCCAGTATCCAGGTGTTGCCATTGTCGGCCGAGCGATAGAGCCGCGTATGCTCGCCGCCCACCCACACCTGCGAGTCGAACACCGAAACCACTAGCATCCTTGCACTTTCATTGGGGAGTACCGGCTGCCAGGTTCCATTGCCGAACGATCGCTCCGCCTGGCCCATGCTGTCGATGCGCCAGTGCGGACGTGTGGCGACGCCGGCCATGGAGGCAGAGGCATTGGACAGGGCGCGAGCCGTCATCGTATTGGCGAATGCGGAACTTATCTGATCGGGGGCGGGCGCCTGCGCAACGGAGCCTCCTGCGATAGCCGGCGCACCTGTAGCGCTCTGCATGGGTAGACTTTGCTCGCTCGCTTCCAGCTCCTTTTGCGCCGTGGCAGTGCCTTGCCCCGCAGTCGCTTCAACCGCCGATTCCTTTGAGAGGCGGGGAGATTTCAACTGCTCTGGCGCCCGAGTAGTCGCTTTGCCGGCGACGGTGTTTGACTCTGCCGGCGGCGACGATTTCGGTTTCTGAATCGCAGCGAATGGGGGCGCTGGCGTGTTCTCCGCTGCCACTGTTGCGCGCTGTTTCAATTCCAGTTTCTGCTTGTAAACCAATCCTGCCGAGCAGACCACGAGAATGCTGGCGGCAATGCCTGCCCAGGCGAGCCATGTGCGCAGCGGCGGATGCGCGGACCGGGGGACCAGGAAAGGTTTCGCAGCGGCAACGGGGTTTGCCGCGGCTCCCGTCGCCAGGCTGAGCAGCTCGCGGCAATCCGCGCAGGCAGCCAGGTGTGCGAAGATGTCCTGGCGCTCGCGCTCAAGCAGCCCCCCTTCGGCGAAGGCCGATAGCAGGTTGGAATCCGGGTGGGGCCCGGCCTGCGGGCTTCGCGCCAGTTCCCGTCGCAGCGGATTGGATTCAGATCGATTCATGGTGCGGTTCCATCTTCTCTTAGAACGTTTCGGCGGATCTTTCTTGCTTCAAATTTGCCGCCACATCGACATCGATGTCGCGCACATCGAGCTCCCGCAGCATTTCGTCGCAGCGCCGGGGAGCCACGCCCGCGGTCAGCAGGCATCTTCTCACGCGTTTGCGCAACGCGGCTGTCAGTCGATCGAGCTTTCTGCTGACCGTGGACTCATGCACACCTGTCTGCCGCCCAATGTCGGCCAGGGTGCGCTGATCGAGGTAATAGGATGCGAGCAGAAACCGCTCTTCGTTGTCGAGCCCGGCCAGTGCCTGCGCAATGGCCGCAGGCAGGCGATCATCCATGGCCGGCGCAACTGCTGGCGGACTGGCCGCAAAGCTTGCCCCACGCTCAATCCGTTCGTCGAGACTGACATCGTTGGCATGGGAGCGGCGGCGATCGATGTGCTGCCTCGCGAGCACGGCGCGGAGCCAGCCTTCCAGGGAGCCGCGACCCATGTAGTAGTCGAGCTTCGAGATGCGGCGGCCTTCGCTGTTTGGGATTCCATAGAGGTCGGCGTTGAGCCCGTCGGCCAGCTCGCGTCCGCTTGCCTGGTCCCCGGTGAGGCGGCAGGCGGTTGCATGGAGCGCAGCTCGAAAGCGTGGAATAAACACATTCCAAGCTGCCTCGATTCCCGCTGAGCAAGCGCGCGCCAGCACCAGCTCTTCCACGCGCAACGAGGCAACTAGCTCGACACTCTCAGCCTCGCTCAGGTTGGCGGCGTAACGAACCACCACGGCAGCCACAATTCCTTGGAAGCGCTCGGCAGAAATGCCGTAGAACTCTGCCCCGGACTCGCCGTAGCGGCTTGCGATGGCTTCGTCTACAACGCTTCCCAGGGTGGAACCCGTATGGCTCTCGGCCGGAGTTGGAGACGGAGGCAGCATTCGTACCGATGGTAGCAAGTTTTTCTGCAAGAAACACCAGAGTTCGCGTTCTTCGTATGTTGGACAACAAAGGCGAATTCAAGGAGGATGCGATGGCGATGAATTTGAGTGGATGGAAGCAGGCTGTGGGCTCGGGTGAGAAGCATGAACGCCGCGAAGGATTGACGCGGCTTGGACCTGCCCCAGGTAAGGGCGTCGGCTTGGCGATAGCCGTGGCCGCGCTGTGCTGGTTATCGCTGGCAGTTCCGGCTTCGGCTGGCGGCCCTGAAAACCAGCCCGCGTTCAGAGTGTTGCCGCCCATTGCGCGCGGCAATCTGGCTATCTTCCCGGTGGTGGCGAATCAGTCCTACGGTACGTCGCAGCTGATGACTCTCGACGAAGGCATTCGCTCAGGCCAGGTGACCGTGACTGAGGCGGGAGACGAGCGAGGGCTGGTCCGGCCGGGGCAGCCGATGCCGCCGAGGCGGGAGGGCGCGGAGGTAAACAGGCTGGTGCTTTACAACAACTCCAATCGTGCTCTGCTTTTGCTTGCGGGAGAGATTGTGACCGGAGGCAAGCAGGATCGCGTGATCGGGTCCGACCGCATCGTTCCGGCGAATACAGGGCCGATCGATCTCGGGGTCTTTTGCGTCGAGCCGGGCCGCTGGGTTGCGTCGAGCGATAAATTCGGTTCGATGGGAGCGCAGATGGCGCAGCCGAGCGTGCGCACGCCGGCCATGGCCGAGCGGAATCAGAGCCAGGTTTGGGCGAATGTCCGCGCGTCGAATGCCAGGATGGCAACAAATCTGAGCAGCGCGGAAGCTGTGTCAGTTGCAGGAACAAGCTCTTACGCAAAGATGTTTGCCAGCGCGCCGGTGGCCAAGGCTGTAGCTAACTACGGCGGCCAGGACGGCGAGCAGGCGATCCTGCATGAGTTAAGCGGCAAAGGCGCGGTAGGCGTGGTGGTTGCCGTGAATGGACAGGTTCTGTGGGCCGATGTATTCGCCAGTACGGAGTTGCTCTCGAAGTACTGGCCCAAGCTGATGCGCAGCTATGTGGCGGAGGCCATGACCTCAGCCGGCAGCGGTGCGGCTCCCGACATCCGCGACGCGCAACTCTATATGAACAGCCTGAGCGGCGGACGAGAGATTGTGGAAACCGAATCGAGCGTGTATCGCCGCACCGATACCACCGGCGATGGGTATCGCGTCTTCGAGTTGATGTCTCTGCTGCCCAAGACCGGCTTTGTTGTGCACATCGCGAAGATGAGGCAGTAAATGCTTGTTCACACCCGCAACCACGCCTGAAGTGTGACACTCAGCCGCATTTTGAATACTCTCCCCAAAGGCTGCGCACTGAAAGGCGCCACACCGATCGCTGAAAACGCAGGTTAACACCTTCAACAGAATTGCATAGTTGAATTGGGGCAAGATCAGCCCTGTGAAACGTACACCTTGTCGTGGCCTCACAGGATTGAATGATGAACAGCATTCGCTCCTTGGGGCGTTTGACGGCCTACTGCGGGTCATCGCTTCTGGGAGAAACTAGCCGAATTCCTGTGGAATCGGCCATTGTCCAGAGCAAGAAACTTTGCAAGCGGTCTTGCCTGGTTCCTTCTTGTAACAGGCGCAAATTCTCTCCACGCTGAGGGGTTTGAAGCATAAAAACCATCATTGTGATGATCGGTGGGCTTCCGGGAGTTCTCCCTGCGATTGCGATCGAAAAGCCTCCACGCCACACTGTCGCGCTGAAACGGCGCAAACTAGACGCCAAATCAGAATCCAGGACGAAGAAAGACGCTTCTGTCCATCTGCAAGAATGCCTCTCGGCTGCTGCCGGCAGCCGGTGGTGAGAATTGCGGGTGAATCGGGCTTTGTTTGCTGTCCTGCGAGAGGTCTGGGATGATATGCTTTCCAACGCCGGGAAAAGCGATTTACGCAAGGGAGAGAGCGGGTATGTGGTTCCTTGGAATGGATGTGGGCACGGGCGGCACGCGGGCCGTGGTGGTGGATGGCACGGGTAAACTGATTGCCGGGGCGTCGAGCGAACATGCGGCCTTCAAAACGGCCCATCCGGGCTGGGCTGAGCAGGACCCGGAGGACTGGTGGCGGGCGGCGCAGGAGGCGATTCGCGGGGCGCTGGCCGCCGCGCCCGAGCCGCGGGAACCGATTGCCGCGATCGGGCTGACCGGCCAGATGCACGGCGCCGTTCTGCTGGACGAGAACGGCCAGGTGCTGCGCCCGTCGCTGATCTGGTGCGATACGCGCACCCAGCCGCAATGCGATTGGCTTACGGAGAAGATCGGCTACGAGCGGCTGATCGAGCTGACTTGCAACCCGGCGCTGCCCAACTTCACGCTGACCAAGGTGCTGTGGGTGAAGGAGCACGAGCCCGAGATCTTCGCCAGGGTGCGCCACATTCTCTGCCCCAAGGACTATGTTCGCTACCGGCTGACGGGCGAGTTCGCCATCGACGTGCAGGAGGCGTCGGGGACGCTCCTGCTGGATGTGACGCACCGCCGCTGGTCGAAGGAGGTTGCCGAGGCGGCGGGGATTCCCGAGAGTTGGCTGCCCAAGGTCTACGAGTCGCCGGAGGTCTGCGCGCGCATCAGCGATGCGGCGGCGGGGCTGACCGGGCTGGCTGCGGGAACGCCAGTGGTGGCCGGCGCGGGCGACCAGGGAGCGGGCGCGGTGGGCATGGGCATCCTGCAGCCGGGCTCGGTCTCGGCCACCATCGGCACTTCGGGGGTGGTCTTTGCCGCCACTGCCAGCCCCACCAAAGACCCCAAGGGACGGCTGCACACCTTCTGCCACGCGGTTCCAGGGTTATGGCACGTGATGGGGGTAACGCAATCGGCGGGGCTGAGCTTGCGCTGGCTCAAGGAGACCTTCTTTGCTGGCTGGGATTATGACGGCATGACGGCTGCGGCGGCCCAGATTCCCGCGGGCAGCGAGGGTTTGGAATGGGCGCCTTATCTGCTGGGCGAGCGCACGCCGCATCTGGACACCGAGGTGCGGGCAGCCTTTGCCGGCATCTCGACCGTGCATACAGGGGCGCATTTTGTGCGCGCGGTGCTAGAGGGCGTGGCCTACTCGCTTGAAGATACGTTCACACTCTTTGCCGAGTTGGGCATTCCCGTCAGCGGGATTCGCCTGGGAGGCGGCGGCGCGCGCGGCCCGCTATGGAGGAAGATTCAGGCCGGCATCTATGGCCACGCGGTCGAAGTGCTCACCGCCGAGGAAGGCGGCGCCTTTGGCTCCGCGCTGATGGCCGGAGTGGGCGCGGGCCACTGGGCCAATCTGGACGAGGCCTGCGGACAGGCCATCGAGGTCGCCCAGCGTATCGAGCCCGATCCCGCCGACCTGATTGCCTACAAGGCCGGCTACGCGAATTGGCGCAAGCTGTACCCGGCGCTGAAGAGTCTGCGGTAACCACCTGCGGCGGGGCAGACGCCTGCAGCATTTGTCGATTCTGAGTTGTTCGTGGTTTCCCACCCTTGCGCCAGAAAGAAGCGCAAGGATGGGCACCCGGCGGTGGGAATCCGACTGCCGCGATCATGGCGGTCCGAGAGGCCCTGACCTGCCAGTGCCTCAGCTTCCGGAGAGAGGCTCTCACAGTTTCAACGCAAAGTGCTGCCAGCCGTAGGGGTCGAGGGGCTGGGAGCCTTGGGGAGTGATCAGCGTTACTATGGGCTGGCCGGGGCTTGGTTTTGCAATGCGGCCGATTCTGGCGATGGGGATGCCGGCGATCTTGCCGGGCAGGCGGACCCCGGGTGGGGCGGTGAAGAGGAGTTCGTAGTCCTCTCCGCCATGCAGGGCCTGGGCAAGAGTTGCGGCGGGGTGAATGGGGAGCAGGGCGGTATCGACCTCGGCGGCCACGCCAGACTCCCGGCAGAGATGGGCGAGATCGGTGGAAAGGCCGTCGCTGAGGTCGATGGCGGCGCAGGCGGCGCTGTGTTGGACGAGCCAGAGGCCCTGACGGACGCGGGGCTGGGGGTAAAGGTGTGGGGCCAGCAGGGCGTCCAGCTTCCTGGAGATCCGGAGGGGTGGTGGGCTGGCCGGCCGGGTTTCAGCCAGTTGGGCCAGGCGGGCAAGCGCAGCGGCGGCTCCGCCGAGAGCGCCGGTGACGTAAAGGAGATGGCCGGGGCGGGCGGCGGAGCGAAGCAGGGCCTTTCCCTGGGGAACGCTGCCGATGAGGACGATATCGGCGATGGGGATGGGCGATTCGGAGAGGTCGCCGCCGGCCAGAGGGGTCTTGTGAGCGGCGGCGAGGGCGAGCAGGCCGTCAAGGAAGGCGTCCATCCAGGTTGAGCCGTCTTGCGTTGAGATCTTCCGCCGGGCGGACCCGGTTGGCCAGGCGGGGTGGCAAGCGGGAGTGGTGGTCAGCTCGCGGGGCAGTCCGAGCGAAAGAAAGGCGGCGATGGGGCGAGCACCCATGGCGGCCAGGTCGCTCAAGCCCCGGGCCAGAGCCCGATAGCCGACGGATTTGGGCGGATGCCAGTCGAGGCGGAAGTGGCGGCTGGCGATGGATAGGTCGGTGGTGACGGCCAGTTCTTCGCCGGGGCGCGGGCGGAGCAGGGCGCAGTCGTCGCCGATGCCCAGGCGGAGAACTGCTCCGGCGGTCCGGCCCGCACGGCTGCGAATCAGCCGCAGCAAAGCCAGTTCGCCCGGTTGGCCGTCGCCTGGCGGGGAATCGATCCGCTCAGATGGCATTCTTTGAGGATAGGACATCCGAAAGGGAACAGGGACTAGGGACTAGGGATCGGGGAAAGCGGTGGGATGGCGGAGAATCTGGCGCAAACGTGGGATTCGCCGCTCCGGTCTTGGCGGCTATTCTGATGTTGTGGATGAGATCATGCCAGAACTCTCGGCTTGGATTTCGTTTAGCCGAGGCGTTTCGGTCGAGAAAATAAAGGGCGTCACGCCGGTCTGCAAATGATTTTTCCGGTCGATTGCGTTGACCCCGCGTCGGGGGATTTGTTAGTCTTAACGAACGTCACCCGGATATCCCAATTGGGATGCGAGGTTATTTAAGGACCGAAGAGCCCTTTATGTTGTGCGCTGTTCTCGAGTAAACGGCGAGTTGCGGCCCTGCCGGTAGCAGGGATGAAAGGCGAAAATGCTGCGCAAGCGCTATTACATACTATTTGTAGCCAGGGATGAGGACGGGCGCGTTCGCAAGATTCCAGTTCCACTCCAGTATGCTTATGGATTTGTTGCCGCGGCGCTGGTGGGTGCGTTCACCATCGTCGGACTGGCCGGTTCCTACACGCGCATGTTACTTAAAACAGAGAGTTTCAACCAGGTGCGTCAAGACAGGGAGAACCTGCGCCGCGACTACAAGGAGATGGCGCAGATTGCGCACGACCGGAGCGTGCAGGTGGCTTCGTTGGGAGCGCTGGCCAGCGAAGTGACGGCGCTATACGGTTTGCGGCAGAGCAAGCTGGGCCCGGCAAGGCCGGCGGCAGCGGCGAAGGGCGCGGCGGCGCCAACACCGGCCACTCTGGGGCTGACCGACGACGTGAGCCAGCAGCAGGTAAAGCTTTCCATCGATCAGTTTTATTCTCTGCGGGCGCAGGCGCTCTCAGGCAAGGTTTCCCGGGCGCTCGAGGGCGGGCTGACGCCCAATTTTACCGGCGACTGGACGCAGTTGGCCGATGCGCCATCGATGTGGCCGGTCGAGGGCCGCGTGGGATCGAGCTTTGGCGAGAGGGAAGATCCCTTCAACGGGGAGGGCAAGTTCCACACGGGCATCGACATTGAAGCGCCCTATGGGACGCCGGTCCGCGCCCCCGCCGATGGGGAAGTGAGCGGCGCCTCGATGGGCTCCGGATACGGCCGCGAGGTGGTGCTGAATCATGGCCACGATCTGCTGACCGTCTATGGGCACCTTTCGGCGATTGCGGTGCTGCCTGGCCAGCATGTGATTCGGGGCCAGGTGATCGGTTACGTGGGCCAGTCGGGGCGGGCCACCGGGCCGCACCTTCACTATGAAGTGCGCGTGCATAACGTTCCGGTGAATCCGCACAAGTATCTGCGCACCACGTACGCACAGGTCGCGGCCCTCGACGGCGATGCCAGTAGCAAGCGACTCAACTAAGCGAGTTCTTTGCCGATTGCGATGCGGTTCCCGGCAGGTCGGGAGCCGCTCTTGTCTGCGGTGGTTTGCGGCAGCATCCGGCAGGTGAGCCGCCCGCTGTGCCGTGAATCCACCGCAATTCCCATTAAGGAGACCCAGTCATGCCTATTCTTCTACGCCCACTTGTTCTTGCCTTTCTTGTTGCTCTGCCAGCGCTGGCGCAGAATCGGACAGCCGATTTGCAGACGGCCTTTGCCCGCGCGCAGCACCTCAAGCGGGGCATCAATGCGTCGATGTGGTTTGCGCAGTCGCGCGACTACTCGGCGGCGCGAACCGACCGGTATACCGACGCCGCGGATATTGCGCTGATGGCGAAGCTGGGCTTCGACAATGTGCGCCTGAGCATTGACGCTGCGCCCCTGGAGCAGTACCCGCTTGGCAAGGATGGGCTGAACGCCGACTTCCTGAGCCGGCTCGACAAGGCTGTGGATGCCATGCTGGCCGATGGCCTGGCGGTGCAGATCGATCTGCATCCGGAGGACAGCTACAAGCAGCAACTGCGGACGAGCAACGATGCGGTGGACCGGCTGGTTACGCTGTGGCGGCGGCTTGCGGGTCACTATGCCACGCGCGATCCCGAGCGCGTCTTCTTTGAGATCATGAACGAGCCGGAAGCCAACGATCCGTACCGGTGGGCGGGAATCCAAGCGCGCGTGGCAGCGGCAATCCGCGAGGCCGCTCCGAAGAACACGATCATTGCCACCGGACCGAATTACTCCGACATTCAGGATGTGCTGACTCAGCATCCGCTGAGCGACGGCAACGTGATCTACAACTTCCACTTCTACGATCCGCACACGTTTACGCACCAGGGCGCGGGATGGGGCGTGCCCTGGTGGAGTTCTACGCATGGGATTCCGTATCCGGCCGACGAGAGCTCGATGGCCGAGCTGGTGAAGGAGGTTCCGGATGCGGCCAACCGGTTTGCGTTGGAGGAGTACTGGCTGGATCGCTGGGACGGGCATCGCATCCGGCTGATGATCGACGAGGCGGCGGCGTGGGGACGCGCGAACGGCGTCCCGTTGATCTGCAACGAGTTCGGGGCTTACCGGGAGTACACCGAAGCGCAGTCACGGATGAACTGGATTCGGGATGTGCGGACGGCGCTCGAGGCCGACGGGATCGGCTGGGCCATGTGGGATTACCGGGGCGGCTTCGGGGTGGTGTGGAAAGAAGACGCCCAGCCGGCGCGCGTGGATGAACAGGTAGTGGAGGCGCTGGGACTGAAGAGGTAGATCCGGTGGGGGGGGTGATTCTCCCCGGGGTTTCAGAACCGTAATCCGGCGTGCGCGGAATCGTCAAGTGGCCCAGGCATCGGTTCTACCTCCTTCCATCATTAACAGGGATCGAAAGCTGTGCCCCATTCATCGCAGTTTTATCGCGATGAGTGGGCCGCGAAGTCTAGCTGTCCACTCCGACTCGATTTCAACTGCTCCTCGAACGCCGGTCGCGCAGTGGTTGAAACTGCTCCATTGGTAGTCGCCGGGAGATGCAGCCAATCCGCGTTTCACCGGATTCCGATGAATGTAGCGAATCACTTCGGAGCGAGCTGCCTCGCCGTGAATATTGCTGTCAAAATAACGTTCCTGCCAGAACTTCTCGTGCTGGCCTCGCAGCCTGCGCGAAGTGATCTGCTTGACGGCCTTGAGAAACTGGGCCACGAGGATCGATGGCGGCTCGTTGATAAGCAAATGGACGTGCTCGGGCATCAGAACGTAGGCGTAGATCCTCTCCTGATGACGCGCGCGAGTCACTTCCAGAACAGCCTCGACCGTATCTTTGGGCTCCGATGCTTCGAGAAACGGGAGACGGTGAAAGCAACTGAAAGTGATGAAGTGGAGTGCTTCTGCTTTCTGGAACCGTTTCAGACCGTACGGCATGGCTCGATCATAGCCCTTCCGATCCTAAGACACCTGCTCATCGCGATAGAACTGCGATGAACGGGGCACAGATTCTCAAGGCTCAAGGGGCTCTTTATGGGCAGATGACCGGGCCGCCTGCCACCCAGAGCTTCATTCCTCGCGAGTTGGCGAAGCCGGTTGACGACCAAAACGAAGCTGCCCGTAACGGCACAGGTTCCCCCGCGGCTTCTTGCGGAAAAAAGCCGACGGGCCGCGGGGTATAGTGAAGCCTGGCGATTCTCACGACCTTGCTCGGGCGTGATGAAACCGATCGACAACTCAACCCGTCCCTTGGCGTGGCAGGATGACGCAGCTGTGGAGCCTCGCTTCCGGCGCGCGCGGCAGGGTGTGCTCCCAGACGGGCGTGCGCTGCCGGGCATGCCGCTGGAGATGCCGGACCCCGACGGCGACGACTCAGCGGGCCTGGGAGGGGTGTGCCCTGGCAGACAGCATTCCGAAGAGCCGCGCGGGCGCTGGTGGCGGCCGGCGAGCACTTTGGGGCGCGTCTTTTTCGGGTTTTGCGCTCTGATCGCTGTGGGCGGCATGGCCGCAGGGGGCTTTCTTCTCAAGACTTATGTGGACGGCGATCCGCGCTTCCGCATTGCCGGGACGGGCAACATCGAGGCCACAGGCCTTACCCAGGTGAGCCGCGCCGAGATGCTGCCGGTCTTCGGCGAGGACATTGGGCGCAACATCTTCCATATCGATCTGGCTGAGCGGCGCAAGCAACTGGAAGAGATTCCATGGGTGGAGCGGGCGACGGTCATGCGGCTGCTCCCGGATCGGATTCGCGTCAATGTGGTCGAACGGCAGCCGGTGGCCTTCACGCGCCACGGCCAGCAGATCGGCCTGGTGGATGCGAGCGGGGTTCTGCTCACCATGCCGGCCGCGACCATGGCCCAGCATCGGTACTCCTTCCCGGTGCTGACGGGCATCGATCCCGGCGACCCGCTGCCCTCGCGCAAGGCGCGGATGGCGCTGTATCAGCGGCTGCTGACTGAGCTGGACTCGAACGGCCAGCACATCTCGGAGCAGATATCGGAGATCGATCTTACCGATCCCGAGGACGCGCGCGTCTTCATGCCCGAGCAGGGCGCGGACATTCTTGCTCATTTTGGCCAAGACCGGTTCCTGGAGCGCTACCAGCGGTACAAGGCGCACGTCGCCGAGTGGCGGCAGCAGTATCCGGCGCTGGCGGCGGTGGATTTGCGCTATGACCAGCAGGTGGTTCTGGAGATGGCGCACGGCGTAAACGCCGTGGACGCCGCGGTGAGCGCTCAAGGCGCTTCAAACGGAACCGACGCCAAACCGCCGGTTGCGGAGGTTGCCGAGAGCGGACAGATTCCGGCCGAATCTGCCGGGAAGCAAGTTGCGGAGGCCCGCCCCGGCGGACTCGCAGCCGATTCTGGCGGGGCCGCGGCAAAAGACACACCCCCCGTTAACAAAGCTTCGCAGGTCAAGACAGTCGATCGCCTCGCCGCCAAAGACAGGGCGCCAGTCGACAAGAAGAAGCGCGCAGATGCCCAGCGCGCCGCACTGAACGGGAGCAAGCGCAAGCCGGTCCCCCCAGCCCGCCCCGCGGCGGCGCCGCCTGAGGGGGAGTGAGCGCGATGAGCCAGAGGCAGGAAAACCTGATCGTGGTTCTGGACATCGGCAGCGCGCACACCCGCGTGCTGGCGGCGGACCTGAACGAGGGAGCCCTGCGCTATCGCGGGCATGGCGTGGTGGAGTCGGCCGGGATGCGCAAGGGGCTGATCGCCGAGCTTGCGCCCGCGGCCAGAGCGGTGAAGGCGGCTAGCGAGCAAGCAGAGCGCGTGGCTCGGGCCAACATCGACGAGTGTGTCGTGGGGGTGGGCGGGCCGCATATTCGCGGGCTCAACACCAACGGCGGATTCGAGCTGGGCAATCGCATGAGGGAGATCACCCGCGAGGATGTGCGCACTGCCGTCGAGCGGGCACGGGCCGTCGAGCGTCCCCCGGATCGCGAGATTCTCCACCTGCTGCCGCGCCAGTTCATCCTCGACGAGCAGCCCGGCATCTTCGATCCCGTAGGCATGGTGGGAGCGCGCCTGGAGGTGGATCTGCACATCGCCACCTGCTCGGGCAGCGCGCTGCAAAGCACGGTCACCTGCGCCAACCGGGCGGGGCTCGAGGTTTCCGAGGCGGTGCTGGAGTCTATCGCGGCCGCCGAGGCCACGCTCTCAGCCGACGAGCGGGAGCTGGGCGTTTGCCTTCTGGACATTGGTGCCCATTCCAGCGACCTGGCGGTCTTCTTCGAGGGCGCGGTAGCCCACACTGCCTCGGTCCCCATCGGCGGGGCGCACTTTACCAACGACCTGGCCGTGGGATTGCAGATGCCCGTTGCCCAGGCCGAGGAACTGAAGCGCCAGTACGGTAACGCCGTAGTTACCGCCGTTCCCGAGGAGGCGGAGATCGTAATTGCCAACCCGGAGCCGCGCACCCTGCAGTTGCGCATGATTGCCGAGATACTGGAGCCGCGCGCCCGCGAAATGCTCTACTTTGTCAAGGAGAGCCTGCGAAAGGGTGGAGTGATCGAGGCGCTTGGAGCCGGCTGCGTGCTCACCGGCGGTGGCGCCATGCTGCCCGGCATGTTGGACGTAACCGAAAGCCAGCTGCGGGTTCCGGCGCGGACGGGAATGCCGGTGCGGCTCTCGCATATGCCCGGCGAACTGGCCCATCCCAGCTTTTCAACCGCCATTGGCATGTTGCTCTATGCGCACCGAACGCGCGTGACGCGCGCGGCGGAAAATAACAGTTTACGAGCCAAGTTACGCGCTATTTTTGCGGCCAGCTTTTAGCTTCTGACCGCGAGCAAGGTGAGGGAAGCAAGCCATGAATCAGGAGGCAGAACCCGCAATGGAACAGCAAAAGAATGAAGCCGGAGAGATGCGCATCCAATACCACGAACAGCCCTTGCGCGGCGCCCGCATCAAGGTAATCGGTGTGGGTGGAGGTGGCGGCAATGCCGTCAACCGCATGATTCAGGCCCACATGGAGGGCGTAGAGTTTATTGCCGCCAACACCGATGTGCAGGCGCTCAAGCTATCGCAGGCCCCGGTGAAGCTGCAGCTCGGGGTCCGGCTCACCTCCGGGCTGGGCGCGGGCGCCAACCCCGACGTGGGCCGCCGCGCCGCCCTCGAGGACTCGGAAAAGATCATCGAGGCGCTGGAAGGCGCCGACATGGTGTTTGTTACCGCTGGCCTGGGCGGCGGCACCGGCACCGGTGCCGCTCCGGTGATTGCCTCGCTGGCCAGCGAGATGGGCATCCTGACCGTGGCTGTAATTACGCGGCCCTTCAGCTTTGAGGGCAAGCGCCGCCTGCAGCAGGCCGATCGCGGCATGAAGGAGCTGCTCGAAAGCGTGGACACGATGATCGTGATCCCCAACGAGAAGCTGCTCGCCGTGGCCAAGGACGCCGGCTTCTTTGAGAGCTTCCGCATCGCCGACGACGTGCTGCGCCAGGGCGTCCAGGGCATCAGCGACATCATCACCATCCCCGGCATCATCAACCGCGACTTTGCCGATGTGAAGACGACCATGGCCGGTATGGGCCACGCGGTGATGGGCACGGCGGTTCGGTCGGGCTCAAATCGCGCCATCGAAGCGGCCCAGGCGGCCATGGCATCGCCGCTGCTCGAGGCCGGCGCCATTGACGGAGCGCGCGGCATCCTCATCAACATCACCGGCTCCAGCTCGCTCAAGCTCTCTGAAGTC
>Ga0326728_10009999_pt1 | contig 22434 bp, 13 predicted proteins | sample MB3enrmetagenome_FD_207602 | JGI IMG/M metagenome (GOLD analysis project Ga0326728, IMG submission 207602) | Lab enriched peat soil microbial communities from McLean, Ithaca, NY, United States - MB31MN | ecosystem: Environmental > Terrestrial > Soil > Wetlands > Peat | place: USA: New York... | reverse complement strand
AGACGTCCGGGGGCAACCCACTTGTCGTGGTGACGCTTTGCGACGATCTCGAAGCGCGTCAGATGGTCGGCCTAGTCGACGGGCGCTGGCAGTTCGCGGCGACGCTCGAGGAAGTCGCTTCGCGGCGTCCCGATTCCATACTGCGGATCATCGACGTGCAGATCGATCGGCTCGCTGTGACAGAGCAGCGCGTCCTCGAGGTGGCGAGCGTCGCAGGCGATTCGTTCGCCGCAGGGACCATTGCGCATGCTCTGGACATGCCGGTCGACGACGTCGACGCGTGCTTCGAGTCGCTCGCATCCCAGCAGCGATTCGTGCGCTATCTTGGAACGGAGACGTGGCCCGATGGCACGAACCAATCCCGGTACGGCTTTCTGCATGCCCTCTACAAGCACGCGGCTCTCGCAAGAAGCACGTCGGTCCGGCAGCGGCATCGCCGCATCGCCGAACGTCTCGAAGCTGGCTATGGCGACGACGCGGACACCATCGCTCCGGAGCTCGCCCTGCACTTCGGCGAGGGGCATGCGTTCCCCAGGGCAGCGCACTACTACGCCGTCGCTGGCGAGCGCGCGCTGCGCCGCCACGGTAGCTACGAGGCGCTGGGCCACTTCGAGCGCGCGTGCACGCTGATTGCTCGGCTGCCGGAAGGACGCCAACGGGACGAGTTCGAGCTGCGCGTTCTGCATGGGCTCGGTCCCTGCCTGTTTGCGACCAAACCTTTTGCTTCGGAGGAGTTTGTTCCGACGTTCGCGCGCGCGGCCGAATTGGCCTCGCGTCTCGCGAAGGACGAGCATCTGTGCGCCGCTCTCATTGGGTTGCAACGCTGCCGACTGTTGAAGGGAGAGCTTCGTCAGGTCGGCGAACACGCCAACGAGCTCGAGCGCGTCGTGAGCCGCCTCGAGGATCCTGCGCTCGGCGACGCCGGGGCGTTTCTGGCATCGTGTGTCGCTCTCTATCGCGGCTGCTTGTCCGAAGCCGAGAGGGGACTCACCCTGCTATGCTCGAGGTTCGACGCTCCCGGGAGACAGCTAACCGAAGTTGCCGTCTGGGCGCAAACAGCCCTCATGCTCGTGACTTGGCTTGCGGGCCGCCCTGACGAAGCCCTCGCGTTGGGACGTGACGCCGTGTCGAAGGCAGAGACACTCGGCGATCCCTTCGCCCTGGCCTTCGCGCTCTATGGAACGGGAATGACAAATGCCTGGCGCGGAGACGCAGCACTCGCCCTCGAGTTCGGTCGGCGCGCGCTCGCCATCGCCACCGAAGGGCACACCGTCCTGTGGCAACACTGGGCGAGAGTCCTTGTCGCCTGGGCGAGGTCGGAGCTTGATTTCACTGCGCCTTCGGCGTGCGTAGACGATCTGCTCTCACAGCCAAGGAACTCGGTTTCCAGAACGCTTTACACGCTGCCATTCATCGAGCTGTGCGCGCGAGCAGGTCGCGAGACGCTCGCACTCGAAACGATCTCCGAGGCGATGGAATTCGTCCATCAGGCCGATGACCGCAGTGGAGAGCCTGAACTCTACCGTCTGCGTGGTGAAGTTCTTAAGTCTTCCGACAAGCGGGAGGCCGAACGATGCTTCGCGAAGGCCATCGAGGTCGCTAGGCGCCAGTCCTCCAATTCGTTCGAGCTTCGCGCCGTCATGAGCCTCTATCGATTGCTGAATGGTGCGAAGCAGAGAAAGGCGCTGGAAGAGGTTCGTCGCGTATTTCAGACTTTCAAGGAGGGCTTCGAAACGCGTGACCTCTTGGAGGCCAAGGCGGTTCTCGCGAACGAGGCCAAGGCAGTTCTTCGGAGTGAAGCCCTGGCGGACGAATAGAGTTCCGTCGTCGCGTGAGAGATCGCCTCTCTGCAAAGCTCTCGACAAAATCAAGTCCCGCGCCAAGAGGCGCGGGACCTTCGCAACGGTGGTTACGGGCATCTCGGATCTGTGTCCGCCCTGCCCTGTCGGCGGCGTTTTCAGAACCCTGTGACCCTTATGTTGTCGACCACCGCCGTCACACCCGGAGCCGACCATGCCGCGATGGCAGCGTCATCGGCGGACTTCAGGGAGGAGGCGTCGCCCGAGAGCGTCACGGTGCTGCCGGAGGTAGCGACGTGGATCGACTTGGCGTCGGCGGTCGCTTGGCGCTGCAGCGCGGCCTGGACCTTCTCCTCGACCTGGGCGGCCGAGAGGCCTGGTTTGATCGTGATCTCGTTGGAGACGCTCACGACCCCGGGCAGTTTCCGGACCGCATCCGTAGCCGCGTCACTCTGGTACTTCCACTGAACCTCTCCTCTAAGCGTGATCCGGCCCTGCCGGACGGTCATCGTCACATCCTTCGGAACCCACACGTCCCACTGGAGTGCGTGGAGCGCAGCTCCCGCGATCTCCGCATCGGTGTGCCTGTGAAATCCGGGAACCTTGACAGTCAAGTCTTCCGCGACCGAGCGAACGCCTCTCACTCGCTTGGCTGCTTCCTCGGCTGCCGACTTCTCTGCGTACGTGTCGACATCGCCAGCGAGGGTCACGACTCCGTCGGCAACGGTGACACCCACTCGGGCGGCGTTGACCTTCGGATCCCACTCGAGCTCGTCTTCCACATCCTTCTTCAACTGAATGTCTGTCTTGGTCATGACCGTTCAACTCCATCAATACTGTCCGATAATTCAGAGTTTCGAGTTGTCGAGGAAGCCCGGTCGCGTAGGCCGCAGGACGCCATCTCTGATTCGACGTGACGAGGCCGAGTTGGGGCCGTCCGCCCTTGGCGCGGCCATCGTGGGCGATCGACGCGACGAGTGAGACCCAACCCATCGCATCGCCCGTGCCACCCACCATGTGCGGGCCGCACATCGGAGAATCGCCGTGGATCCGTCGGACACCGGGATTGACCACGACGGCGCGAACGACCGATCGGCGCCGCAAACAGTTCGTCAAGCGGTGACACTCAATGCGACATGTCGCAAATCGCGACACCTCGCGCGCGTCGTCGCTCTGCGCGCCCCGATTCCAAGCATGTCGTGGCCAGCCCGGGGATCCATCGCGGCGGCTTCCCACCGGCCCCTGCACGCCATCGTCGCCCGTCCCGACACCCTTGACATCCATCCAGTTCGGATCCAAACATTCGTTTGAATCGTTCGTTTCATGCGCAAGACGTCCCTCCCAACGACTCCTTCTGCACGCAAAGAGCAGGGCTTCCTGCAGCAAGCGGAGTCCAGCCGGGAGCGTCTTCTCGCCGTGGCTACCGAGCTATTCGGACGGCGGGGAGTCGACGGAACGAGCATTCGCGACCTCGCCGAGGCGGCCGGAGCCAACGTCGCAGCGGTGCACTACCACTTCGGTGGCAAAGACGAGCTCTATGCCGCGGTGATCGAGCGCGCATTTCACCGAATGGAAGACCACCGTCGATCGCTCGACAGCGCCCTTGCCATGGCTCGCTCGGAGGGCACCCCGGAGGCAGCAGAGCGGGCCCTGGCGTCGTGCATCCGCGAGTTTCTTCACAGTTTGTTCGACGGGGCCGAACCAAGCTGGGCCGCGACATTTCTGTCGCGCGAGTCCATTCAGCCGACAAAGGCCATGGGGCGCGTCATCCGGGAATTCGTCCGCCCCACATGGAGCACATTCCTCTCGCTCCTCGACCTGCTTCGACCGGATCTCGCCGGAACCCAAGCCACGCGCTTCGCCGCGTCGAGCATCGTCGGCCAGTGCCTCTACTACCAGCACGCCTTGCCGGTCGTTCTCACGACCTTCGAGCTTCGGCGGATCGACAAGGCCTTTTTGGACAATGCCAGTGCCCACATCGTTCGGTTTTCACTGGACGCCCTGCGGCGTCGCTAAGCGCGGGAGGCTACGACTTCAATGGACGCTCGAATTGTTCGGATCGCGTTGCTCGTCGCAGGGCTCGTGGGGTGCCAGGCGCGCGCGGCCACCGAACCGCGCTCTCTTGTCGTCGTGCGAGCGGAACCCCCTCGCGCGTACACGACCGCGACCGGCAACAGGTATTCCGGAGTCGTTCGCGCCAACATGCAAGTGGAGCTGGATTTCAAAGTAGCGGGCTATGTCGCCGCGCTGGGGCACCCGCGCGGCGTTCGGGAGCGAACGCTTCAGGAAGGCGATCGCGTCGACGCTGGCGCGGTGCTCGCGACGATCGACGCCGCGGACTACGCTGCACGGGTAGCGACCGCCCGCGCTGCCGTCCTCGAGGCCCGTGCGGCAGAATCGCAGGCTCGGCGGGATCGCGCGCGGTCCACCAGCCTCACGGCGTCGGGGGCCGTAGCCGCGGTCGATCTCGAGAACAGATCTTCGGCGTTCGAGGCGGCGTCGGCTCGCCAGGCGCGGGCGGAAGCCACACTGCACGAGGCCGAGCTGGCGCTTGCGGACTCGACGCTGCGCGCTCCCTTCGCCGGCGTGATTCTATCGAAGCTCGTCGACCGCGGTGCTTTCGTGACAGCGCGAACGCCCGCATTCGTTGTGGCGGACGATTCGGCGATGAAGGTCGTATTCGGCGTCCCCGACACAGTGATGGAGTCGCTGCAAGTGGGCGATGCCGCCACCGTCGAATTTCCCAGTCTCAACCGCCGTGTCATGGCGCAGGTGTCTCGCGTTTCTCCTGCCGCAGACCCGAGATCCCGGGCCTTCGAAGTGGAGGTCACGCTCCGCGGGCAAACCGACGTAGTCAAGGTTGGACTGTCGGCGACGGTGACGCTGGGCGATTCGACGCAATCGTCCGCCGGCGCGCTCGTGCGGCTTCGGTCCATCGTGGCTGGCGCGGCCGACGGAGGCTTGTCGGTGTACGCCGTCGAAGACGTAGTGGACGGCGAGGGACAGCGAGCGACGGCGCATGCGCGGCCCATTCGCGTCGTCAAGGTCGTTGGCGACGATGCCGTCGTCGCAGGCCTGCGTCCCCACGATAGCGTCGTCACGGTAGGAGCACCCCTTCTCCACGACGGGGACGTCATCCGGTTGATCCCTTGAATGGGGAGTTCGGGATTCGAAGCGAATCATGGCTACTTCCAACGTGCGTGCATCAGGCGGCGGGGGAACGATCCCCCGGTACTTCGTCCTACACCCTCAGGTTGTCTGGGTGCTGCTCGTCATGCTGCTGTTCGCGGGAGCCATTGGCTACACGCGGATGCCGAAGCGAAAGGATCCGGAGATCCCCGTGCGTGTCGCGGTGGTGGCTGTCGCGTGGCCGGGTGCGCGGGCCGAGCTGGTCGAACAGGCGATCACGCGGAGGCTCGAGGAGAAGGTTGCCGAGAACGAGCACGTCGACAAGATCGAGTCGACCACGCGTACGGGCTTGTCCATTGTCAAAGTGACGCTGACTGCGGACGTCGAGGACACGGGCAAGGAGTTCGACGATATCTTTGCGCGCGTCTCAGCACTGCGCGATTGGCCGAAAGGCGCATATCCCCCCGAGTTCAAGAAGGACTTCGGAAGCACGGTGGCACTCATGCTCACCGTTGCGAGCCCTCCGATGCCGGACATCGAGGCGCGCTTGAGGGCGCGCGGCATTCGCGAGACCATCGACACTCATCGCCGCCAGCGCGGGAGCATCGGCGCCAAGGACATCGTCTTCGCATTCCCCGCTTCGATCGAGCGCGAGCGAATGCGCCCCATCATCGAACGAGTGCGCCGCTCGCTCGCGATGGGCGGCGCCATTCGCGATGACGATGTCGTCGAAGATAGTGCCTTCTTCGCTCTGGAGGCAAACTCGCCGCTGACTTCGGAGCGACTCGAAACACAGGCAGTGCAAGCGCTGCTCGACGTTCTGCCCGAGGGCGAACGTCACCCCGACATGTGGCCTCCATTCGCGGTCGACTCCCTCGACGAAGTCGACGCGGCATTCCGGCGCATCGCGGGCCCGCGCTACTCCTTCAAAGAGCTCGACGAATTCACCGAGCTGCTCGAGCACCGTTTGCAGCGAGTCGACGTCGTGTCCAAGGTCGCTCGGACGGGACTCTTGCCCGAGCAATTTACGCTCGATTACTCCCAGGAACGACTCGCCAGCGCGGGTGTGAGCGCCGAAACCGTCGCCCTGGCCATCGCGGGGCACAATGTGAATCTCCCGGGAGGTGTCGTCGACGTCGCCGGTCGCAACGTTCCGATTCGAACGAGCGGCGAGCTCGCAACAATCCACGACCTCGAAGATGTGCTCATCACGACGACGACTGACGGGGCCCCGTTGCGCCTCAGAGATCTCTTCGATGTCGGGCGCGAGTACCAAGCACCGCGACTTCTGAATACGTACTCCTGGAAGGATACCGAAGGAGTGTTTCGGTCGTCGCGCGCCATCACGCTTGCGGTGTCGATGCGTTCGGGATCGCAGGTCGGGGATTTCGGTGGCAAGGTCGACGCGGCGCTCTCCGACGCCAGCGCGCTGTTGCCATCGGATCTCGTGATCGCGCGTCCGTCGGATCAGCCGCATCAGGTGTCGGAGAATGTTGCGCTATTCAACGGCAGTCTCGGCGAGGCGATCGTCCTCGTCGTCATTGTCGCGCTGATCGGATTCATGAGCTGGCGTACGGCGACGATCCTCGCGTTCGCCATTCCGATCACGCTCGCCATGACCTACGCAGTGATGAATCTCATCGGGTGGGATCTCCAGCAAATATCGATCTCCACGATGATCCTCGCGCTCGGCCTGCTCGTCGACGTGCCGGTCGTCGCGAGCGACGCGATCGTCTCCGGACTTTCCCAAGGGGAATCGAAGACCGAGGCTGCTTGGCGCGGCCCGACACGCTTGTCGATTGCGATCCTGTTCGCGACGGTCACGAACGTCGTCGCGTACCTGCCGTTCCTCGGTGTTCACGGGGACATCGGCCGGTTCATCCGAAGCCTCCCCGTCGTGATGACGATAGCGCTTCTCGGGGCCTGGGCGCTCGCGATGACATTCGTTCCGATGCTCGGCGCTCTGCTCCTCGTCAAACCGAAGCGCGCGGCGCTGTCTCTCGCCGAGAGGCGAACGCGCGGGTTCGGGCGCTTCTATTCGAATGCGGCGACATGGGCCATCCGACATAGGGGCCTTGTCGTTGTCATCGGACTCTGTCTCGCTGGCTGCACGATCCCCGCGATTCGCCAGCTCAAGACCGCCTTTTTCCCGAAGGACCTCTCGTACCTGTCGTACGTCGATGTGTGGGCCCCCGAGGATTCCACGGTCTCAGAGACAGGACACATCGCCGAGCGTGCGGGCGCTGTCATCGAGCGAACGCTCACCGAGTGGGGACGCCGGCACCCGGGACCGGACGGCCAGCCGCAAGACGTGCTCAAGTCCATAACGACGTTCGTCGGCGGTGGTGGACCACGATTCTGGTTTTCGGTCACGCCCGAACTCGAGCAAGCAAACTACGCGCAGCTCGTCATTCAGGTGAATGACAAGCAAGTGACCAATCAGGTTGTCGGTGTCTTGCAGCACGCACTCGACGAAGTGGCGGGAGCGCGAATCGACGTGCGCCAGCTCGAAATGGCCAAGCCGGTCGGGATCCCGGTGTCGATGCGCCTGACCGGAGACGACATTCCGACCCTCGAACGATATGCGGAACGAGTCCGCACGATTTTCGAAGCCGTGCCCATCGCGGTGAGGCCGCGCGACGATTGGGGAACGCGTACCCTCGCGATCGACGTGGCCATCGACGCCGATCGAGCCGCGCTCGCCGGGACGACCCACCAGGACATCGCCGTTTCCTCGGCCGCGAGCCACGGCGGAAAGCTCATTGGGGCCATCCGAAAGGACGACACGGCGATTCCCATCGTCGCGCGTCTTCGGGCGACCGAGCGAGTGGGCCTCTCCGATATCGACAACCTCTACGTCACGACTTCACGCCCCGGACAGTACGTCGCTTTGGCTCAGGTCGCCGACATTCGGCTCACGTCGTCGCTCGAAAGGATACAACGAAGAAACCACGCTCGGACGATTACGATCTCCTGCTTCCCTCAGACCGGCCACCTGCCGTCCGAAGTGATGGCGGCTGCGCGCCCCGCGCTCAATCGCGTGCGAGCGGACCTTCCGCCGGGCTACGAACTCGATGTCGGCGGCGAAGAGGAAGAACAAGTCAAGGGATTCAGCGACTTGATGACCGTGCTCGCTATCTCCATCGCTGCCATTTTCGTAGCCCTGACCGTACAGTTCAAGAGTGCGATCAAGCCTCTCATCGTGTTCTCTACAATCCCACTCGGTGCCGTCGGCGCGCTCGTAAGCCTGCGAATCATGAATGCGCCTTTCGGTTTCATGGCGTTTCTCGGGATAATCAGTCTCATCGGCGTTATCGTAAGTCACGTGATCGTGCTCTTCGATTTCATCGAAGAACGACGGGAACAGGGAGCATGCATCGAGGACGCCCTCGTCGATGCCGGAATCCAGAGGCTTCGCCCCGTGCTCATCACGGTGGTCGCCACCGTGGCAGCTCTCTTTCCACTTGCAGCCCACGGGGGGCCGCTTTGGGAACCGCTCTGCTATGCGCAGATCGGCGGCCTATCCGTCGCCACGTTCGTCACGCTGCTCATCGTGCCTGCCGTCTACGCGATCTTCGTCAAAGACCTCCACGTCCTCACCTGGACTCCGGCGCGCGCGGAACATGCAGAGAGAATCTAGTGGAGTGCGCGAGCGGCGATTGAAGCGACAGAGCCGGCCGCCGCGGGAGCGGGCGCCAACGCCTGTCGAACTGCGCTCCCGTCGACCGTTTCCTGCGTGAGAAGCCGCTCCGACAGCGCCTCGAGGGCAGACCGATGCGCGTTGAGCAGTGCGAACGCGCGCTCGAACTTCGGATTTGATAGGATCATGCAGAGGCGCTAGGCAAGAGGATGCGTGTTCTTGTCGCAACGGATCTAACCGCCGCCGGGGACGAAACCATCCGTCAGGCGGCAATGCTCGCGGGAACGACCGACGCCCTGGCCGCGGTCCATGTGGTGCCCTTCTTGCAGCCCGTAAGCGCGCTATTCCCGCAAACCCATGCTCAGGAAGCTCTCGACGAATCCCAGGTCACAATCCGTCTGATGGACGCCGTTCGGGCGAGAATCGCTCGCGTCGTGGGACGTGACGCCCAGGCGTTCGTGGAGCAGGGAACGCACGATGCGGAGATCCTTCGGCGAGCCGAGTCGTGGAAGGCGGATGTCGTCGTGGTCGGAAGCCGGGGACAATCCGGTTCCGGGGGCGCGCTCGGGAGCGTTGCAGAACGCATCGTCCGAGGCGCGCACTGCAGCGTGCTCGTTGCGCGGGCGGAGGTGCCTCACGGTGGCATCTTGGTGGCCATCGATCTGTCGAAGCGGTCGCTGCCCGTCGTCGTCGCCGCGGCCGAACAGGCTAGGCGCCGGCACGTGGCGCTGACCGTCGCGCACGCCGTCGACATTTGGGAGAGCCGCGACTCTTCGCTGCAAGATCTCGTCGCCGCGGTCGGGGTGGCTCGACAGAGCGAGGCCGCACCCACGGTGGCTCACGTTCTCGATCTTACTCAGGTAGAGGCCTTCTTCTTGGCAGGGCTCGCTGCTCCTACGGACAACGCCCCTTCGAGTCATTGCGCTGCTGCGCTCGACAGGCTGACGTCGATGTTGCGGGCCGCCGGAGAGACTGCCGACCCAAAGATTCTCGAAGGTCCCGCTGCGGAGGCCATCGTCGGAGAGGCAAGACGTGGAGGCGCGGACCTCGTCGTGGTCGGTTCTCACGGCTCGACGAGCCTCGGGCGACTCCTGGTCGGCAGCGTGGCCGAGGAGATCGCCCGCTCCGCTCCGTGTTCCGTTCTTGTCGTCCGGCCGGGAATCTGAATGGGGGGCGGTTGCTGCGGCGTGGCCTGTCCCTCTCACGCTCGACTTCGCTCGCCTAGTCAGCCAGCGGATGCACCCCCTCCAAGTCGTCGAACGCCCCCCGAAGCCGCTGATACGAATCCGCCAGGTACTCCGGCATGATTCGGACATCTGCGATGACTGGCATGAAGTTCGAGTCTCCCGCCCACCGAGCCACGATGTGCACATGCATGTGATCCGCGATGCCGGCGCCAGCGGCGCGTCCGAGGTTGATTCCAATGTTGAGCCCCTCGGCGCTCGTGGCCTGCTTCAGGCGTATCGCCGCTTCCCGAACGAGCCGCATGGTGGCCTCGTATTCGTCCAGTGGGAGGTCGGCGAGCTGCGCGACATGACGCCGCGGAGCGACGAGGAGATGCGCGGAAGAGAAGGGGAAGCGATTCAGGCATACCAGCGCGTGCGGCTGAACGAGGAGAACGAGCTTCGCCGGGTGCTCTTCCGGAGGAAGCCCTGCGAAATCGCAGAAAATGCATCCGTCGGACTTGGGACCGAGGATGTATTCCATGCGCCAAGGAGCCCAGAGGCGATCGGACATGGGTGCACCTCCAGGCTACCATGACCGCCCTCCACACCGCCCGCGCTGGCCTGGGATATCGCCTTCCTATGCTGGACTGGTGAGAGGGCCGACACCGACCAATTGAAACGAGGGGGCCTGGCCAGCCCCCCAGCAGCCGTCAGCTGGGCTCTTCGTCGCTCTTCTCGGTGTCGTCCTCGTCGGCCTTGTCGGACGCCTTCTCGGTGCCAAGCGCTGCGAGCTTGCTCCCGAGCTTCTGCTTGATGAGTTCCCCGATGGTCCCGCCCGTCGCTTCCGCGGTGGCGGTCTTCTTCGGGGCCTTGCTTGCTCGCGGGCGGGGCGGCTGGGCTTCCGTCGCGCTCGCAACCGGCACGGCTTCCCCTACGCGCATCGACAGCGTGAGCCTGCGCTCCTGCGTGTCGATGTTGGCAATCTCCGCGTCGAATTCGTCGCCAGGATGGATCTCCTGATCCTTTCCGGTCTCGTCCTTCGTCAGAACGATCTCGTTCTGAGGAATCAGTCCCTCGACGCCATCGCGAAGGGCGACGAAAACCCCGTAGTCGACGACGCTCAGCACCTTGCACTTTACGGACTTGCCCGGTGGAAACTCGGTGAAGATGGTCGGCCACGGATCGTCGGAAAGCTGCTTGACGCCCAGGCTGACCTTCTTCTCGTCGTGATTGATCGAGAGGATGATCGCTTCGACACCGTCGTTCTTCTTATAGAGATCGCTCGGATTGTTAATCTTGGCAGTCCACGAGATATCGCTCTTGTGAACCATTCCATCGACGCCCTCTTCGATGCCGATGAAGACGCCGTAATCGGTAATGCTGCGTACCTTGCCGGAGATCTTGTCGCCCGGCTTGTACTTCTCGGTGAAGAGCGTCCAGGGATCGGGCTCGAGTTGCTTCAGGCCGAGCGAGATGCGCTTGCTCTTGGCGTCGACCTCGAGCACCTGGCACTCGAGCTCCTGACCGACTTCGAGCAGCTTGCTCGGGTGTTTGACCTTCTTGGTCCAGGACATCTCGCTGACGTGGATGAGCCCCTCGACTCCCGGCTCGAGCTCGACGAACGCGCCGTAGTCCGTGATCGACTGGACCTTGCCGCGGATTTTCTTCCCCGGCGGATACGCCTCTTCGGCGTGCGTCCACGGGTCTTCCTGCGTCTGCTTCAGACCGAGCGACACGCGCTCCGTCTCCGCATTGTACTTGAGTACGCGGACCGTGACTTCGTCGCCGACCTGGAACAGCTCGGACGGATGGTTGACGCGCCCCCAGCTCATGTCGGTGATGTGCAGCAGTCCATCGATGCCGCCGAGGTCGACGAACGCACCGTATTCGGTGATGTTCTTGATGACGCCGCGGACCATCTTGCCCTCTTCGAGGGTCTCAAGCGTCTTGGTCTTCTGTTCATCGCGCTCGCGCTCGAGGAGCACTCGGCGGCTGAGGACGATATTGCCACGCTTCTTGTTGAACTTGATGACCTTGAATTCGTACGTCTGCCCAATGAGCTTATCGAGATTGCGGATTGGCCGAAGGTCGACCTGGGACCCTGGGAGGAAAGCTTTGACCCCGCCGCGAATCGTGACGGACAGTCCGCCCTTGACGCGCTGGCTGATCGTACCTTCGATGAGCTCGTCGCGTTCGCACGCGGCCGAAATCTCATCCCAGACCTTCATCTTGTCCGCTTTCTCCTTGGAAAGCGTCACGAGGCCGTCGTCGTTCTCGCGGCTCTCGATGAATACATCGACTTCGTCGCCGGGCTTGACGGTCGGCTGACCGTCGGCGCCAGTGAACTCGACGAGGGCGATGATCCCCTCGCTCTTCCCGCCAATGTCGATGACAACATTGTCGCGCTGGACGGCGACGACGGTGCCCTTGACGATCTCTCCCTCTTTGCCAAAATCACCAGCTCCGATGCTGGCTTCAAAAAGGGATGCAAAACTGTCGGCTTGACTCGCCGACTCCTCCATTGTTTTCCCTGTGGAGCTCAGGGCAGTGGTTTCGGTCGACATGTGGCTGGGAAAGTCCTCGACGGTCCGCGTTGTGTCGCGACGCGCGCGGTGGAAATAGAGATGACCCAGGAGCGGGGGCGGACCCAATGCTCCGCTCGAGCGGAACGCAGCCATTAGCCCGCGAAGGGGCTCGTGTCAAAGGGAAGGCGGTGGGCCTAGAGGGATATTTCCCGCGTCTGGCGGCTCCTTCCATGAAACGCCGCCGTCTTCGTGCAGCACCTGGCGCAGCGCGTCGTCCTCTGGGGTGAACGACCACGGGCATTCGATGGAGACGGATCTATCGCCCTTCCTTTCAACTCGCGCAGAGACCAGCGCGTAGATCCACCCCGTTGGCTGCGCTTTCGCGCCCTGGACGGAACGGGTGAGGGCGCCGACGACGGCACGCACAGCGGACTCAGCCTCGCTGGCCTTGGCGACGTTGCCATACAGGAGTTCCGCCCGAACTAGTCGGTCTCGGCTGGGCGGCAGTGTGATCTCGACAGTGACCAGCCCGCGTCCGATGGCTCCGAGCTGAGTCGCGCGTCGCAGGGCCGGAAGGCGAGACACCAGCGTCGGACCGTCGACGCGAACGGTGACGAGAGCGTCGGGCGAGAACGGAGGGTCGGATCGGCCTACCGGGTGGGCGAAAGCGCGCCGGGCTCGAATCCGCGAAGGTCCCGTGGCGATTACCCACGTGCGCGCCGGAAGCTCAAACAGGGACACATCTACGGCCGCCTCGGGGGAGCTCGAGGGAGGCCGCGAAGCGCCCCCTTCGTCGTCGGGGGAGCTCGAGGGGGGCCGCGAAGCGCCCCCCTCGTCGATCGCGTGTGCGCGCTCCAGCTCGCGAACCGGACCGCTCGGTCCCGCGCTCCACAAGGGCTGTCCCTCGGAATCGACGAGTCGGGCGGGGTCGATGTCTGCGCGGACGCCCCGAATAATGACAAGCTCGTCGCTTTCGTCGCCCGAGCCCCCCTGGTCACGCAGACGAAGCGCGAGAATCACCTCTTCGGAATCTTCCATCGCCTCGAGGGCGCGCGTGTCGGCGACGACACGGCTGCGCTGACGGCCGAGATCCACGATCCGTTGCAGAAGCGGTCCGAAGCTAGGGTCGCGCCGCAGCGCAACCGGGCGAATCGCGACGAGCAAGTCCGGGGTAGAGTCGACGGCATCCTGCCAACGCGGTTCGAGGGGCGTAGACCGCGGACCGGTGGGGCCTGAGAACGTGCACCCTGAGACCGCGAGGACGACGGCGACGATCCCGACCCTCGGCCCCGTCACGCCGGTGGACTCCAATTTCGCGCGCGTGCGGCCATGCGAGCGACCGTCTCCTCGATCCCGATGTCCGAATCGTCGACGAGCGTCGCATCCGGCGCTTGCCTCAGAGGCGCCACAGCTCGTGTCGTGTCCTGCTCGTCGCGCTGGAGCACGTCGCGGAGCGTCTCCTCGTACGAAACCTCCACGCCCCTGGCCTTGAGTTCTGCGAAGCGTCGTCGCGCCCTCACTTCGGGGCGTGCCGTCAGGAAGAATTTCAACTCCGCGTCAGGAAAGACGACGGTGCCGATGTCGCGCCCTTCGAGCACGACGCCCCCGCCGCTACCGGCGCGGCGCTGCATGTCGAGGAGCGCTTCACGGACGGGGCCATGCGCCGACACGGCGCTGGCGCCACGCGCGATCTCGGGCGTCCGGATGGAGTCCGTCACGTCGACGCCATCGATGCGGATGCGCACCCCAATGCCTTCGGCGCGCTCGAAAGCGAGCGCCCCACGCTCGACGAGCGAACGGGCGACGCCTCCCATTCGCTCCGCGTCCTTCCAGTCCTCGCCTGCCGCACGTCCGGCGAATGCCACCGCACGATACATCGCGCCCGTGTCCACGAGCACGTAGCCGAGGGAGTCTGCCAAGAGTCGCGCGACCGTGCTTTTGCCTGCCCCGGCCGGACCGTCGATGGTGATGATCGGCGCCGTTCTCATTCGAGATCACCTCCCGCGGTGACCTCGACGCGGGCGCCGAGCGCACGCAGCGTGGCGACGAATTTCGGATAGCTCGTGGCGATGCACTCGGCGTTGCGGACGCAGCTCGGCGCGCTCGCAGAGAGCGCGAGGATGGCCGCGGTCATGGCGATGCGGTGGTCGCCGCGGCAGTCGACGTCGGCAGGCTGGAAGGGCCCCGGATGTCCCTCGATGTCGAGTCCGTCGGGTTCCTCGTGGCACCTGAGCCCAAAGGCCCGGAGCACCTCGATCATCATGGCGATCCGGTCGCTCTCCTTGTGCCGTAGTTCGGCAGCGTCTCGTATTCGCGTGGTACCGCTCGCGTGCGCAGCCAATGCGCAAACGATCGGAATCTCGTCGATCGCCCGCGCCACGGTTTCGCCACCGATCAAGATTCCGCGCAGGGGTGCGCTCCACGCGTGAATCTCCGCCACCGGTTCCCCGCTCTGCTCGCCCTGCGGCAACGCGGCGACGCCGGCTCCCATATCGCGGGCGATCTCCAACCAGCCGGTGCGCGTCGGATTGACACCGACCGCGCGCACCGTCACCTCAGACCCAGCGAGCCCGTGGGCTGCCACGAGCGGAAACGCGGCTGCGGAGAGATCCCCCGGAATGGAGATGTCGACGGCGGACATCCGCCGGGTCCATCCGGTCGGGTCGATCTCGACGATGGCGCCGGACGTCCGCAGCGGACACCCCAGCGAGCGGAGCATGCGTTCGGTGTGATCGCGAGAGAGAGTTGGCTCCGAGAATCGCGTTGCCTTTCTCGTGAAAAGGCCGGACAGCAAGATGGCACTCTTGACCTGCGCGCTCGAGATCTCGCTCGTCCACTCCAGCTCTGCGAGCTCGCTGCCCACCGGAAGCGGGCCGACATCGAGGGGGGCCACGATGTCGGAAGGCCGCGTCGGGTGGGGTCGTCCGGCCACGACGGCCCCACGCGCTCGAAGCGGGGCCGCAACTCGCATCATGGGACGGCGTGACAGCGACTCATCTCCCACGAGAACGCTGCGAAAATGCTGCCCAGCCAGCAAGCCACACAGGAGGCGCATCGTCGTTCCCGAATTGCCACAATCGAGGGGGCGGTCAGGCGCCCGCAGTCCGTCGAGCCCCACACCGTGGACGACGAGCGACGACGCAGAGGGCTCGTCGATGGCCACCCCCATCGCTCGCAGCGCGTTGGCCGTCGAAACGTTGTCTTCGCCGCGGGAGAAGCCTTCGATATGCGTGTCACCTTCGCACAGGGCACCGAAGAGCAGCGCACGGTGCCCAATGCTCTTGTCGGAAGGCACTGGAACGCTGCCCCGCAGCGGGTGCGCCGCCGGATGGACGAGAAGCGTCGTCATGGAGTGCCTACGTAGCAGGGGCGCCGCGAAAATCGCGAGGAGAGACGCTGCGCGCTCGCAGAACAGCGGAGAGCGGCGAAGGACCCGCGAATGTCAGGGCGCCGGGTACGAGCCGAGAACCCTGAAGAATCGCGCTGCACGCCTCATCTCCTCGAACGAAACCACCAGCGGCCGGTCCGTAAAATGCCCAATGACTTCGGCGAAGAAACCATAGCTCCAGGCGCTTCCGGGCATCGGAAAACTTCCAATCTTCGTCATGACGACGCCGTGCTCGGACAGCAGCTGGAGGAGGCCTCCAAGCGCACCCGCGGCGTCCCCCACGCCGAACACGATCGACGTCGCGTCCTCCCCCGTGCGCCGCGATGGCCGGTTCCCGATGACCGCGCAGCGAAGACGCTCCGTCCCGCGGTCGACGATGTGACCGCGCGCTACCTCGAGTCTATGTTCGGCGGCGAACGCATCGCTGGCGATCGCGGCACCCGATGCCTCGGCACTCGCGTGTTCCAGCGCGACCCACGGAGTGGGCACTTCGACGATCGCCGGTGCGGGATCCATGCTGGCAAGGAAGTGGGCGCACAGCGCTCGTTCGCCCGCGGTCGAGTAGACCGTTCGGATGTCGCTGAAGCTCCCGGACCGGTTGAGCAAATGCAGTTCCAGAGTCGTCTCGATCACCTCTCCGATTCGCAGATCGCTTTCGAACAGGGCTCGAATCGTCGCATGGACCGGGCCTTCCTCCGTGGTCTCGAAGGGCGCCACCAGGTACTCGGCGCGGCCATTGGCCACGGCCCCGAGGCCGAGCGGGACCGATGCGACGGGAGTCAGCGTGGCGCCACGGCCGAATCGATCCAGAGCAGCGACGTGTCCAGTGCCTCCGGCCGGACCCACAAATACGACCGACACCGGGCGCTCGAGGGGAATGCACTCCGAGAAAACTCTGCGAAGAATCTGTTCGAGCGAACGCGCCGGCATGTCGCCAGCAGAGCGCTGAACGAGCATCCGGAGCCGTTCATGGTCGTCCACCGACAGGGATGGCGGATGACCGATCAGCGACTCGCCAAGGCGGCGCGCAAGGCGCGCGCGCTTGTCCAGCGTCGCTACAAGCGAAGCGTCCAGATTGGAGAGTTCTTCTCGAACGGCCTCGAGTTCACGTTTGCTGTCAGCCACCCATGGATCGTAGCGCTCCGACGAGACTTCGCCCAACGCGTTGCGCCAACAGTGTAGTGCAGCGGCGCCATCTTGGAATGCGTGTGGGGGAGCTAGAGGGGGGCCGCGAAGCGCCCCCTCGTCGACATGATCACGTCGGACTTGCGGGAGCAGCCGCAGCTTGGCTCGGGGCCTTCGTTTCGGTCGTGCTCGCCGGTGTTGAGGAGCTTGATTTCTCGGGGTTGCTCGACTTGGTGGATTCCGCAACGGGCGCCTTTGGCGAGGAATACAAGTCGGAGTACCAGCCACCACCCTTGAGAATGAAGTTCGTGCCACCGCTGATCAGGCGACGAGCTTCTGATTTCATACATTTGGGACACAGAACCGCAGGCGGTTCCGAGATGCGCTGAACCAGTTCCCACGCGTGGCCACAGGCCGCACATGAATACTCGTAGGTGGGCATAATCTTTGAATATGGCTGCCTTGGCACTCTGTCAAGGAGAGCGCCAACAGGGGAGGCCCGCCTCGTTTGCTCCCAGCCACTTCATTCCCTGGCGGCATTTACCCTTGCCCTGAACGCGTGGCTGGCGGTACATCTGCGCTCTGTCGTTGACGATATGTGAAGTGACATCACGTCTGTCCATCCTTGGAGAGCGTCCGGAGAGCGGATGAAGATAAAGAAGCTCGAGCTCATTGGCTTCAAGTCGTTCGTCGACCGAACCATTCTGCGTTTCGACCACGATGTGCTGGCCATCGTCGGTCCCAACGGGTGTGGGAAGTCGAACGTCGTGGATGCGATTCGATGGTGCATGGGGGAGCAGAGTGCGCGGCACCTTCGGGGCCGTTCCATGGAGGATGTCATCTTCAATGGCAGCGAATCCCGGGCTCCGCACGACTTCGCTGAAGTGACGCTCACGTTCGACAACGACGTTCCTGACGAAATGCCGCTTGAGTTCCGGGCGTACGCAGAAATTGCGGTCACTCGCCGACTCTTTCGGACTGGCGAGAGCGAATACCTCGTCAACAAGACCCCCGTGCGTCTTCGCGATGTGACCGATCTGTTTCTCGGAACGGGCGCCGGGACCAAGGCCTACTCGATCGTCGAGCAGGGCAAAGTCGGTCTCATCGTAAGCGCGAAACCTGAGGATCGGCGTCTTCTCATCGAGGAAGCCGCCGGAATCACGAAGTTTAAGAGCCGCAAGAAGCAAGCCGAGAAGAAGATGGAGCTCACGCAGCAGAATCTTCTGCGCGTCAGTGACATCATCGCCGAGATCGAGCGAAGCATCGTCTCGCTCCGGCGCCAGGCGGCAAAGGCGGAGCGCTTCGTGACGTATCGAAGCGAGCTCGAAGACCTCCAGCTTCACGAGGCCGCTCATCGCTATCTCGAGATCGCAGGGTGGACCAAGCTCGAAGCCTCTACGTGCCACGAGCTGTCCGACGCTCTCGAGTGCGCGAAGTCGGATCTCCGCGAGCGCGAAGTCGGAATCGACGCCGTGAGGCAGGAAGTCGAGAGCGTCGCCGCGGTGGTCGAAGCCGCGCAGACCGCGAGCTTCGTGGCGGACAATGCGGTTCGCGCGGAGAACGCGACCGTCGAGCGCGTGAGCGATCGCATCGCATCTCTCACGCAGCGCGAAATGCAAGCCGCGGCCGAGCGATCCGACATGGTCGAGCAGGTGGGGCGCCTGTCCGCGGAACGCGAAGCCGTGTCGCGATCCGTGTCTCTGCTCGAGGACGAGGAACGGGGACAGTCGGAGCGGTTGGCCGGGCAAGAGACGACGCTTGCGCGAGCCGTCGAGGCCCACAGCGTCTCCGACGGGCGTCTCGCCAAGGTCCAACAGGAGATCTCATCGGCTCGCGCGCAGATCGCAGGGGCCGAGTCGGCGCTTGCGGCCTTCGAGCGTCGACATGCCGAGCTATTGTCCCGAATGGAACGGCTCCGCTCCGAGCGCGGGTCTTTGGAGGCTTCTCGCCTGGAGAACGAGGCTGCCGCGCGGGAGATCGAGGCAGAGACGGCCCGGATGCAGACCGAGTGCCGTGCAGCCGTGGACGCGCTAGCGAGGGTGGAGAGCCAGCTCTTGGTCGACAAGGACTTCGTTCGCGAGCAGGAGCGACTGTTCGAAGAGATCCGGTCACGGCTCTCGAGCAAGAAGTCCCGGCACGTCGCCCTCGAAGAAGTGCGTGCACGATTGGACGGCGTCGGTGCGGGGACGAAGGCGCTCCTTGGGACGAACGATTCGTGTCTGGCGGGCCTGCTCTCGGATCACATCGATGCTCCCGCCGAGCTGGTTGCCGCGCTGGCGGGTCTCCTCGGCGCGCGCCTGGAAGACGTCGTCGTGCGGGACATCGACCGCGGCGTGGCGCTTCTCGAACAGCTCGCCGCGAATCGAAAGGGGCGGGCTGCGATCGTTGCGCTCCACGCTCCGTTCGTCGCGGCGTCGGGATCGAGCTGGCCGCTGACTGGCGCGGGGGCTGACGAGTCGCGTGGGATCGTCGCCCGGTTGGCGGACGTCCTCCGATTCGCTCCCGAGGACGAGGCGCTCGTTCTGTCCGTGATCGGCGACGCACTCGTCGTTCGAGACGTCGAATGCGCGCGCCGCCTACGTCGAGAGGGAGTCCTGGCGTCGCTCGTCACGCTCGACGGGGCTGTCGTTCGCGCTGACGGGCGCATCGAGGGCGGTCAGGGTGATGTCGTGGCGGCGGCGGTTCTCGAGAGTCAGCGCGAAATGCGCGAGCTTGCAGCGCAGATAGAGGAGTTGCAGGGCGCCGCGTCCGACCGTCTCGGGGTTTTGCAAGACGCACGCCTGCGCCTGATGCGAACGAACACGGACGTCGAGGAGGCTCGCAAGCGCGTGCATGCGAGCGAGCTCGCGCTGCTGAGATCGGAAAAGGACCGGCAGAAAGCGGTCGGACAGCTCGAACTCGTCACGCGTCGTCTGGAGACGCTGACCGTCGAGGAGTTCGAGGGGTCGCAGACCTTGGCGGCATCGGAGTCAGAGCGGGAGCAGTCGGCGCGCGCTCTGGTCGAAGGCCAGTCCCGTCTCGATGGGGCGCTTGCGGCGCTCGCGGAGGCGGAGAGTGCACTCGCCGCGGCAGCGCGGCAGGTCGATGCCCAGAGGCAGCTCGTTACGGCCGGCAAGGTCGCCATCGCGTCCATTCGCGAGAAGCTGACGGCCGAGCGTGGGACGACCAGTCGCCTGGCCGTCAGTGCCAAAGAACTCGAAGATCGGGCGACGCGGCTCGCCGACGAGATGGAAAAGAATGGGGTTGCTCTGCGTGAGGCGGCGGCGGATATCGAACGCCATCGAGGTGCACTCGCTGAGGCCCGGGAGGTCGCAGGGGCGGCCACTGAGGAGCTCGCGAGACTGCGGGCGCAGCTAGAGGACCGGCGCGCTAGGCTTTCCCTGGGCGAAGGCTCCCTCAAGCAGGCGAGGGAGCGGGCCGACGCGATCCGAGAGGATCTGCGGCAGCATGAGATGGCGCTTCGGGAGCGCGAGCTCGGCGCAGCCCACCTGATCGAGAGCGTCGCCGAGCGATTCCGGGGGCTTGCCCTTCCCAAAATCGTGGGCGACTACCACATGCGGCCGCCGCCCGACGATGTGCTTCGCGCGCGGATCGAGGAGCTCACCAGACTCATCGAGCGCATGGGTCCGGTGAATCTCGATGCGGTTCGCGAGCACGCGGAAGCCGAGCAGCGGCTCGAACTTCACACGTCGCAGAAGGCGGATCTCGACAAGGCACTCGCGGACTTAACGCGGGCGATTCAGCAGATGAATCGCGAGTCGAAGCGCCTGTTCGAGCAGACGTTCCAGGCCGTCAACGAGCGTTTCAAGGTGGTGTTTCCGCGGATGTTCTGCGGCGGGCGGGCCGAGCTTCGCCTGACCAGCCCGGACGACATCCTCGAGAGCGGAATCGACATCGTGGCGCAGCCGCCCGGCAAGAAGCTCTCGAGCATCGAGCTGATGAGCGGCGGAGAGAAGGCGCTCACCGCCGTGAGCCTCGTGTTCGCCATCTTCCAAATCAAACCGTCGCCGTTCTGCATTCTCGACGAGGTCGATGCCCCGCTCGATGAGGCCAATGTCGCCCGCTACAACGACATCGTCCGCTCGATGACGGATCGGTCGCAGTTCATCCTGATCACGCATATCAAGTGCACAATGCAGGCCGTCGACGTCCTCTACGGAGTGACGATGCCAGAACCGGGCGTGTCCAAGATAGTGAGCGTGAAGATCAACGAAGCCGCGGATGTGCGCCGCACGGAGGCCGAGGTCGCGTAGCCCGGGGGGCAGGCGGTGGATCCCGGGCGATTGCTCTTGGGCTTGGCACGGAGCCCCGGCTCGCGCTATGCGCGGGTCGTGCCTGATTCCAAGTCCTCGGACCTCGTGCGTTCACCGGGCAAGAAGAAGAAGAGCGCTGCGAGCCTCCAGCGCGAGCTTCGGGAGTTGGCGGCGCCGGCTTCCGGGACTGCGGACGGGCCGCCCATCGACCTAAAGAAGATCGCTCTTCGCATCGGGCCGGTTGCAGCCGTCGTGTGGTTGCTCGCGCTCGGTTTCGCGCACTGGAGCATCATTCCAGTCATCGTCGCGGCGGTCTTGACGGTCGTGGCCGCGGGAGCGGGGGTTTGGTTCGTCGCCTACGTGAAGAAGTCGCGGCGTCTCGGGGCCCTTCTGCGTTCGGCCAATGAGAACGAACAGGGTCGCCAAGATGCGCTCAAGGAGCTCGAGACGGGCTTCAAGAAAGGCGATGTCCAGGCCGCCATCGCGCGCGCGCAGCTACAGATGCAGGAAGACCCGCGCGCCGGTCTCGCCACCCTCGAGGCGATCGACCTGGGCAAGCAGCTCGCTCCGGTCGCAGATCAAGTGCGCTGCATGCGGGCGACGATACACCTGCAACTAGGGGAACTGCCCGAAGCGCGGGCGCTCGTCGACAAGATGGAGTTAGGCAAACAGCAGGACGTCAAGACTCGCGCCATGTTCGCAGTCGTCGCCGCGGAGACGTGGGGGAGGACGGGGCAGGCCAAGAAGGCGACCGAGCTTCTCGAGGTGTTCGACCCAGAAGACCCGGATTTGGGGGAGATGCGCGTGCAGATGTGGCGTGCTCGCGCGTTCGCAGCGGCGGGGGCAGGGGATATGAGGGCTGCGTCGCGAGCGCTGAAGAAGCTTGCCGGGATCAACGCGCAGCTCCTCGGGATGTTCATCGGCGCCAAGAAGGTGCACCCGATGCTCCAGCAAGAAGCCAAGCAGCTCATCATGCGAAGCGGGGCGGTGCCTCGGAAGATGGTTCGCCAGAAGATGTGAAGGCTCTTCGCGGGCGAGTAAGCGCGCTTCGCGAGCGAGTCAACGCGTCTCGCCGTCGGGTAAAGCCGTTTCGCCGTCGGGTAAAGCCGTTTCGCCGTCGGGTAAAGCCGTTTCGCCGACGGGTAAGCCCGTTTCGCCGACGGGTAAGCCCGTTTCGCCGACGGGTAAAGCCGTTTCGCCGTCGGGTAAGCCCGTTTCGCCGACGGGTAAAGCCGTTTCGCCGTCGGGTAAGCCCGTTTCGCCGACAGGTAAGCCCGTTTCGCCGACGGGTAAAGCCGTTTCGCCGACGGGTAAGCCCGTTTCGCCGACGGGTAAAGCCGTTTCGCCGACGGGTAAGCCCGTTTCGCCGACGGGTAAAGCCGTTTCGCCGACGGGTAAAGCCGTTTCGC